>JACCDO010192684.1_pt1 | contig 10295 bp, 11 predicted proteins | sample 7446101 | NCBI WGS metagenome assembly JACCDO01 (sample SAMN15323440, study PRJNA562643) | freshwater metagenome | isolation source: river surface water | place: USA:Blue River Watershed | collected 2017-08-16
CGACGGGCGTCGAAGTGTGCGCCGCGATGCAGCACGGCGGCCCGTGGCCTGCGAGCAGCGACAGCCGGTTCACTGCAGTTGGACCTCGCGCCATCCTGCGCTGGGTGCGTTCGGTTGCGTGGCAGGATGCGCCGCAGCACGCGCTGCCGAGCGCGCTGCGCGACGGCAACCCGCTCGGCATCGTGCGCACGATCGATGGCGAAGTTGGCCTGAGTTGAACGGCCGCCCCAAGTGTGGCGCGGCCGCGCTCTGCGCGAACCGAATCAGTAGAACAACGTCACCGGCACCGAGGTCGACACGGTCCCCGTCAGCGCGGCGCGATTCGTCGAAGCCGCCACGCGCGCGGCCGGCAGGGTTGCAGGCGCAGCGGGCGGAGTGACGACCTGCGTCAAGTCACTGAACACAAGGTCGCTGCCTCCGAGTTCGATGGAACCGACCTGCAGGTAGAGACGGTAGCCGGATGGCAGAAGCGGCCATTGCAGGCTCGCAGTGCAGTCGCCGTTCAAGTCGTTGCGGCCGAGCACGAACCAGTGCTCCGACGAGGACTGCAGCACGCACGCGGGTCGGAACGGCCAGGCGGTGCTCTGCTGGCTCACGCCGAACGCGAGGTAGCTATGCGTCAGTCCATTGCCGCGATCCCGCACGCCATCGCGCGCGGAGCAGTCGAGTTGAAGCCCCGTTCCCGTGTGGCGGAGGGCCATCGTCGCGTTCGCTGTGGCAACTGCGCCGATCGGGGCGCAGCCTCCGCCGCTGCGGAAGCCAGGCTGCTCATTCTGCGCCGTCGAGATCTCGTGGGAGTCGAGATAGACGGTGAGGCTCCGGTCTACGCCGGCGGCCGACACGTTGGCGTGCATGACCGTGTCGACGCACAGGGTTCCGCCGCCCGCCGGCAGCACGAACGGCAACGCGTAGGGAATCATCAGCTCGAACGTCGGCGCCGGGTCGATCGCGGGACGGTTCGTGCTCGGGAACACCAGAGTCGTGCGCGGCAACACCATCGTCGGGTTGAGACCCGCGTTGTCGGCGAACGTCGCGGATGCGGTCGACGGCGTGCGCGGCGACATCGACAGCGACACTTCGAGTTCGGCCGCAAAGCCGTCGACGGCCCCACGAACTTGCGCGGCGTCGCGGCGGTAGGCGTGGCCGTGGATCGTCATGCCGCCCGGCAGGTCGGCGTGCAGGAACTGGAAGCGCGCATTCGGGCGGCCGAGCGGGAAGCTCGTGAAGCTCGAGCCTTCCAGGCTCGTGCGATCCGCGGGCGAGACCGCTTGGCCTTGGGCCATGGCTGGCGACGCGAGGCCACCAAGGACGGCGGCGACGACAGGGGCAACGTGGAGCAGGACAGTGCGAACAGAGTCAGACATTCGGGGGTTCTCCTCGCGCGCCGACATGGCGCGACACCCCTGTGGAATCGGGTGCGCGCAGTTGCTCCGAAATCTTGCGCAGTTCGCTCTTGCTCGCATCGGAGCCGTCTCTATCTTCCTCGCCCCTCAACTTCGTTCTTTGCGGAGGGATGAAACCCCTGCCCAAAAAGCCTGCTGAGTCCGCGCACGCCCTGGGTGCTGGCCTGACCTTCGCGGTCACGGTGGCACTCTTCGCCTGGGGCGGGATGTGGCTCGACGAGACGTGGGGGACCAAGCCCTGGATGGTCCTGGTCCTCACGCTTCTCGGGGTGTTCGGTGGCGGACTGCACATGGTCCGCGAACTGGCGCCGGAGACTTTGGGTAGCTGGGGCAAGACCCGCCGCCGCGGCGATCGCGAGAACGAAGACGAGTCCTGACCGAACCTCACTGCCCCTCCTGGGCTCCGACCAAGACTGCGCCTGTGATGACCGACGCAACCTCGAGCCAAGCGATTCCGCCCCGACTGGGCGGGCGTGCGTTCGCGCTCGCGCTGGGCGCGATGCTGGCGGGCGCCGGTTCGGTGGGATGGAGTGGCGCGGTGGCTCCGTCCGAGTCTTGGGCTGCGCTGTCTGGCGTCGTGGTCGCGGCAGTCGCCGTGCTGCTCGCGTCGCTCTTTGCGACTCGCGTCGTCCGCCCAGTCTCCGGCCAACATGCTGCGATCGAGGCTCAGCGACTCCAGGCCCTGCTCGGGGCTGGCCTCATGGTCAAGGTCGTGCTACTCGCAGTCTCCTTCGGCGCGATGGCGCTCGCAGGGCTGAAATTCTCCACGCTCGTGGCGTTTGCTTTGGCCTTTGCGGCAGCGGCGCTCGTGCTCCAGTTCGTCGTCGCATTCCAACTGTCGCGCCGCCTGCAGGGCAGCGCGTCCGTCATCCCGGCCACTCCTCGCTGAACATGATCGCGTTCCGCAATCTACTGCTTGCCCTGCTCGCCGCGATCGGCTGCGGCATGTTCGCGGCTACTGCTTCGGCTCAGGAAGGCGCAGCGCCGTCCGCCACGCAGGCTCCGGCAGCCCAGGACCAGCACGGTGGCCATGGCGCCGGCAAGCCGACGATGGAGATGACGAACGGTGAGTTCTTCACCGAGCAGTTCGGGCACAGCGTGCCGCATGTGATCTGGTCGCCGACCGGTCACGACCACGCAGAAGGCGCGGCGCACGCGCCGGGCATGCTCGACTTCTACAACGTCAACCTGTTCCAGTGGATCTCGTTTGGCGTGCTACTGCTGCTGTTCCTGCCGGTTCCCGGCTCGTTCGGCCAGAAGAACCCGTCGTGGCGATCGCGCGTGCTGCGCGGTTGGTGCCTCTGGATCCGCGATGAGATGGTCTACGCGGTGATGGGCAAGGAAGAGGGCAAGGCCTGGGCGCCTTACTTCATCTTCGTGTTCTTCTTCATCGCTGCGATGAACGTGATCGGGTTGATCCCGACGATCACGACGACCGCGACGGCGACGCCGTTCGTGACGGTCGCGCTCGCGCTGACGACGCTGCTGTTGATGCTCGGAATGGGCATCAAGAAGAACGGCTTCTTCGGCTACTTCAAGGGCCTGCTTCCGCACGGCCTGCCGCTGCCGCTGATCCCGATCATGTTCGTGATCGAGATTGTCAGCGTGATCGTCAAGCCGTTCGCGTTGACCATCCGTTTGTTCGCGAACATGCTCGCCGGCCACTTGGTGATCGCGTCGTCGATCGGCCTCGTCTTCCTGTTTGCGAAGATGATGGAAGGCAGTGTGTTCAGCTATCTGACCGCGGTGCCTGCAGTCGGCATGGCGGTGTTCGTGTTCATCATCGAGGCCTTCGTCACCCTGCTGCAGGCCTACATCTTCACGCTCCTGAGCATCAACTTCGTCTACGCGTCGATGCATCAGGATCACTGAGTCGTCCTTCCCATTCCTTCCTACTGCTAGTTCGAAACGGAGTTCACAATGCTCGCTTTCATCCTGGATCCCCAAGTCGTCGAGGCCGCTGTCAGCAACAACTGGGGCATCGGCGCTGGCCTCGCCGCTGGTCTGACGACGATCGGCGCTGGCCTCGGCATCGGCCGCATCGGTGGCCAGGCCGCTGAGGGCATCGCCCGCCAGCCGGAAGCCGCGGATGCCATCAAGGGCAACGCGCTGCTGCTCGCGGCGTTCGTCGAAGGCGTCGCGCTGTTCGCGGCCGTCATCGGCCTTCTGATGGCCGTCAAGTGAAGTGGTGATGGCCGTGACCGCCGTCACTGACTTCATCCCCTTGGCCGCGCCGAGCGGCGACAAGGGTTTGGGCGCCCTGCTGGAGTTCATCCCAGGCGCAACGATCTGGACTTGGATCGCCTTCCTCGTGGCCTTGCCGGTCATGTGGAAGATGGTCTATGGCCCGATCACGAAGGCGCTGGAGGATCGCGACCGCAAGGTCGAGGACGCCATCGCTGCCGCCGAAGTTGCACGCCAGCAGGCGGAGCAGCAGATGGCGCAGGCCAAGGCCGAACTCGACAAGGCGCGCGCGGATAGCAAGCGCATGGTCGAGGAGGCGGTCGCTCGCGCGGAGCGCCAAGCCGCGGAGGCGCAGCGCGCCGCCGAGGAGCGCATGAAGGCGCAACAAGCGAAGGCACAGGCCGAGATCGATGCGCAGAAGCGCGCCGCCTTGCAGGAGATTCGCAACGAGGCCGTCAACCTGACGATCTCCGCGACGAAGATGCTCCTCAAGAAGGACGTCAACGACGATGCGCACCGTCAACTCGTCCGCGACTTCGTTGCCGGAGGCGACCGTCGATGACGCTGCTCGCGAAGCGCTACGCATCTGCGCTGCACCTCGCCGCCAAGGCGGGCAATGCCGTTGCGCAGGTTGAGCACGACCTGCAGTCCCTGCACGCAGGGCTGCAGGACGCAGGCGTTCGCGCGTTGCTCACGAGCCCGCGCGAGTCGCTGGCGGACCGTACGCGCGTCGTCGAGAAGCTCGCTGCTGGCCGTCACGCGCTGGTGCAAAACCTGTTGCAGGTTGCGCTCGTGCGTCGCCGCCAAGAGATGTTGCCGGACCTGTATCCGGCGTTCCGCGCGCTCTGCATGCAGGAGCGCGGCGAAGTGGAGGGCGTCGTCGAGACGCCCAAGGCGCTCGGCGAGGACGAAGTCGCGCGCTTGAGTGAGATGGCCAAGAGCCTGTGCGGCAAGAAGTGCGTGCTCACGCAGCGCATTCGCCCCGAGTTGATCGGCGGCGTGCGTCTGATCGTCGACGACGTGCTCTACGACGGCTCGGTCCAGTCCAGCCTCCAGCAGCTTGAGCAGAAGCTGCTGCAGACTTCCGTTTGATCGCTGCTCGCTGATTTTCCCGTTCCGCTGAAGACTCCCACGCACCCTGGGCCATCGGCCGCAGGGCGCAACGAATCGCCATGGATCTGAAACCCTCCGAAGTCGCAACTGTCCTCAAGCAAGAGATCGAAGGCTTCCAGGGCAAGATGCAGAAGTCGAGCGTCGGCACCGTGCTGATGGTCGGCGACGGCACTGCCCGCGTGCACGGTCTAGCGGACTGCATGATGAGCGAGCTGCTCGACTTCGGGAACGGCGTCATGGGCGTCGCCCTGAACCTCGAAGAGGACAACGTCGGCGCGGTGCTCCTCGGCAGCGACACGAAGATCAAGGAAGGCGACACGGTCCGCGCGACGGGCCGCATCATCTCGGTGCCCACGGGCCTGCAGATGTGCGGTCGCGTGGTGGACGCGCTGGGCCGCCCGGTGGACGGCAAGGGCGCGATCTCCAACAAGGAGAGCGACTATCGTCCGATCGAAGGCCGTTCGCCTTCTGTCCCCGAGCGTCAGCCGGTCAAGCAGCCGCTGCAGACGGGCATCAAGGCCATCGACTCGATGATCCCGATTGGCCGCGGCCAGCGCGAACTGATCATCGGCGACCGCCAAACGGGCAAGACGGCGCTGATCCTCGACACGTTCATCAACCAGAAGCTCACGGGCGGCGGCGATCCGAACAACAAGGAGCAGGTCATCTGCATCTACGTTGCAGTCGGCCAGAAGCAGTCGACCGTGAAGGCGGTCGTCGAGAAGCTCGAAGCCGCGGGCGCGATGCCCTACTGCATCGTCGTGTCGGCTCCGGCTTCGGCCGATGCCGCAATGCAGTTCTTGAGCTGCTCGACGGGCGCTGCGATGGGTGAGCGTCTGCGCGACGAAGGTCGCCACGTCGTGATCGCCTACGACGACCTCTACAAGCAAGCGTTGGCGTATCGCCAGACGATGCTGTTGCTGCGCCGTCCGCCGGGCCGCGAAGCGTTCCCGGGCGACGTGTTCAACCTCCACAGCAAGCTGCTGGAGCGCGCCGCAAAGCTGTCGGACGCGAAGGGCGGCGGTTCGATGACGGCGCTGCCGGTCGTCGAGACGCAAGAAGGCGACGTGTCGGCATACATCCCGACCAACGTGATCTCGATCACCGACGGCCAGATCTTCCTGGAGTCGTCGCTGTTCAACGCCGGCCAGCGTCCGGCAGTGAACGCAGGCATCTCGGTGTCGCGCGTCGGTGGCTCGGCCCAGACGCCCGCGATGAAGAAGATCGCCGGTGGTCTGCGTATCCAGCTCGCGCAGTTCCGCGAACTCGCGGCCTTCGCGCAGTTCGGCAGCGACCTCGACAAGGCCACGCAGCAGGCGATCACGCGCGGCCAGCGAATGGTCGAGCTGTTGAAGCAGCCGCAGTACCAGCCGGTGCCGGTCGAGGAGCAAGTCGCGATTCTCTACGCCGGCTCGTCGGGCGCGCTCGACACGGTGCCGCAGAACAAGGTCGCGGCCTTCGAGAAGGCATACATCGCGCATCTGCGCGCGAATCACCCGAAGCTGCTCGAGCCGCTGCGCAACGCGCAAAAGTGGACCGACGATCTGGCCAAGCAGTTCGACGAGGTCTGCGCCGCGTTCCGCAAGGAGTTCCTCGCCTGATCAGGCGAAGGACCCTTCCCGCTGACCCGCATTCGAAGAGCTGAGCAATGGCGAACCTCAAGGAACTACGCAGCCGCATCAAGTCGGTGGCCAGCATCGCGCAGATCACGCGCGCGATGGAGATGGTCGCGTCGATGAAGATGCGCAAGGTGCAGGGCAAGGCGCAGAGCTTCCATCCCTACACCGACGAGATCCGCCACATGATCGAGCGGATCGCTGGCTGCGTGGAGAGCTCCGCGGAACTGCCGCTCTTCCAGTCGCGCGAGGTCAAGACCACGGGCATCTTCCTGCTGACGTCGGACCGCGGCCTCTGCGGCTCCTACAACAGCAACATCCTGCTCGAACTGCGTCGACTCATCGATTCGATCAAGGCGCAGGATCCGTCGCGCAAGTTCAAGTTCTACGTGTATGGCCGCAAGGGCTACACGTGGCTGACGCGCCGCGGCTATGACGTCGAACGGTTCTTCGTGGAGCCAGCGCTCGACAAGGCGACGTTCGATTCGGCCAAGCTCGTTGGCCAAGCGCTCGTCGACGCCTGGACCGGCGGCGTCGTGGATGAAGTGCGGATCTTCTATTCGCGCTTTGCCTCGATGATCAAGTTCGTGCCGACGTCGCTGTCGTTCTTGCCCGTGTCGACGATGCCCGTCGGCGGCGAGAAGGCGCACGCAACGAGCGGCGACTACTTGATCGAGCCGGATCCGACGACTGTGCTCAACCAACTGCTGCCGCGCTACCTGGAGACGGTCGTGTTCGACTCGATTCTCCAAGCGCTCGCGAGCGAGCACTCGAGCCGCCGCATGGCGATGAAGTCGGCAACCGACGCCGCCGTGCGCATGAACAAGCAACTCAAGAAGGTCTACAACCGCGCGCGCCAGGAGAACATCACGAAGGAGCTGCTCGACATCGTCGGCGGCGCTTCGGCTGTCTCGTGACGCAGCGAGTGACCTCGCATTCCTGACCGCATTCCAGACCCAGCATCCGACTGACAGAAGGCATAGCCGTGACGACCGCGACCCAAAGCCAAGGCAAGATCCTGCAGGTGTTCGGCCCCGTGGTGGACGTTCAGTTCTCCGAAGGCCACATGCCCGCGATCTACAACGCGATCACCGTTGTCGACGAGAAGAAGGGCATCGACCTCGTTCTCGAGGTTGCGCAACAGCTCGGCAACAGCACCGCGCGCTGCGTGTCGATGTCCACGACCGACGGCATGAGCCGCGGCATGATCGCGACGGACACCGGTGGCCCAATCTCGGTGCCGGTGGGCGCGGAGACGCGTGGCCGTCTGTTCGACGTGCTCGGGCGCGCGCTCGAAGTCAACGTCGCGCACCCGCGCACGGGCAAGCCGCTGCCGCCGGTCCCGACCACGAAGCGCCTGCCGATTCACCGCGCAGCGCCGACGTTCGATGAGCAGCAGTCGATCAGCGAAGTCTTCGAGACGGGCATCAAGGTCGTCGACCTGCTGTGCCCGTTCGCGAAGGGCGGCAAGATCGGCCTGTTCGGCGGCGCAGGCGTCGGCAAGACGGTTCTGATCCAAGAACTGATCCGCATCACCGCAGTGGAGAAGGGTGGCTTCTCGGTGTTCTGCGGCGTCGGCGAGCGCACGCGTGAAGGCAACGACCTCTGGCTCGAAATGGCCGAGGCTGAATACAAGGACCAGAACGGCAACGCGGCGTCGGTGCTCGACAACGCAGTGCTCGTGTTCGGCCAGATGAACGAGCCCCCCGGCGCGCGTCTGCGCGTCGCGCTGACGGGCCTGACGATGGCGGAGTACTTCCGCGACGTCGAAGGCAAGGACGTGCTCCTGTTCGTCGACAACGTGTTCCGCTTCGTGCAGGCAGGTTCGGAAGTGTCCGCACTGCTGGGCCGCCTCCCGAGCGCCGTCGGTTACCAGCCGACGATGGCGTCCGAAATGGGCGCGCTGCAGGAGCGCATCACCTCGACGAAGAAGGGCTCGGTCACCTCGATGCAGGCCGTCTACGTGCCTGCAGACGACATCACCGACCCGGCGCCGGTCGCGACGTTCGCGCACTTGGACAGCACGATCATTCTCGAGCGTCAGATCGCCGAGCTGGGCATCTACCCGGCAGTCGATCCGTTGAAGTCGACCTCGAAGATGCTCTCGCCGCAGGTCGTCGGTGAGGAGCACTACCGCGTCGCGCGCGAAGTGCAGCGCACGCTGCAGCGCTACCAGGATCTCCGCGACATCATCGCGATCCTTGGCATCGAAGAACTGAGCGAAGAGGACCGCCAGGTGGTGGCGCGCGCGCGCCGTATCCAGCGCTTCCTGTCGCAGCCGTTCTTTGTCGCTGAGCAGTTCACCGGCACGCCGGGCAAGTTCGTCAAGCGCGAAGACACCGTGCGCAGCTTCCGCGAGATTCTCGAAGGCAAGCACGATGACCTTCCGGAGTCGGCGTTCTACCTCGTCGGTTCGATCGAGGAAGCCGTCGCGCGCGGCAAGAAGTGACCTGCGTCCCGTAGCCGAGACCCATCGCCATGGCCAAGGAACTGCATCTCCGAGTCGTCACGCCCGATCGCACCGTCATCGATCGCAAGGTTGCGGCGGTCGCGTTCCGCGGCATCGACGGCGGCTACGGCATCCTGCCGGACCACGCGCCGCTGCTCACGGGCATTGCTCGCTCGGGCACCGTCGAGATCACGGAGACGGACGGCAAGCGTTCGGAGATGTTCGCCAGCGATGGCTTTGCGCAGGTGCAGGGCAACGTCCTCACGCTCGTGTGCGAGGCCGGCGAACTCGCCGAGGAAATCGATCTTGATCGCGTGAAGGCTGCGGAAGCCAAGGCCCGCGAAAAGCTGTCGCACCTCGATCGCGCGAGCGAAGAGTTCTTGAAGACCGAGGCGTCGCTGAAGAAGGCGCTTGCGCGCGAGATGCTCGCGCGGCGCCACAGCGGCACCGGTTCCCTGCGCTGATCTAATACCGGCCGCGGCATCGCGCCGGCGCAGGAATCTCCCGGCGTCCTGGCGGGCGGCTGCGGCGTCCCTAGAGTCCCCGCTCCGCCATGAACGCAATCCGTTTCGCCGCGACGAGCCTCGCGCTCGTCGGTTCTTTGTTGGCCCAAATCCCTGAGTGCAAGGACGTCCAAACCACGGCGTCCGGCCTCCAATACTGCGTGCTCCAAAAGGGCCGCGAGGAGGCGTCGCCGAAGCCCGACGACATGGTGGAGGTCCACTACACGGGCTGGCTGACCAACGGCACCAAGTTCGATTGCTCGCGCGATCGCGGGCAGACGACATCGTTCCTGCTGAAGCAGGTCGTCAAAGGCTGGACCGAAGGCCTGCAGTTGATGACGCCTGGCGCACGGTTCAAGTTCGTGATCCCGCCGGCTCTGGGCTACGGCGATCAGGACCAGGGAGTGATCCCGCCCAACAGCACCCTCGTCTTCGACGTCGAGTTGATCAAGGTCATCTCGATGCCGACGCTCCCGCCGTCCAAGAAGGAAAATCAGAAGGAACTGCCGAGCGGCGCCAAGTGGGAGCTGCTCAGGGAAGGGACTGGCCCGAAGGCTGGTGAGGGGGATTCGCTCGCGTTCCGATTCGCGCTGTTCCGCGAAGGCGGCGAACTGCTGCAGTGCAGTGAGCAACAGAACAACTATCGCATCGCCGGAACCAAGGCGACGCTGCCCTTCGAGTTCTTGAAGGAACTCTCGGCGGTGCTCAAGGTCGGCGACGTGGTTCGCTGTGAAGTTCCCGAGGGCGTGATGCGCGGTTTGCCAGGCATCAGCGTGTGGGAGCTCGAGGTGACCGGCATTCACAGCCTGCCCAAGTTCCGCGCGCTCGATCCGACGAAGACCGTCACGACGCAGTCGGGCCTCAAGTACGAGGTGATCAAGGCGGGCGAAGGCAAGACGCCGAAGGCCACCGACACGGTGTCCGCGCTCTACACGGGCTGGCTCACGGACGGCACGGTGTTCGACAGCGCGCACGGTCGCGGCGCACCGAGCGAGTTCCCGCTCAATGGCGTGATTCGCGGATGGAC
>JACCDO012222810.1_pt1 | contig 10295 bp, 9 predicted proteins | sample 7446101 | NCBI WGS metagenome assembly JACCDO01 (sample SAMN15323440, study PRJNA562643) | freshwater metagenome | isolation source: river surface water | place: USA:Blue River Watershed | collected 2017-08-16
ATGCCACTGGTACAGGAGAGGATGATTCCTTTGCTGAAGGTGAGGGCGCAGCATGGGTAGTTAGTTGGACGGAAGATGGCGCACCAGTACGTGAGAGTTATGTCAATCTCATACCTACTCCTGCTGGGGGAACGCATGAAAGTGGGTTGCGCGAAGGTTTATTTAATGCAGTGAAAGGTTTTATTGAGATGCATGCACTGCAACCCAAGGGCGTTAAGTTAATGCCTGAGGATGTATTTGCACGCGCTTCCTTTATTTTGTCTGCCAAAGTATTGGACCCGCAATTTCAAGGTCAGATTAAAGAGCGCTTAAATTCTCGAGACGCAGTACGTCTTGTTTCTGGATATGTTAAATCTGCCCTTGAGCTCTGGCTTAATCAGCACGTAGACTACGGACGCAAACTTGCAGACCTAGTCATCAAACAAGCGCAAGCTAGAACCCGTGCCGGTCAAAAAGTAGAAAAGAAAAAATCTTCCGGTGTCGCAGTGCTGCCCGGAAAGCTTACCGATTGTGAGAGCGAAGATATTGTTCAGAATGAAATCTTCTTAGTCGAGGGCGATTCAGCGGGCGGCTCTGCCAAAATGGGCCGTAATAAAGAATATCAGGCCATCTTGCCCCTACGCGGTAAGGTTTTGAATACTTGGGAGGCTGAACGCGATCGCTTGTTTGCCAACAATGAGGTCCATGATATTGCCGTTGCAATTGGCGTAGATCCTCATGGCGCCAATGACAATCCAGATTTATCAAACTTGCGTTATGGCAAGGTTTGTATTTTGTCTGATGCGGACGTCGACGGCGCCCATATTCAAGTGCTGTTATTAACGTTGTTTTATAAACATTTCCCAAAACTCATTGAACTAGGCCATGTGTATATTTCTAGGCCACCCCTGTTTAGGGTAGATGCTCCTGCACGCGGCAAAAAGCCAGCGCAAAAAATATACGCTTTAGATGCAAGTGAACTCCAAGCCATTGAAGATAAATTGCGTAAAGATGGCGTCAAGGAGTCAGCTTGGCAAATCTCTCGATTCAAAGGCTTGGGAGAAATGAGTGCTGAGCAGTTGTGGGACACCACACTCAATCCGGATACTCGCCGTTTGCTGCCAGTTACCCTAGGAACCTGGACTGAAGATGAAACATTTAAAACGATGGATATGTTAATGGGTAAATCAGAGTCTGGTGCACGTCGTGATTGGCTTGAAGAGCGCGGTAATGAAGTAGAGGCGGATATTTAATGGCTACGAAAAAGACACCAGGTAAAAAGCCGGCTGTTGAGCAGGCAGATTTATTTTCAAATCCCATTGAAGAGATGGAAATCGTCGAGGTGGATGAAATGCCAGCACTAAAGAATCTAAATGGGCCGAATGGTCCTAAAGATCCGCATGATCCTAAGACGATCGATCTCAATGAAGATAACAAAGATAGCTTGACTCTTGCGGTGTATGCAGAGCGTGCTTACTTAGATTACGCCATCAGCGTAGTGAAAGGCCGTGCGCTACCAGATGTATCTGATGGCCAAAAGCCAGTACAGCGCCGTATTTTGTTTTCCATGAGCGAAATGGGCTTGCGGGCAGATGCTAAACCAGTAAAGAGCGCACGAGTAGTTGGTGATGTCTTGGGTAAGTTTCATCCGCATGGTGATCAATCCGCTTACGACGCTTTAGTCCGTTTGGCCCAAAGCTTCTCATTGCGTTATCCCTTAATAGATGGGCAGGGTAACTTTGGCTCTCGCGATGGTGATGGTGCAGCAGCGATGCGTTATACCGAAGCGCGCTTAACCAAAATTGCCGGCTTATTACTCAGTGAGATTGACGAAGGTACTGTTGACTTTGCGCCTAACTATGACGGCTCATTTCAAGAGCCCAAGTTATTGCCCGCACGCTTACCCTTTGTGTTGCTAAATGGCGCCTCTGGTATTGCAGTGGGTATGGCTACTGAGATTCCTTCGCATAATCTACGTGAAGTTGCTTCTGCTGCAATTGCTTTAATGAAGTCCCCCAAACTTTCTACAGCTGATTTATTAGAAATCATGCCTGGCCCAGACTATCCAGGTGGCGGACAAATTATTTCTTCTCCTGCTGAGATTGCCCAAATCTACGAAACCGGTCGAGGTAGCGTTAAAGTCCGTGCCCGTTGGTCTGTAGAGGAATTAGCTCGCGGCCAATGGCAAGTTGTTGTTAACGAATTACCACCTTCAGCATCCTCGCAACGTGTATTACAAGAGATTGAAGAGATCACCAATCCTAAGGTCAAGGTTGGTAAAAAAACCTTAACACCGGAGCAAAACAACCTAAAGTCAACGATCTTGAATGTGCTCGATGGTGTGCGTGATGAATCCAGTAAGGATGCTGCAGTCCGTTTGGTATTTGAGCCCAAGAGCAAAAATATTGATGTCAATGAGTTTGTAAATCTCTTATTGGCGCATACCTCACTTGAGTCCAATGCGCCAATGAACTTGGTGATGATTGGTACTGACGGTAGACCACGTCAAAAGGGCTTAAAAGAGATTATTTCTGAATGGATTGAGTTCAGAGTTTCTACCGTTACGCGTCGTACCCAGTTCCGCTTAGGTAAAGTTAAAGATCGTATGCATATTTTGGAAGGGCGCCTCATCGTTCTTCTTAATATTGATAAGGTCATCAAGATTATTCGCAACAGCGATGAACCAAAAGCCGATTTAATCAAAGAGTTCAAGTTAAGTGATCGCCAAGCTGAAGACATTTTAGATATTCGTTTACGTCAATTGGCTCGACTAGAGGGTATCAAGATTGAACAAGAGCTTAAAGAGCTGAAATCTGAGCGTGACGACTTAGAGGGTCTATTACAAAGTGATGCCGTATTGCGCAAGCGGATCATTAAGGAAATTGAATCGGATATCAAAGACTTTGGTGATGACCGTCGCACTCTCATTCAAGAAGATAAGCGCGCTATTGCTGAAACAAAAGTTATTGATGAGCCGGTGACAGTAATTGTCTCGCAAAAGGGTTGGGTACGAGTTCGTCAGGGTCATGAGCATGACGCTACTCAATTTAGCTTCAAAGCAGGTGATGCGCTTTACGCAACTTTTGAAGTACGAACGGTCGATGTCATACAAGGCTTCGGTAGTGATGGCCGTGTCTACACAGTCTCCGTGAGCGAGTTACCTGGAGCCCGGGGAGATGGTTCGCCATTAACTAGCTTTGTGAATCTTGCCGCCGGATCTCAAATGGTTGCCTATTACGCTGGTCAACCAGATGATTTAGTGTTGCTCTCTACCAGAGCAGGCTATGGTTTCTTGGCTAACGTAGCGGATATGAGCACCCGTAATAAAGCAGGAAAGTCGTTTATTACCATTGATGCCAAGGTGGCTGGTGATGCGCCGTTAGGGGCAACTAAAGTGCAAGTTGGTATGAAGCAGGTAGCTTGTTTGTCAGAGGCTTCTAAGTTGCTGGTCTTCCCTTTAGATGAGCTTAAGCGTTTGCCAACAGGTGGTAAGGGCGTCATCTTGATGGGCTTAGATGATAAAGAATTTATGGCCTCCGCTATTGCTGTGGGCCCTAATGGCGCTGCTTATTTTGGCGCTGGTCGTGCAGGCAAGCCAACTGAGCTGAGCTTAGATGCCAAAACACTGAAGTCTTTTGCAGGCAATCGTGCGCGCAAGGGTCACTTCGTAGAGCCAAGGCTTAAAGACGGCAAACTGAAGGCTAACTAAAGGTATTTAGATCTAAATTCTTAGGCCTTCTTTGGAATTGGAACGCCGTACTTAACGGCAATCACTTCTGCCAGTATCGATACTGCGATTTCTGGTGGAGTGAGTGCCCCAATGTATAAGCCAACTGGCCCATGCAATCGATCCACCTGTTCTTTGCTTACATCAAACTCTAGCAAGCGTTCTTTTCTTTTCTGAGTATTTTTGCGACTGCCTAAGGCCCCTACATAAAAAGCGGGGGACCTTAATGCCTCCATTAGCGCCATATCATCTAGTTTCGGGTCATGTGTCAGCGCAACCACTGCTGTATGTGGATCAACGCCAATTTCTAGCAATACATCATCAGGCATACCTTGGATAAAAGTTACATCATCCCGGTTGAGACCTTCGGCATATTCTTCTCTAGGATCAATCACGATCACTTCAAAATCAGAGGCTAGCGCAAAGTCGGCAGTATATAAAGAGAGTTGCCCAGCTCCAATAATGACCATTCGCCAGCGAGGACCATAGGTAGTGCACATTTCTGAATCTGAGCAAGTAAATTCATCATGGCGGTCACCGTCTTGCAATGTCGATTTGCCACTACCTATGTTGACGGTGCGTCTGCTTACTCGATGTGAGGAAATGCTCTCAAGTAGTTTTTCTAATACAGCCAATTCAGGCTTAGGCTCAACTAATAAACGCAGAGTGCCACCGCAGGGTAAACCAAAACGGGCTGCTTCTTGTTGGCTAACGCCATAAACAACAAATTCAGGGGTATCTCTCGTGAGGATCTCAGTTTGAACGCGGCGGATAAGGTCATCCTCAACGCATCCACCAGAAACAGATCCCGCAACCTGGCCATCCTGACGTATGGCCAACCACGATCCAATCGGACGTGGGGCTGAACCCCAGGTTTGAACTACGGTAGCAATAGCTACGGGATGGCCTTCTTTTAGCCAATGAACGGCAGCTTTGAGAACGCTGAGGTCGGTACTATTCATGCTTACGAGGATCTTTGTTATAAGTATTGGAATCCTATTTATTATCTCTCTAATGACATTAACAGGTAAATCTTCCCCAAATTCTCATTTACGACTTGCAATCATGTTGCTCGCTGCAGGTGAGGGGAGTCGCTTGGGCGGTCATCCTAAAGGTTTGCTTAAAAAGGATGGGAGAACATTGCTGCGATCATTTATCACTTGCGTACAAGAGATAGCGCCTGTTGAATTGGTGATCGTGACTGGGTTTTATGCTCAAGCTATAGAAGCTGAGATCGAATCTTGCAAGATATTGGATTTACCCATTCAAGTGGTTCGTAACTTCAATCCAGAGGCAGGACAGGCATCTTCAGTGCGTCTTGGGCTTGAAGCATTAAAGTCTGACTACGATGTATTGTTAGTTTCTCTCTGTGATCAGCCTAATATTGGGTCATCAGAGATCAGAATGCTATTAGAGCAATTTGATTGCCGTGATGCAAATGAAGAAATTATCTTGCCTCAGGTGAATAGTCAACGAGGTAATCCGGTATTGATTTCCAGGAAAGTAGTCGAGGAAATCTTATTAATACCAGGAATGGTGTGTAGGCCCTATATGGATCAACATCCCGCTAAAGTGAAAATTTATGAGACAGACAGCACGGCATTTATTCAGGATGTCGATACCGAAGCAGACATCCAGAAATTAGGAATCACGCGCTGATAGAGCAGATTTAAATTTCTGCAATCAACTCGATTTCAACACAAGCACCTAAAGGGATTTGCGCTACGCCAAAGGCGCTGCGAGCATGCTTGCCGGCATCACCAAAGACCTCATATAACAGCTCAGAACAACCATTGATAACAAGGTGTTGTTCAGTATATTCATTTGTGGAATTCACCAAGCCCATGACTTTCACAATTCGCTTAACCTTATCAAGTGAGCCAAGATGATTTTGCAAAGTTGAAAGCAAATCAATGGCAATAGCACGTGCAGCAGCCTTGCCCGCATCGGTATCCATGTTCTGACCTAATTTGCCAACCCAAGGTTTGCCATCTTTTTTGGCGATGTGACCTGACAAAAATACGGCGTTGCCAGAAGTTGCAGCCATCACATAGGCAGCAGCGGGTGGTCCGGGCGGCGGCAAATCTATACCAAGGGTTTTGAGGCGATCGTGAATATTGCTCATAGTGTCATTTCGTTAAGGTAGTGGTGGAATACCAGAATCTTACTGGCAAAATTACTTTGATAGCTGCCTCATGGCACTTTCTAGGCCGTTCAATGTGACTGGATACATTTTGTCTTTCATGAGATTTTTCATGATGTCGATAGATTGTCTATATTGCCAAATGGATTCCGGTTCCGGGTTGAGCCATGCAAAATGGGGGAAGTGATCTAATAGGCGGTTTATCCAAACGGCACCAGCTTCCCTATTGTTGTATTCCACTGAACCATTGGGACTCAGAATCTCATAAGGGGACATAGTAGCGTCGCCTACAAAAATCAGTTTGTAGTCAGGACCATATTTATTAATGATCTCTTGTGTAGAGGTGAGTTGATCTCTACGACGACGATTGTTTTGCCAGAGATTTTCATAAACGCAGTTATGAAAATAGTAATACTCAAGATGTTTGAATTCGGCTTTAGCGGCAGAGAACAATTCTCCAATCTGCTTTATGTGATCATCCATCGAGCCACCCACATCCATCAATAGCAGTACTTTGACTTGGTTATGACGCTCGGGCCGCATTTGAATCTCAAGCATGCCAGCATTGGCAGCAGTTGAGTGAATGGTTTTATCCAAATCCAGTTCTAACACTGATCCTTCGCGAGCAAAACGACGAAGTCGGCGCAATGCAAGCTTGATATTTCGGGAGCTTAAGGCTAAATCACTGTCGTAATCTTTAAATTCCCTTGCTTCCCAGACCTTAATGGCGGTTCGATTGCCAGCACTTTCTCCGCCAATGCGTATACCTTCTGGGTGGTAGCCGCTGTGGCCAAATGGAGATGAGCCGCCTGCTCCAATCCATTTGTTGCCACCCCCATGCCACTCCTTTTGCTCCTTAAGAAGTTCCTCAAGGCGCTTTTGTAGCGCTTGAGGACCGCCTAATTTTTGAAGAGCAGATTTTTCCTCATCTGTTAAAACGCGCTGTAATTTTTTTTCAAGCCAGTCAACTGGAATATCGGGCGAGAGAGCAATAATTTGCTCAACCCCATTAAAGTAACTACCAAATACTTGATCAAATCGATCAAAGTGTTGCTCGTCTTTAATGAGTGTCATACGTGAGAGTTGATAAAACTCATCTATAGAAGGGCCGATCACCCCAGTCTTTAAGGCTTCCAATAGGGTTAAAAATTCTCTGACTGAAACCGGAATCTTGGCTTCTTTCAGATTGAGAAAGAATTGAATCAGCATCTAAGTGAATTAAATCTGCTTAGCGATGATTGCGATTCATCATGACTAAGCGCTCAAATAAATGAATATCCTGTTCATTTTTTAAGAGGGCGCCATGGAGTGGCGGCACCACGATTTTTTCATCTTGGCTAAATAATGCATCTGGCGGAATATCTTCAGCCAATAAAAGCTTAAGCCAATCAATTAACTCGGACGTAGAGGGTTTCTTCTTTAAACCTGGTAGCGAACGGATCTGATAAAAGGCTTTGAGGGCTGCTTCTAGTAGATCCTGCTTGATATTGGGGTGATGCACATCAACAATGCTTTGCATGGTTTTTGCATCTGGGAAAGTGATGTAATGAAAGAAGCAGCGACGCAAAAATGCATCGGGCAACTCTTTTTCATTATTTGAAGTGATGATGACAAGAGGGCGATGCTTTGCTTTAATGAGCTCGCGTGTTTCGTATACATAAAATTCCATGCGATCGATTTCTCGCAATAGATCATTCGGAAACTCGATGTCTGCTTTATCAATTTCATCGATCAACAATACCGTGGGCTCATTTGCTTCAAAAGCCTGCCACAAAACACCTTTAATGATGTAGTTGCTGATATCTTTGACTTTTTCATCCCCTAGTTGAGAATCGCGCAATCGACTTACTGCATCATATTCATACAGGCCTTGTTGGGCCTTGGTAGTGGACTTGATGTGCCATTGCAATAGTGGCATCTTGAGAGCTGCAGCAACTTCTTCTGCCAGCATTGTTTTACCTGTTCCAGGTTCACCTTTGATTAATAGTGGGCGCTGGAGGGCGATGGCAGCATTAACGGCTAGCTTGAGATCGTCGGTTGCAACATAACTTTGACTGCCATCAAAGCGGCTAGGATTTTGGGTTGCAGAACGATCAAGAGGCTGGGTCATTGGGGGCAATCAAAAATGTCTTTTATGGGAGATTCAAGTATAGGTAAATAGTGCCAAATCTTCAGGATTTCTGGCAATTTTGGGCTCAGGAAGGGGTAAACAATGGTTAAGAGGGCGGCTCTCCGCTATACTCTCCCACATTGATTTAAATCAAACTCATAAATACTGATTCTATGAAAAAACTCACAATTCTTACTCGATTGCTTGTCTGCACTGGTCTGGCATTAGGTGGTTTTAGCGCCCATGCGCAAGATGTTAAAGGGAATGCAGCGGCCGGTAACGGCAAGGTTTGGCTTTGCGTAGGCTGTCACTCCATCCCAGACTACCGTGCTGACTACCCATTGGTTTACAGAGTGCCTATGTTAGGCGGTCAAAATGCCGCATACATCGCCTCCTCCTTGGCTGAATACAAGAAGGGCAACAGAAAGCATCCAACGATGCGTTCTATCGCCGCTAGCTTGTCTGACCAAGATATGGCTGACATCGGCGAATACTATGCTGCGCAAACTGCCAGCTCACCTAACAACCCATTGAAGTGATAGAGGCACGTTTATGAAATTTGCACTAGTTACAGCAGTTTTGCTCTCCAGTATTGGCTTGGTTAATGTTGCTCACGCTGCTAGCGTGGACAAAGGTAAGGCTTTAGTTGAAAAGGCCAACTGCGCCTCATGTCATGGTGCAGGATTAAATGCACCGATCATGCCGGTTTATCCAAAGTTGGCTGGTCAGTATCCTGACTACCTTTACTATGCCTTGAAGGCTTATAAAGTTGGAAATAGCAATGCTCAATATGGTCGCAACAATGCGATCATGAGCTCACAAGTCCAAGCTTTTACTGACGCAGACTTACAAGATATTTCTGCCTATATTGCTTCATTGCCAGGAAATTTCGTCATTAAGAAGTAATTTAAGAAGCGATTTCAAGTTCGGCAATACTTAAAATAAAGGCTTAGGATTTCTTCCTAAGCCTTTGTTATTTATAGATTATTTATTTAATTATTTTAAAGCCTCGAGTCCTCTCGCCAGATGTTTACGCATAGCACTTTCTGCGCCAGCTTGGTCTCTTTTTAGTAGGGCGTTTAGGATGGCACGATGTTCAATTAGGGAGTTTTGAAGCCTTCCAGTACTAGTAAGTGAGTCCCTGCGATGCAGTTTTAGTACCTTACGTAAATCAGCGATAACGCCATTCATCCAGCGATTTCCAGCAATTTCTTGTATTAATTCATGAAATTTGCCATTTATTTCAAAGAATTGCTCAATATCTCTATCGGCAGCTGCCTTTTCAAGGCGATGATGCCAGTAATCCAGTTGGTTTAGCTCTTCTTCTGTTGCCTTGCTTGCAGTTTCTCTAGCGGCTTCACCTTCTAGTAAGGAAAGGATGGTAAAAATCTGCTCCAAATCTTTTCTGGCAACCTCGGTAACGTAAGCGCCGCGACGCATTTTTATAGTTACAAGACCCTCAGAGGCCAAAACTTTGATTGCTTCACGCATAGGGGTGCGGCTAATGCCGAATTGCTCAGCCAAACTTTGCTCGTCAAGCCAGCTTCCTGGAGCCAATAACTTGGCAAATATCTGCTCCCGAAGTCTATCGGCAACATCCTCGTATAGGGGTCTATTATTCAATTTTGTATTCATAATTATGAATACATGATATCTAGACAAATTAGCAATAGTCAAGCAGAATTACGAAATCCTATATGCAATGCAACAAATAACAGGAGTGCTTGTGAGTTCAGAAAAGAAAAGTTCATCTAGTACATGGCCATCATTTCCCGAGACTAATCTTGATGCTTGGAAGAAGTCAGCCCAAAAATCTGCACCGAATGGCGATGTAGATAAGCTCGGTTGGAAAACTCCAGATGGAATCCAGTTAAAAGCGCTTTACACATCTTCTGACGTCAAGGGCTTGAATTACACCGATACTTTGCCTGGATTCGAACCGTTTGTACGCGGACCACAGGCAACTATGTACTCAGTTCGTCCATGGACAATTCGTCAGTACGCAGGGTTTTCAACTGCACAAGAATCAAATGCGTTCTATCGCAAAGCCCTAGATGCAGGTGGTCAAGGAGTGTCTGTTGCTTTTGATTTAGCAACGCATCGTGGTTACGACTCTGATCATCCACGCGTTACGGGTGACGTTGGTAAAGCCGGGGTAGCAATCGACTCCGTTGAAGACATGAAGATTTTGTTTGATGGTATTCCACTGGATAAAGTATCTGTTTCGATGACGATGAACGGCGCCGTACTCCCGGTATTGGCTGGTTATATCGTCGCCGGTGAGGAGCAGGGTGTAAAGCAAGAGCTCTTATCTGGAACGATTCAGAACGATATTC
>JACCDO010151813.1_pt1 | contig 10291 bp, 6 predicted proteins | sample 7446101 | NCBI WGS metagenome assembly JACCDO01 (sample SAMN15323440, study PRJNA562643) | freshwater metagenome | isolation source: river surface water | place: USA:Blue River Watershed | collected 2017-08-16
AATGAATTGATTTCACCATAGGGTCGCTCCTTGTAATCGTAGGTAAATGGAGGTTTCACATCCCATTGACTTTTGGGGACGATGTAACCAATCATGTCGTTTGACATTCCAGAGAAAAAGACATACTGACCTGGTATCTTTTCCATCAAAGCAGGAAGTTCTACTGGCTCCATATTGAAATCAGCCCCAGCAGGAGACTCAATACCACCATGCAGGATTTCTGGATAAAGTTCTCCAGGCACATGCACAAAAGTGGCAGGTCCTAACTTCCAAGTAGCAACTTCAGATCGAATTTGTTTCCATCCCACAAAGCCACGATCAAAAATGCCTACGAATGCAGCTAATTGAAAAAGGGAATTGTCCATTTGTAAGGAAATTGATTTGGCTCTTATTCCTAAATCTAGAGTAGAATGAACTACCAAGCTGGAGTCACGCAAGGTTTCCAAAGTGATTTTTGCCAAAGCCTTTCCTTGGGCAAGAAGTTTATCTGGCGCTTGTTTCTGATAGGAAACACCTGTATAAGGGTCCACCACAGCAAGATCAGGTGCCGTAGTCATCAAACCACCTACTGCTCCATTTAAAAAGATCGCCACACCCCCCACTCCAGGTTCGGTAAAGGTATCCGATACTGGAATTCCGGCTTCTACAAAATTTCGCCAAGGATCGGCAAAATCAGAACTAATTTGAATGTTTTCCAACCAGAGGGTTTCGGGATGATTGCCCCAATTCAAGATGGTTCCTAGCGTGGAGCCCGTTTGTGCATCGAGAACCTGCATGAGTTGCAAACCTTCATCAAAAACAAAAGGAGGTCGAGTATCCCCAACCAAATCACTAAGTCGATCTGGCTCTTGGGCAAACTTAAAATGGGCTGGCTTTCTTGCGGTATAGGCCTCTCCTACTGCCTTCGCAATGCCTTCTTGAACAGCCGTCATGTAGTCTGGATTGACTCCTCTTACGTATTCAGATGGTCCCCACATCCCCATCAAATCCGGTGCGGAATGCACGTGGGTACTGGAAATCACCACATAGTCTAACTCAGGATACTTTTCTTGAATCAATTTACGCGTAGCGATTACCTCATCGTTACCAAAACCAATCATGTCAATCACGCAAAGCGCGAGGGAAACATCCCCAGATTCAAGTACCATCGCCCTTGCCCAAAGTTTGTCCAAGACACTTTGTGCAGGCCTTGAATTATGAAAGCCTGCCAACCAAACCGCATCAAACTCCCCATTCCCATTGGCATCGATGAAGCGATCTCCCTTTTCTGGATCGTACTTCGAATCCCCATCCACATCTTCCCAAGTATCAAAATCAGTTGGAGTAAGGTCCACTTTTGAAAATCCCGCTTGAACTGTAGCCACTGGACTGTATAAAGAAACGTCAGTTTGGTAGTCTGAATGCCGATCTCGAAATTGATATCCTGCATAAACAAGGATTGAAACTAGTAATACCAGAACAATTGCCAAGAAAATTAGAAGTCCTTTTCGCATAGATTTGGATTGAAAAATATGAACCTAAACTACGCTTTTTTCTGTGAGCAGGAAAGTTAAACCGCTGAATTTGAAGGAATCAGCCTTACAAATTTTGGGTTTGCTGACGAAAATGCCGTTCATGGATGTCAGCATGTGGCACAATGTCCTTGTACCAACGCATGCGGAGTTCAGCACGCTCCTGATCGGAAAGATGGAAATTAGGAATTTCCATTTCATTGGCCCGCTTCATCAATTCATAAAGAAAGATGGATGCCGAAACTGAAATATTGAAACTCTCGGTAAATCCTCGCATCGGGATATGCACGAGACCATCTACTTTGGATTTCACTTCTTCACTGATCCCTTCGTGCTCGTTGCCAAAAACAAGAGCTACTTTTTGATGGGGTAGAATGGGTAAGTCATGAATAGACAAGGAATCTGATGCAGGGCTCGTTCCATAGATTACATAGCCTTCTGACCGCAATCTCCCAAAGCAATCATCCACAGCAGATCCCTCCGGTGTATAATATTTATGCAAATCCACCCATTGAGCCGCACCACGAGTGACAAAGGGATTAATTTTATAAGTCTCCGTCTTTTCAATCAAATGGATATCCTGGATACCAAAGCAGTCACAAGTTCGAAGGACCGCACTGGCATTGTGAGGTTTGAAAATATCTTCAAGTACCACCGTAAAAAATCGAGTGCGCTGGGCTAGTACGCGTTCAATCGCCGACTTTTTATGTGTCGTAATGTACTGCCCCAAGTACGCAACTAATTCATGGTCTCCTAATGGCAAGACGCCTTCCTGCTGATTCATCCAGGTGGTATTTGATTAAAATAGCCCCAATTGCTCTTCATCCCCTTTCTTGGGGGTTAGCGTAAGGGTACTACCTATTTCCAAATCTTCCCCTGAATCTTCCGCAAGTGCTTCAGTGGAGGTTTCCTCTTCGGCTTCTTCAGCAGCCACCGGTTCGGCTACCTGTTCGGATTCGATCAAGTGCAGGGATTTTACCTCGTGCGTACTCAACTTATTTCCGATCGCCTTCCAACCTTTCACATCGATCAACATTTCCAGATCGTAATCCATTTGCTCTTCGGCCTTTCCTTTGATCAGCGTCACGGAAACCTGTGCTTGAGCATCTGTGGTGACCAACTTGAGGTAGGATTGCTTGTGTTCCGTAATGAAGTTAAACCGCTTGTTGAGCGTCGTGGTCTCAATCAAAAAGCGTTTCACAAAGAAACCTTTGGTGGCCCCATCAAAGTAAACGGCACCAATTACTTTTTGAGCATCAAATTTTTGAATCAGGAGTACGTCTGTAGGTTCGTAACGATTGGTCAATTCAAAACTGGTCAATTCGTATTCCCCATTTTTGTAGCACACCAAGATTTTATCGTCACCCAGGAAATTACCGATTTGTTTGCCTCTCGAATCGGTATTCAGTCGACCTACCGATGCATCGTAGTAGATGTTGATGCCTCCTAGGGTGGATTTTCCTTCCATCTTAAATTGAACCTTACGAACAGGGTACCTGGTCAATATATTTCCACCCGCAGCACGGCCTTTGATTTCAATTTCAGCAAAATCAAAGTCGAAAACCTTCACCCGCGCCTTGGCACCTTGGGTCAGATACACCGTCACTACTTCTGCTTCTCCATTGGGATTTGCGGTTATGTACATGAGTTTGGAGCCTTTGGTACCCTTGGTCAACTCATATTCCTTGTCTCGGGTCACCCCTCCTACTTGGAATCGCTTGACCATGGCTCTTCCGGATACTCCATCCAAATAGATGAAATTATAGGTCATGCGTTCGTCATTCTTTCGAAATACGCCCACATGGACGATATCCTTACCCATGAATAACTTTTCCTGGATTTTTGACACCACCAACTTTCCATCGCGACGAATGGCAATAATGTCATCCAAGTCCGAGCATTCACACACGTATTCGTCCTTTTTGAGGCCATAGCCCACAAAGCCATCTACCCGATTGACGTAGAGTTTGGCGTTATTTGCTGCGACAACCGCGGCTTGAATGGTGTCAAATGCTCGAATCTCAGTTTTTCGTTCCCTTCCTTTGCCGTACTTATCTAGCAAGTTTTGGTAATAGGCGATGGCGAAATCGGTCAAGTGCTTCAGGTTGTAGTTCACTTCCTTCAACTCATCCTGAAGGCGCTTCATCAACTCATCCGCCTTGAAGGCATCAAACTTGGAGATTCGTTTGATTTTTATTTCAGTCAATCGAACCAAGTCTTCCTGTACGATGGTTCGGTAAAAATCAGGCTTGTAGGGATCCAATCCCTTGTCTATGGCTTCTAAAACTGCATCCCAGGTGGTACATTCTTCAATGTCTCTATAGATCCGATTTTCAATAAAAATCTTCTCAAGAGAGGAAAATAAGAGTTTCTCCAATAACTCCCCTTTCCGGATCTCCAGTTCCTTGCGAAGCAATTCCTTCGTTTGGGTGGTGTTGTACTTTAAAATCTGGTTGACTGTTAAGAAAACAGGTTTCTCATCAATGATCACACAGGCATTCGGGGAGATGGAAACCTCACAATCTGTAAAGGCATACAAGGCATCAATGGTCACATCTGGGGATACTCCAGGAGCCAATTGAATCTGAATCTCTACATCCTTAGCAGTATTATCTACCACCTTTTTGATTTTGATCTTGCCCTTATCGTTGGCCTTTAGGATGGAATCAATCAAGGAATCCGTAGTTGTACCGAAAGGTATTTCCTTGATTAACAAAGTTTTATTAGCATCCTCTTCAATTCGTGCTCTAACCTTTATCTTTCCACCTCGCAAGCCTTCTTGGTAATCCGAAAAGTCTGCCAAACCTCCTGTAAGAAAATCAGGAAGTACCTGAGGCGAATTGCCACGCAGGATTTCAATAGAGGCTTCAATCAACTCTCTAAAGTTGTGGGGTAGAATTTTGGTGGACAAGCCTACTGCAATTCCTTCCACCCCTTGCGCCAAAAGCAAAGGAAACTTAACAGGTAAGGTTATAGGCTCACGCTTTCGACCATCATAGGAAAGTTGCCAGTCTGTGGTCTGCGGATTAAAGACTACATCTAAGGCAAACTTAGATAGTCGCGCTTCAATATATCTTGCTGCAGCAGCACCATCCCCTGTGCGGACATCCCCCCAGTTTCCTTGCGTCTCTATCAGCAGGTCCTTTTGCCCCATATTGACAATCGCATCCCCAATCGATGCATCTCCGTGTGGGTGGTACTGCATGGATTGACCAATAATGTTGGCCACCTTATTGAATCGACCATCATCCATTTCCTTCATCGCATGCAGGATACGGCGTTGAACTGGCTTTAATCCATCTTCTATGGCTGGCACAGCCCGTTCCAATATCACATAGGATGCATAATCAAGGAACCAGTCCTTGTACATTCCAGTTACGGGTACGGAACCGTGCAAACTGCTTTCGGTATTTTCAGAAATTGGGGTATCGTCACTCATGTGGGTAATCCAAGGTTAAGGAATATGGATTGGGGTACTAGTGGATAACTTAGGCATCTACCTCAGCATCCACTTCTTCTAGTTCTGTTTTAGGGTCGTCCAGTGCCAAATCCTTCTCCACCCGCAGGTTATCAATGATAAATACCTGCCGATCTGGGGTGTTTTTCCCCATGTAGAAGGTCAACAAGTCAGCAATTTTGGTGTCCTTATTGAGGAGAATAGGATCCAAACGGATGTCCTCCCCAATGAAAGTACCAAACTCCTCAGGTGAAATTTCACCCAAGCCCTTAAATCGAGTGATTTCAGGTTTATTTCCCAACTTATGGATAGCCCGTTGCCGCTCTTCATCGGAATAGCAATAGATCGTTTCTTTCTTGTTTCTCACCCGAAATAAGGGCGTATCCAAAATAAACAAATGCCCATTTTTCACCAGATCTGGAAAAAACTGCAAGAAGTAAGTCATGATCAACAAACGAATATGCATACCGTCCACATCCGCATCGGTAGCAATCACAATTTTGCGGTAACGAAGATTTTCGATCCCGTCCTCAATATTGAGTGCGTGCTGAAGGAGGTTAAACTCTTCGTTTTCATAGACCACCTTCTTGGTCATTCCAAAGCAGTTGAGCGGCTTGCCACGAAGGGAAAAAACCGCCTGGGATTGCACATCCCGACTTTTAGTAATCGAGCCCGAAGCAGAATCCCCTTCGGTAATGAAAAGCATGGTCTTGTTTTTCAACTCCTCCTCTGCTTTCGGATCATCGTAATGCACTCGGCAGTCACGAAGTTTCTTGTTATGAAGATTTGCCTTTTTTGCTCGCTCATTGGCCAACTTCTTGATGCCGGAGATTTCCTTACGCTCACGCTCAGACTGCAAAATTCGCTTCAATAGTGCATCGGCCGCACCCGGATTTTTATGTAGGTAATTATCCAGTTCGGTCTTGATAAAGTCATTGACGAAGGTTCGGAGCGTAGGCCCATCCGGTCCTATGCTATGGGATCCCAACTTGGTCTTGGTTTGGGATTCGAAAACAGGTTCTTGCACACGTACAGCAATAGCCGCCACCACAGATTGACGAATATCAGAGGCATCGAAATCTTTCTTGTAAAACTCGCGAATGGTCTTCACGATGGCTTCTCGAAAAGCCGCCAGGTGCGTTCCTCCTTGGGTAGTGTACTGCCCATTCACAAAGGAATAGTATTCTTCCCCATAACTTCCGGAATGGGTAATGGCTACTTCAATGTCATTTCCTTTCAAGTGAATGATGGGGTACCGAATACTTTCTTCATCCACTTTATTGGATAATAAATCAAATAATCCTCGATCTGAGAAGTATTTTTTACCGTTAAATTGGATACTCAAGCCTGCATTCAAGTAGGCATAATTCCACATCTGGTTTTCAAGGTATTCTGGAATAAAGTGGTAATTCTTAAAAATAGACGCATCCGGAGAGAATACGATCTTGGTTCCATTACGATCCGATGACTTGCCTACTGGAGGGTCATTGACCAGAATTCCTTTTTCAAATTCTGCCACTTTGGTATCCCCCTCTCGGAAGGATTGTACCTTGAAAAAATCAGAAAGTGCGTTTACCGCTTTGGTACCCACCCCATTCAAACCTACCGATTTTTGGAAGGCTCCAGAATCGTATTTTCCTCCTGTATTGATCTTTGAAACGCAGTCAATCACCTTTCCGAGGGGTATCCCTCTTCCGTAATCCCGCACTTCCACTTTATGTTCGGTGATTTTAACTTCAATAACTCGACCATGGCCCATCATGTGTTCGTCGATGGAGTTATCCAAGATTTCCTTCACCAACACGTAGATTCCGTCATCAGGAGCACTTCCGTCCCCTAATTTTCCAATATACATTCCCGGTCTCAAGCGGATATGCTCTCTCCAATCCAGCGAGCGGATGCTGTCTTCGGTATAGTTTACTTGTTCTGCCATGGACTAGTTGACTCCCACTTGAGTGGCTTTAAATTTTCTGAAAAGCAATACAAACAATCCTCCTACCCAAACAAAAAGGATAATTGGCATCAAATAAAACCAAAGGTTATACGATGAGGCACCAATTACCTCTTGATTGTTGATCGCATGAACGTACAAGGAAGCAAGAGTCAAACTCAAATTGACCCAGCCTCCAAAAGAATAAAACCAAAGCAACAAATAATCTCTGTAGGGGTCCCCTATTGGAAATAAGCGATGCAATTTTTGATTGGTTTTAGTCTCCAAGGTTTTTGGGGTATATACCGTTACTAGATTGAAAAGAAAAAACCCAATCGCTAACCCGTAAAAAAAAGTACTCTTTGGATATTCGCGAAGAATACCGCCTTGGTCATCTAGCCGAATGCCAATCTGCTCAGGGAGTGCTGCATAGAAATACAAGAGCGCAAAGAGAAAAACCAGGACGCTTAAGAAATAGAAAACTTTTCCGAATCTGTAAAACATGAAATGTGGGATTGAAGCTGCAATATAACCGATTTGGGTAAACCTTCGGTCCTTTCTTTGTGTTCAAAAGAGACAATTTAAGTCAAACTTTAATTTTAGAAACTTTACCACAAATCCCTAGCAAAAATCCAACGATCTTTAGGCTTTCAAAACTCCATCCATGAAAAATTCAGCGCTTATTTTCACTCTTTCTATTTGCTGTTGGCTTCTTGCCTGTAGCTCTTCCGTAGATGCAGGAAAAATCAATCTAGAAAACTGGAAATCAGACCGCTATGGATGCAAGGGATTGCGCATGCAGGACTTGGAGGAATTCCGCACCATCAAAAATCAATTTTTGGGAATTGACAACCAGTCTTTAATTAAAACTTTTGGAAGGCCAGATCGGGTGGAACTGGTGGACAAAAGCCAAAGTTTTTTCTTTTATTTCTTGGAACCCAGTTCAGATTGTACTGGAGTAGAACAAAAAAAAGAACCCTTAAAGGTTCTTTTTAGAATGAATGCTTTGAGTAAAGTTTCCGAGGTAACGATTACAGACCTGAATCCATAAAGCACAAGGCTGCGGCGCCCAGAGTCCCTGCATTATTCTCCAGGGTGGCTTTTTTCAACCTCAAATCCTTCACGTAGTAAGGAGTCAAATATTTTCGGGTATTGTATTCGATAGTAGGCATCATAAACTCCAATCCAGCCGCAATTCCCCCACCAAAATATACATCTGTAACATCCAAGACCCGGATGGTGGACACAATCGATTCACTGATGATCTCTGCTACTTCTTCAAATACCATAAGCGATACCTCATTTCCCGCACGGGCAGTATCTACCAATAGGTGTGTTCCCAATTCCTTGCCCACCAACTCCCCTGCTTTTTCAGGGTAAGCGGCAATCAGATTGGCCATAATTTTTAAAATTCCTTGTCTACCAATTAAGGTTTCTAGTCCTGCATTGCCACGTGAGAGCATGTGCCCCATCTCCAAGGCATTGCCTCTAGAACCTTTAAAGACTTCACCATCCAGCACCAACGCACTGCCAATACCTGTACCCATGGTGATAAACAAGAAATTGGAGGAAACATCACCTTTCCCAAATTGGAATTCCCCAATGGCTGCCGCAGCAGCATCATTTTCTAGGAAAAAATCGTGGTTGGGGTATTTTGCCTTTAGCGTAGCCTTTAACGAAAAATTATTCAAAGCAGGGATAGCAGGAATCTCTAAAGGAGTCATTCGATCCTTACTGATCATTCCAGGAAGACCAATTCCTACCTTTTTTACTTGAGGAAACTTGGCGAGGTAAGTGCCAATAACATTTACAAAATTGGGGCCGAAGCCTTCTCCATGTTCCCGGTAAGACGTGGTATCCTCTTTGTAAAACTCACAAAGGGTGCCTGATCTATCTACTAAACCGATCTTGAGATGTGTACCTCCAACATCTACTCCTAAAAACTGAGTATCCGAAATATTCATAGTTTAATGGGCCTTTTTCGTTCGCTAAAAAAGCAAAACTATTCCTTTACTTCTTATAATCTTTGCCGATCTCGTAAAATATTTTGAGTACTGCCGGACATACCAAGGTATTTTTCAGGGTTAATTCCATGATTCCGAGCATGTTCTTTCGATCGGTATGCGGGTATTCTCTGCAGGCCTTTGGACGGTCTTCGTAGACCAAACAACCGTTATCCTCACCTAAAAAAGGACAAGGAGCACCCTTAAACACGTAATCACCTTCCTCATCTCGAAAAAGATAGGTATTAATAAATTCACTGGAACGCATCCGAAACACCTTGGACAGTCGATCTATATCTGTTTGAATGAGAATGGGACTTGTGGTCTTGCAGCAATTCGCACATTCCAAACAGTCTATCTTTGAAAAAACCTCGTCATGGGCTTGCTTAAACCTAGCATCGAGATTTTTGGGACGAGTAGCCTTGATTTTGTCCTTGATTTTTTTGTTGGCCGGAAATTCCGACTTACTCTCCTTGGAAAACTTTTCTAGATCTAGGGACATCGGAGGACTTACTCGAGTGTGTTAGACTGCACCTATGAATTTATATCAAAACTTAATCCTTGCTCAATGATATTCCATCGGCATGGATGGTAATCTCCTGGGCCTTGTACAATTGTCCAATGCACTGCTTGAACTGCTTTTTGCTCATCCCCAAGGCCTTTTGAATTGCCTCCGGCTCAGATTTGTCATGCAAAGGCAAAAAACCTTTTTCTTGAAGCAATTGAAGGATTTTTTCTGCTCCCTCCTCGTACTTCACGCGACCAAATGGAAGCAATTGAAGATCAAGTTTTCCATCTTCTCTGCGCTTTTTCACCCAAAGTTTACGGGTTTCTCCCAAACTCAGGTCTTGAAAAACCTCATTGGAGTAGAGCAATCCTTCGTAGCGGTCCTCTAACAAAACCTTGTAACCCAAATCGGTTTTTTCAAAAATCAAGCCCTGACATTCACTTCCAGGTAAGTAATCCTTTGGCGCAGGATACATAAATTCACGGTACTTACTCACTCCAATCAATCGATTGGATCTGTAATCCGCACAGAGTCGAATTAAGTATTTTTGACCCGCGTTCATTGGCTTCGCCATCTCAGCATTGGGCACAAAAAGATCTTTCAACAGGCCCCAATCCATAAATGCCCCAAAGGAGGTCACCTCTTTGCAGGTCAATACACCAAACTCATCCAAAAGAAGTAAAGGGGTGTCAGTCACCGCAACAGGCCGATCTTCACTATCGGTATACACAAAAACAGTTACCTCATCTCCCGCTTGCTCTTCCCCGGTCAAATAGCCTTTAGGAAGCAAGACTTCATCTCCATCACTAAGCGCTAAATAAGCTCCAAAATCAGTAAATCGGTTAATTAGTAAGCGGTTGACCAGTCCAAGTTCTTTCATGT
>JACCDO011501657.1_pt1 | contig 10291 bp, 9 predicted proteins | sample 7446101 | NCBI WGS metagenome assembly JACCDO01 (sample SAMN15323440, study PRJNA562643) | freshwater metagenome | isolation source: river surface water | place: USA:Blue River Watershed | collected 2017-08-16
ATAAAAAAGAACAAGTTGAAATTTTTAAAAATTCAAAAAAATCAAATAATTCTACATCAAATTCATCTGATTTATCAAATTTATCAAATTCATCAAATTCATCTAATCCATCAAATTCATCTAATGATTCTAAATCAAAATATAAAATAACTAAAGAATATACTCCGTGTGATATAACTAATTTATTAAACAATTCAAATGAACCTAATGATTATTTTATTAATGAGATTAAAACTGTTATGGACAATATTGAAAATGATAAATCTTTTAATTTTAATTGTAATTATTCTTTAACAAATAGTTCCTATGTTAATTTAGATAATAATAATTTAACAACATCTACAGTTTTAAATAATTCCTCAAATTATTCAAATTCTTCAGATTCAACTGGGTCAACTAGTTCTACTAGTTCTTCTAATCCTGTTGATTCTGATGATTCTGATAATTCCACAATTTTAACTGATTCTACTTACTTATCTGAACCGAGTACAAACACAAATACAAATACAAATTTAAACTTTTCAACTGATTATATGGTAAAATTTCTATCAAATAAACAAGATAGTTCTAAATCATTTTTACATAAAAATAAAAAAAATTGTTTTAAAAAATTAAAAAATAAAACCAAAAAAATAAATATATGTATTGATATAGAAGAATTATCGAGTGATTTAACAATTAATATTGGTAAAAAGTTAACAATCAATATGTAAAATTTTTTTTAATTTATAATTTATATTATCAAATATAAATAAAATAATCATAATATATTTTAATAATAAGATTATGAGCAATTATAATATTATCACAAGTATAAATAAACTAGGTATATATCAATCCAATACAGAAACTAACTCAAATATTATTAATTTTCAAAATCATAAATTTATAGTTAATATACCAAATAATATAACTTTTTTAAGTTTGTCAAAATTATTTTCAGAAAAAATTATTATTGAATTTTCAAATTTTATTAAAACACCAATTTGGTTTCCTAATACTAATAATATTATTGGAGAAAATTGGATCAAACCTATCAATCCTAACCTAATTGTCCATTTCTTTCTATCGGTTTATGTAAAATGTATTGGCTCGAATATAACCACTAATATAGATAAACCTATTGACAAACAAAAAACAAATAAAGGTACAACTAAAACTATAAAAGATAAAAAACCTCGAAAAAAGTCAATACCTGTTGCATTAAAAAGAAAAGTATGGGACCATTGGGTTGGGGAACAAATAGGTAAAACAAAATGTCCATGTTGTAAGCTTACTGATATTACGCAATTAAACTTTTCATGTGGTCATATTACCGCGGAAGCTAATGGAGGAAGTTTACATGTGTCAAATTTAAGACCTATATGTACATCATGTAACTCGTCAATGGGTACGAAAAATATGAACGAGTTTATTAGAGAATATGGTCTTTAATATAAAAAATTGAAAATTAGCACCTTAGATTTTGCAAATTTTATATTAACCAATAATATATGATTTAAATATATACAATACTAATTAAAACACTAATAATAATAAAATTATGTCACAATTTGCTTCAAGTACTGCTTCGACTTCAGCTTCTGATACTATGTCAATAAACGAAGAAGTACCTAGATCATTTTACTGTCCAATTACAGGAGAAATTATGGTAGATCCTGTTTCTGATAGGGAGGGTAATACATATGAAAGGTTAGCAATTATTGAATGGTTGGGAAGAAATCAAACTTCTCCTATCACAAGAAATCCTTTAAATTCAACTCATTTGATACCAAATAGAGCCCTAAAAGAATCTATTGATGAATATAGAGCTAAAAACCAAAGTGGTACATTAGCTACAATTGAAGAGGATGAAGATGAAAACTTTTCAAACCCTCAACTAGTAATTCCTTCTGATATCCAGTATAAACAAATGTATGTGGTATCACCATTTGATCATAGAATATATAGGATTACATTATCAAGAACTTCAACAAAAGAAGAAATTTATGCTACAAATTATGTTTTTGTTATTGATATTTCTGGTTCTATGGATGAAAGTTGTCCAAATGGTGATGGAGAAGGTCCAGATCTTAGCCGATTACAGATTACAATACATGCTATTAAAACTGTAGTTACAATGACAAATCTTGGTGATACTGTAACAATTATTGTATTTGATGATAGGGCTGAAAACCTATTTGAAAAGAAAATTAATAAAAAAACTCGTGCTGAAGCAATTAGAATCTTAGATTCATTGAGACCTAGAGGAGGAACTGATATTTGGAGAGGTTTATCTCTTGGTCTTGAAGCTACTAGACGAGTTAGGAATATTAATAAAAATACACAACTTGTCTTTTTATCAGATGGTCAAGATTCAAATGCATTAGAGATACCAAATAGACTTAAAATGTTTTTGAGAAGACCAGAAAACAACACTATTCTTGATGATGTTTCATTAACTACTATCGGAATTTCCTATGAGGTTGATTCTACTCCATTATTTAAAATTGCTCAAGAATTTAATGGCAATTTCTTCTTTGTACCAGATGGTTCTATGGTTGGAACAACATTCTGTAATTTAGTTGCTAACGCTATTAGTCCTCATATTACTTCTCCAAAAGTAAAAATTGTTGAACGAGAACAAATTCCATTGGGAATAGAATTGAATAATTGGGATGATTTAGAGCCCGAAGAACAATTCGAAGTTGCAAGAATTCATTGCGCAAACATTCTTAAGGAAATTTGTACTGAAGGTATTAGAAATTCAAAATCTTTAACACCAAATATGATTGAGATATATAATAGATTTAAAACTTGGATTACTAATCCTGAATCTGTTAAACGTTCAGAATTACTCGAAAACATGATTAAAGATTTTGTTTCTGACGAATCTCAGCATGAACAAATTACTAAAGCTTTAAGCAAAAAAGAATGGTATAAAAAATGGGGTCATCATTATTTGTTATCACTATTGTGTGCTTTGACTAATAGAATTTGTCACAATTTTAAAGACCAGGGTGTCAAAGGATTTGGATGTTCTGATTTTGAGTTATTAGTTGATAAAGCTTATGATATTTTTACTAATATCACTCCTCCGACTCCAAAACCTACTCGTAGAACTTCATATTCATCTTCATATTCATCTTCATATTCGTCTGTATCTAATGTTCAATATGCTCCTGTTGATATGAACTCATATATTAATAGAGGTGGCGGATGTTTTGCTGGTCATTGTAAAATCAGACTTGATAATTCATATAAACGTCTTGATGAATTGGATGGTTCTGAATTAGTTTATCAGGGTGATGATTTTGACCCAGTTAAAATTAAGTATGTGGTCAAGATTTCAATTAAAAAATCAATAGAATTATGTAAACTCGGTGAACTTGATAAACTAGTTATCACACCCTGGCATCCTGTATTTGATACAAATTCTTTCAAATGGGTATTTCCTAATCAATTAGCTACTGTATATACTGAATATATTGATTATGTTTATAATATAGTATTAGAATCCGGACATATTCTAGAAATTAATGGAGTCCATTGTGTAAGTCTTGGTCATAATTTAACAGACTTTGGAAATTATGATGCTATATTAAAACATGATTTTTATGGTACAAATAAGGTTGTTGAAGCATTGGAACAATTCAAAACTGAAGATTCTAATATTATCAATTTAACTAATTATGTTATTGTTAGAAGTCCTGAAACTAATTTGGTTATAGGTATTAATAAAATATAATTTGCGCATCTAATAATAAAAAAATTGATTTTTTATAATATTTGTATATTAGAGTAATAAAATTATACAATTAAATTTACTATTATATAATAAAAATTATTTAATAATTTTACAATGTCAGAACAAAATTTTGAATGTATTATTTGTTTTCAAAGCTTTGAGCACAATCAAGCTATTATAACTAAATGCGCACATGGTCCTTATTGTCATACTTGTTATAACAATATTACTAGTCCTGAACACCCAACATGTTCAATTTGTAGAGAACCATTGACCAGGTCTAGAAATCCTAACCCAAAATATACTGGTACTTCTAATACCAATACTAATCAACCTAATAATAATATAAATAATTACATTATTGTTGGGATTATTAATGAAGGTAATTATAATCAACCAGTAAACCAAATTGTTAATAATCAACCAAATCCAATTAATCAAATAAACCAAATAAACCAGTTTGTTAACCAAGATAATCGGTTCAATACACCTGAAAGAATCAGAAGAGAAATAAATCCAGAATTATTAATACAAGAATTGGGCTATAATAAAAGAAGAAGAACTGGGACTGGAATTGGAAATAGAATAGGTGTACCTAATTCACCTCTAAGTCCTCTTACATTTAATAATTTGTAATTTTTATAAAAATTGAATTTGTTTATTATCTATAATGAATAATAAATAAAACTATTAACTATTAACTATTAACTATTAACTATTAAATATATTATATATAATATATAATGTTTAATCCTATCCAATCCCTTGATAATCCTGATCTAAAAATAAAGTTAGACCACAATGTTATAGCTCGATTCCCTGATACAAACAAATATTTTAAACAAAACAAGACTTTACGTTGGATTGATATGTTATCAAATAAAGAAAATTGTCAATTTTGTGGAAGTTTTTATTCAACTGTTTGTATTGTTTGTGGTAAACATGAATGTGACCCTAAACCACCTATTTCTATTAAAATTAAAGACAGTCCTAAAGATAAAGTTATTGATACAATACAGTTTTGTTATGATTTTGCATGCGAACATAAAAATTATGAACAAATTGGAATTACTATAAGAACATTAGACAAATATAATTTAAAATATGAATTTGGTTATAATTATGATAATGATGAATCTGATATTGAATATTATCCTAGTTATAAAGATTTAGTTGAACAATTAACAAAAGCAGTTAAAAATTTAGATTTAGAAAAAGTTATAAAATTAATTAGTTTAGATGTTGTTCCTAATACAACTATTTTATTTGAATTAATTAAAATTAATTCTAAATATTCATTTGATTCTAATTATGAAGTTGCAACTAAAATTGCTAATGTTATTCTTAAAGAATTTTATCAAATTGAAAAAAGACTTGTATTGTATTCTATTACAACTGCAAATATTCATTTAATTAAATTATTTATTGAAAGATGTGAATTAGATGAAGATATATATTTTTATGCATCTATGTTAGGATATTTAAGTATTTTACAACAATTAGACAAAATGAATTGTCCTAAAAATTATCTTGCTTTAATTGGTACTGGTTCTAATGATTTACTTACTTTTCCTAGAAAAATTAAGGTTTTAAGATATTTGGTTACTAATGGAATTAAGAAATTTCCTAAATTAGTATTGGCTAAAAATAATAATATATTAGAACCTAGAATTTCCAAATGGATAAGTAATAATTGTGAACTGTATTAAACACTAAAAAATTGAAATCCTTAAATATCTAAGCTTATTTATTTAACAAAAATATTATTATTAAAACCTAATCTTATACAATACTATTGAATTAATATTAAAGATGACAAGTAAGGCTGGTATAACTAAAACTAATTCCAAGAAGGAATCTAATCAAATAAATATTGGTAAAGAAATTATTCTTTACAATATTGAAACTAGAAAAAATGAAAAATTTATAGTTCGTCCTGGTGGACAATTAACTTTAAAGTACACTTTGGGTACTCCTTTTGAATATAAAATTAATGATGAAGACAAATTTAGTGACTATTGTGATATGATTAAACTAGAAGACCGTAATGGAAGGGAACATCCAGTATATGTTAAACATACTGTTTTGTCTGGAGATATGTGTTTACCTCCTATTCAATTCAGTTCAAAATCAAAAAATTCCAGATATAATGATGGGTATTCCAATGGATACAGTGATCCAGATGATTTTGATGATGATTACGATTGTATTCATGGATATAGTGGTAATAATTATTATAATAAAGATGAGGATGAGGATGATGAAGCTGAAGGATACGAATTTAGTAATGAATATAATGAAGACGATTAATTTTTTTATATATTAGTTTAATCAAACTATTATTACTATAATATTAAAAAAAATTGAAAAATTCAAGTAGCTATTAGTGATTAATATAATTTACTTAATAAACTAATAATAATTAGATTTTAAATAAAAATGTCATCAATACACGATAATTCTACAAAAGAAATTCCTAGATATTCATTAAACTTTGATAAAGATGGTAAGATGTCATTAAAAAGAACAATTATAAATGCACCCAAACATATAGAATCAAAGAATACTGATTTAAAGAATAATGAATCCAAACACTTTTGTATGTTTTGTAAAAAGGCGGGAAGACCATTCGATCATCTTATGAAAAAAGATAATAATCCAGAAGGAGAAATTATTTGTGAATATTTATTAAGTATCAAATGTGAACATTGTAAAGATGTTGGACATACTAAAAATTATTGTCCATACAATGATAAAAGTGAATATAAATTACTTTCCAACGGAGGAAAATATATTTACGTCGACAAATCAAATGAATCTATTGGAAGTTTATCTGATTTGTCAAATTCTAAATCAAATAATAAAGAGTCTTGTTCCAGTTCTTTTTCCAGTTCTTTTTCCAGTTCTTTTTCCAAATCTTTTGATGAATCTGTTGAAGAACCAGTTGATTCAAATAATTCTCCAAGTAAGTTTTGTCAATTTTGTGAAAAGAATAATATACCTAAAAATATTTGTAATAGTCATGACACATTTACATATTCAAATGGTAATGTTCTTTTATCTTGTCCATTATTTTATTATTTGAATAATGTAAAGAATAATGATTCAGTTTTAGAAAAACCAAAATTATCCGAGGAACCAGATATTACTCCAAAAAAAAATACAAAATCATTAAATATAAAAGATTCTCCATTTATTCCATTCGCCTTAAAAAAAGAAAAATGTTCTGATTCTTTTAATAAATTAAGTTCGAGTATCGAATCAATTAGTTCTAATACTTCATCATTTGCTAGAGACTCATTAGATTCAGCTGATTTAAATAATATGATAAATAATTTAGAATGTCTTAATTTGAATGAGGATGAAAATGAAAATGAGGATAAAAATGAAAATAATAATAATGATAATGATAATGGTTCTATAATTTCTAATTCTCTAAATAGCTCGTTGAATAGCTCATTTGATGATTCACTGAATGAATTTAATACTGATAATGAAACTAATAATTCTTTTAATTCTTCAAATTCTAATGATCTAAATCAATCTACTAATTTAAATTATAACTTTAAAAATACTTATAATCCACAATATCAAAATCAACATCCAAACTCAAATCAACATACAAACCCAAATCAACATCCAAACCAAAACTCATACCCATACCAATACCCATACCCATACCCATACCAATATCTAAATTATTCACAGTTTCCACAATATTCATATCCAAATGGATATTATTATAGTCCGTATGGTCCATATGCACAACCATTATCTATGCCAAGTCATATTCCTTCACAAAGTAATGTATCACAGACGAATAATTTACAACAATTAAATAATTTACCACAATCAAATAATCTTAATGTAATAAAGACTCGTACAGTTACATCAACATATTATAGTCCTTGTCCATCACCAAGTGCAATTGGTCTCAATGGTTCAGTTAATTCTATTGGTTCTAATGGTTCTACAAGTGTGTAGATAATTTTTATTTTTTATTTATAATAGAATACCCAGAAGTATAACTATAACACAAAATAGTTTTAATTCCTTTACAAATCAATATGTATTCAGAATATTCAATAGTTTTAATAAAATTTACTGTATTATTATTTCTTGAATATATAGAATTGATATGACCAATTTTTAGAATATTATCTATATTAAAAATATTTGTATCATCTGGTTTATCTATTAATCCCATAGTTAAATTTATTTTATTTTTATTAGGAAGTTTATCAATATGTCCTAAATTTATATTTGAATTAGCCAATTCTTTTGAATCATTTATAATAGTAAAACCAATATCATTAATAAATTTTAAATAAAATGTATAAATTGAATTTGAAAATAAAAAATATGGATTCCCATCTAATAATCCTATAAATTGAATTCTCTCTCCATTTGATAATACTTTACATTTGTTATCATTAAAATTATCAGTAATATTACTGATAGTCTTGGTATCTTTATTGGTTTTATTATCTTTATTATCTTTATTATCTTTATTATTATTTGTATAAAATGGATTTATTAATTTTAATTTATTCATTTAATTATTTTTATGTATATTATTAAATTTATATATTAAATTTAATAAAAAAAAGTTAACTTAAATTTTTATAATATAAATACAATATATACATAATAATAAATGATATCTTTAGTAGCTAGTCCTGAACAAATTATAATTGATAGTATTGTTTATATTACTTTAACAATAGATGATGAAGTTAATCAAAAAGCATATCAGGGGGTTTATATTAATTTAATAGTTAAAAAAGTAGGAACAAACTCAATGGTTCCAACATATAGATTTAGATATAACGGAGAACCTTTAGTTTGGGAAATAAATAAATATACCTATGGAGATGTTGGAACTTTTCAAGTTACTGCAAATGTTTATGATGGTCCACAAATAGCTAATACAACTTTTGTTGTAAAAGATTCATGGAAACCACAAAATTCAAATGTTGGTTCTGGAATAACTAGTAAGGTTCAAATGGTTAATAATGCTAATGCAAACTCACGTAGTCAAAATTTTCCTAAATATACTGAAACCAATCCTAATGCACAAAAAGTTCAACAAACAGGGATTGATTATTTAAAACCATCTAATGTTGTTCCAGTATCTACATTTACACAAGAAAATCCTTCTATAAATTATGGTAAAGTCCAAGGAAAAGGAAGAAATGTTGGACCAAGTTAAATTTTTTATTTAATCTTTGAAATATTTATTTGATATTTTGTAAGAAAAAATTTATATACACACACTAAAATAAAAACACTTATTAATAATATATTATTAAATAAAACCTTTCTTTTTTTATTTTTTTTAATTTTTTGACTTTTACTTGTTTTAAAAGTTTTTGATTTATCTGTTTTATTTTTATTTAATATTTTTTTTAAATATTTTCCTCCATATGTTGATGATGTATTATCTTTTCTTGTATATGTTGAAATACAATCAATTAAACTAGAAATATTTAAATTATCACATTTATTTTTATCATAAACTAAATTATTGGATTTTTTTATATTTTTAATTTTATTTTTATTATTAATTTTTGTTATATTATTTAAATTATTATTTAATGGATTGGAAATTAAATTATGTGTATTAAAAAATTTATTTTGTACTGTATTTCCATTTAATATAAAATTTTTCATAAAACGGTCTGGATCTGCTTTTTTATATTTATCAAAATAATCTGGTAAACTTGTTACATTTGATTCTATTATTATTTTTACATATGAATATAATTCATCTAAAAGCGAACTTATTTTTTCATAATCCTCTGATAAAACAAGCAAATAACTTGTATTTTTTACATCATCAATACTTGCTGATGTTTGTATTAATTCATCATCTAATACTTTTGTAAATAAAAATGTATTGGATATTAAATTATTTTTTAAATATATAACATAACCTATATTCATCGAATATTCATTCATCAAATAATTTAATGTTACAACATAATCATATATTAATGTTGATGATGTTTTATCTTTTTGTGTCTTTATTTTTATATACGAAATCAAAAACATATAGTAATTTAAAATTCTATCCATAGATTCATTTAATGTTGTTTCCGATATTATTGATAACACATTCGGAGAATTTGTCATTCCTGTTAATAATTCTAATAATTGTTTTATATTATCATTTAATTTTGTTATTCTTGATAAAGATATTTCCTTCATCTAATAAATTCTTAATTATATTTAATTAATACTTTTTTTTAATTATGCATGTTTAATAAAATAAAAAAATTTTATATATAAAGATATTTAATTGGTGTAAAAGGGATTTTTCTTATGTTGAAACAATATTTACAGGGTTTCCCACTCACTAGCAAAATTTTTATATAAGATAATAGTAGATACAACCCAATGCCCAACCAAAACCAACTCAACAGAACCATCTGTACTTCAGTTACTACCAACTTCAACGACATTCTTAACAACTTCAAATTTATTGATAGTTTATGTAATGTCACTGATGCTTACAACAAAATTACTGATTTAATGAGAGCTGATGCTGAATCTGATATTCAA
>JACCDO011710952.1_pt1 | contig 10290 bp, 5 predicted proteins | sample 7446101 | NCBI WGS metagenome assembly JACCDO01 (sample SAMN15323440, study PRJNA562643) | freshwater metagenome | isolation source: river surface water | place: USA:Blue River Watershed | collected 2017-08-16
CCGCAGCGATCGCGCCTTAGGTTGCGCCGATGCACAGCCAGATCGCACGTCGCTCGTTGTTTGCCGCGCTCGCCTTGCTCGCGGCCTGCGCCTCCAGCACGCCCGTCGAGACCGACAAGCTCGCAGCGCTCAAGGTCGCCAACCTCTCCAAGGGTCCTGAAGCCAGCCTCGCGTGCTCGGGCCAACCCACGCCGGAGCAGTTCCAGAAGCTGAAGCAGAACGGTGTTCAGCGCGTCGTCTGCCTACGCGCGAAGACGGAATCCGGCACCGGCTGGGAAGAGGATCTCGCTCCGCACTCAGGCATCGAGTTCGTGCGCTTCGTCATCGAAGGCCCGAAGGACATCACCGAGGCCAAGGCTCGCGAGTTCGCTGCGCTCGTCGGCGATGGCGAAGCGACGCTCGTCGCGTGCGGCTCCTCCAACCGCGTCGGTGCGATGATGGCGCTAAAGGCCAAGTTCGTGGACGGCAAGAGCAACGAAGAAGCCCTTGCGATCGGCAAGGCATGCGGACTCAAGGCGCTCGAGCCCGCCGTGAAGGAAGCGCTGGCGAAGTGACCAGCGCGCGCGAGGACACGTCCTTGTCCTCGCAGTGAGAACGTCCGATACACGCTCCATGCTCTGAGCCCTCAACTCGCCGAAGAGGATCGCGGTCGCGGTCCTCTGCATCGCGCTGGGATTTGCCGCCCAATGGGCGTTCGCATTCGAAGCCGGGCCAGTGATCGGACTCTTCGCTGGCATGCTGCTCGCGCAACTCGTGCCGAGCAGCGGCGCGTGCGCCGTGCCGCCGCGCGCGACGCGCCGCGACGGCTGATCTGATAGGCGGAGCGCTCGATCAGCGCTCGAACTTCGCCTGCAGCTTCACTTCTGCGCCGGCGCGCAGCACGACGATCGGCTTCTCGACGCCGCCGGCTGCGAGCGCGCGGCGCAGGTCGTCCTGACTAGCGATCTTCACGTCGTCGATCTGCACGAGCTTGTCGCCCGCCTTGATGCCGGCCTTTGCCGCGACGCTGCCGTCCTCGACGCCAGAGATAGAAACGCCATCGTCGCCCAAGGTGACGCCGAGCATGCGACGCGAACGGTTGCGCATGCCGCCGAAGCCGCGCTCCACCTTCATGTTCTCGCGCGTGAGCATCTCGGGCAGGTTGGCAAGACCGAGAGCGCCCGTCGCAACCACGACTGCGGTGTGCATCTGGTACTCAGGAATCGCCGCCGCGTAGGTGTCGTACTGCGTGTGGTGCGTGTGGTTGTAGTCCGCACGACCCGCTTGATCCCAGAAGAAGCCCGGCACGCCGACAGCGGTGAACGCCTCGTGGTCGCTGCCGATCGGCCGGAACGCGTCGATCTCGCGAATCCCAAACTTCAGATCGCCGCCCATCTTGAGCACGTGCTCGAACGCAGTCTCCAGCTGCGGCCGCATCTCCTTCATGCCAGCGATGCCCGACACGTAGTTGGTGCCGCCGTCGTGCACGAGGCACGCCGAGTACTTGCCCATCTCATCCTTGTGCGCCTGCACCCATGCGCGCGAGCCGAGCAGGCCCTGCTCCTCGCCGCCCCACAGCATGAAGCGGATCGAGCGGCGCGGCTTGGCGCCGATCGCCATCAGGATGCGCGCAGCCTCCATCGTCGTCGCCGTGCCCGTGCCGTTGTCGGTGGTCCCGCTCGCGCCATCCCAGCTATCGATGTGACCGCCGACGACGACGTATTCGTCAGGCTTCTCCGTTCCGCGAATGTCGGCGATCACGTTGAACTGCGGGATTGGGCCCTTGCGGAAGTGGTTCTGCACGTCGAACTCGACTTCGACCGGCTTGCCTTCGTTGAGCAGCGCACGGATCTCGTCGAACTGCGTCTTGAGCAATCGGATCACCGGCGTGCGCGGCAGGTCCTCCCAATTCACGCGCGAGTTGCCGCTCGTCTGCACGAGATGATCGCGAGTCGACGCGACGATGCCGAGGCCGCCGTGCTGCTCGATGGCGTCCGCGACCTTGGTCAGCATCGCTGCAGGCACATCGATCACCCACGCGCCCTGGAACTTGTCGCGCATTGCGGCGAGTTCGTCCTCATCCTTCGGCGACGCGAGCACCGGGCCGCGAGCGGGGCCGCGCGTTCCTGCGCTCCACGCATCAGTGCCAAACACGAGTTCCTTCTCGACCGGCACCTTCATGCGGCCCCACCACGGTCCGCGATTGAAGCCGACCGGCATCTCGCCCCACTGCTCGAGCCGCGCGTCCGCGAGGCCCATCGCCGCGAACGAATCGCGCGCCCATTCGCATGCGATCGTGAGGTTCTCCGACGACGTGAGCCGCGGCCCGATGGCAATGACGAGGTGATGGAGATGCGCCATCACGCGCGACTTCTCGAAGCCCTCCTTCTTGATCGCTTCGAACTGCGCGGCATCAACCTGCGCGAACAGCGCCTCTGCGGCGCACACCAGCGAGAACAGCGTGGAACGGAAGTGCATGGGCGAGAACCGTAGCGGGGCCAGGCTCTCGCCGCAGCCATGGCCGCGAACATGGCACTTCCAAAAACAACCGAGGCGCGAGCAGCCAAAGCCGCCCGCGCCTCGTGTTCTCAGGCTTCCTTTAGAAGCAGGATCAGTTGCCGAGCACTGCGCTCGTTGCGTCCGACAACGAAGCACCGCCCACGTTGATCGTGGGATCGAACACGAGCGCTTGGTTGTAGAACGGCACCCCGATCAAGAACGGATCGTTGGGGATGCCAGCGGTCCACGTCGCAGTCGTCGTAGCGGTAAAGGCCGCGAGGATGCCGATGTCGGTGCTGACGCGCAGCGGGCAGTTGGTGTAGCCCAGCGCAGTCAGATCAAACGGCAGCGGCAAGCCGCTCGCATTGCTGTTGCTGAGGCCCCACGCCATCAGCACCACGTTGCTCGGGACGTTGGTCACATCGACCGAGAACGTGCCACCGAGCGTCGGTTGGCTAGTTGGGATCGCGAGGCTCTGGCCGAGCGTGCCGACACAGCCGCTGCCCGCCCAGCCGCTGTTGGCGCGGCCATCGAAGCTCGACTTCGTGTAGAGGAACGCACCCGTGTGCATGCGCGTCGACAACGTGCCGCCCGCAAACGCGGTGGCTCCAACCTGGATCGCGCCTGGGTTGATCGTCATGTCCGCGTTGCCGTAGGACGCTTGGATCGTCGCAGTCAACGGCAGTGCGCCGACGAGGTGGATGTACATCCCGTACGTTCCAGGCGCGTAGTGCTTTGGCTGACTGAAGGTGCAGTAGAAGAACGGGGACCCGTTCGCCCGCGAACCGGATCCCGTTTGGTTGAGAGTCCAGCCAGCGGAGGATTGCGTGCGTCCGGTCCAGCCTTGGTTGGACACGTAGAGGTTGGCGGTCGCAGTCAGATTGCCGCCACCAGACAGGACCAACCCCTGCATCGTGATGCCCGCTGGCTCCGTCACCGTCATGTTGAACCAGTAGTGCGCACCGAAGGGCGCCGTTCCAAGCGACCCGACGTTGGCAGTGCCTGGGGCGATCAACGAAAGCACGGTGTAGACCGGCTTCGTCACCGAGGCAGATGGGCCGCAGAGACGATTCGTCGTCAGCGTGACATTGGGGATCTGACCAGCGCTCGGATAGACGAACGTCGGGTTCTGCGCCGTCGAGTCGATGACCGAGTCGCCATCGAAGTCCCATGCCCAAGAAGTCGCGGCAGGCGTGGTGGTATCCGTAAACGAGACCATGCCTGGGCCAGTGGTCGCGAAGGTGAAGTCCGGCGTCACCTGGTCAGTGACGATCAATCCAGTGCGCGTGAGCGTCGACGATGGGTTGGATGCGTCGATCACCGTAAGCGACGGCGAGAACACGCCACAGCCGTAGGTGAAGGTCGGATTCTGCAGCGTCGAGTCGACGATCGAATCGCCGTCGAAGTCCCAAGCCCACGCCAGCACACCACCGACTCCGTTGGTCGAGGTGCGATCCGTGAATTGCACGGTCAGCGGCGAGGAGCCGCGAATCGGCGTCGCAGTGAAACTCGCGCGCAGCGTGTTGACGGGCGCGTAGGTGAACTCCACCACTGGCGCATAGCCGTTGGCAACCGTTCCCGTCGCGAATCCAGACGCGGAGCTGGCGAGCACGCGGGCGCCCGTCACCGTGGTCGCGTTGAAATCGAGGTCCTGCGAGAAGCTCGTTCCGCCTGACCAGAGGCCCGTCTTGATGTCCATCAAGAAGTCGCCCGCGTTGGGGTCGTAGACGAAGGGCGAGTCGAAGTTCACCACGACATGCCATTGGCCGGGCACGCCTGCGCCATTGCCAGCACCTGGCAACACGCTGACCGGCGTCGACTTCACGTTGGTCCGGTCGGCGCCGTGATTCGCATCCAGCGTGGTCCCGAGCGCGCTGTAGTTGGAGGCAGTCGTCGAGAGGTCCATCATGACCTCTTGGTAGGTTCCGCCGGTCCACGTCGAAGTCGCAGCAGCAGCGTTAGCGCGCCAGCGCATGCTCGTGATCACGACAGGGCCCGTGATGCCTGCGGCTGCGAAGTAGCTGGAGTCGTAGCAGTACTGAATGCGCTGCGTCGCAGCCGTGACGTTCCACGGGTTGGTGGCGGAACTGCCAGCCTCTGCCGCGGCGTAGTTGGCGGGGATGACGACGGTCTGACCGAGCAGGGCAGATGCGCCACCCAAGACGGCGATGCTCGCCGCGACAAACGTGGAGATGGAATGCATGGGCAAACTGGAGGGACGGGAGTTTCGGTCGAACCTCAGAGGCACGACGAAGGGAGAGGTGGGAACGGGCAACCACTGTAGGAGCATTTGCACGCGCAAGATCCCCAGGAAAAACGGAGGGAACGACTCCTCTCCTGCTTTCTCTATTTCGCTTCAGCGATCACGCAGCCCCGATCGAACCGCGAGCGGATTCGAGAGTCTCCGCGTAGATTCGCTGCCGCAGCGACACCGCCCTTGCGGCACCGCACTCCGCCAACGGCAGACGCGCCAACCCGTTCATGACCCTGCCGCCCCAAGACCAGCCGCACCGTAACGCCGCGACCTGGAGCGAGATCGTGGCAGCGATCGACCAGGACGCGATGATCGCACTGATCGGCAGTTGGATGGGACGCGAACTCAGCGCTCAGATCGCACCCGAGGATCTATGGCAAGAGACGCTTGCCATGGCGTGGCGCGACCGAGATTCGCACGACTGGCGAGGCATGGCCGCGTTTCGCGCGTGGTTGCGCGGCATTGCCACCAACCGCATCCGCGAAACCGCGCAGCGGCTGAGTGCCAAGAAGCGAGGCGGAGACCGGAAGATCGACTCGATTTCCGGAGAAGCGGGGAAATCGGAGGACCATTTCCTCCCTCCCGTCACGACGACGCCAAGCCGCGAGGCTGGGCGACACGAACGCGCACGCGTGCTGCGCGAAGCAATCGACTCGCTCAGCGACGAGTATCGCGACCTGGTGAGGATGTGTCTGTTCGAAGAGATGTCGGTGCCTGCGGCGGCCAAGAGCCTGGGCATGGCGGAGACGACCGCCTACCGCCGCCTGATGGCAGGAGCATCCCTCTTGAGGGCCAAGGTGCAGAATGCTCTGGGCCAGGGCTCGTGGCACGAGGAAGTGAGCCCGTGACCACGAGCGGCGGCGACGCCGACGACCTCGTAGCGCAGCGCTTCGCCGAATTCGTGAGCATGCTGCAGCAGGGCATCGCAGTGGACCTTGCCCAGATTCACGAGACCGACCCCGAGTTGCGCGCTCAGCTGCAGGAAGCGCTCAAACTCGCCAAGGAGATCGCCAACCCTCTGTCGCGGCGAGTGCCCGAGATCCCAGGCTTCCAACTGCTGCGTCCGTTGGGCCATGGGAGCAGTTCGACCGTGTGGCTCGCTCTGCAGCAGAGCCTGTCGCGCGAAGTTGCCCTCAAGGTTGTCCACCTGGATGCCCTACCTACTCCGAGCGCGCGCGAGCGCTGGCTCCGCGAGGCAAGGACTCTTGCGCGCATTCACGATCCGAGAGTCGTCGCCGTCCATGACGTCATCGAGCATGGCCAGTGGCTCGCGATCGCGATGGATCATGTTCCTGGCCCGAACCTGCGATCCGCCCTCCGAGCGATCCAGGCTAGACCCGACGCCCAACCCGCAGCCGCAGCCGCGGAACTGCTCGGCGTCGATAAACGGGTCTTTGGTCCGTCATGGCCGCAGTGGGTCGTGCGCCAAGGCGCCCGGCTCGCGCGCGCGCTGGCTGGACTTCACGCCAATGGCCTCGTTCATCGCGACGTAAAGCCCGAGAACATTCTGCTGAACGCGGATGGGGACACTGTCCTGGCGGACCTGGGCCTGGCACGAGCCGCGGGCGACATTGCGGTTACCGGATTCTCCGGCACGCCGTTCTACGCAGCGCCTGAGCAATGGCGGTCAGAAACGACTCCCGACGGACGCGCCGACGTGTACGCGCTCGGCGTTCTGCTCTATGAGCTCATCGCACGCCAACTGCCGGTGGATCGCAATGCCAAGCCTGCGACGCGACCCCAACCCCTACCCAATCTGCGATCGCGAGCGCGCCACATCGGCCGCGACCTCGCGACGGTGATCCATAAGGCGATCGAGCTAGATCCATCCCGCCGCTACGCCGACGCGACGCTGCTTGCGGACGACCTAGAACGAATCCTCCACCTGATGCCCGTGCTTGCATCTCCGCCGAGCGCCTGGTGGCGCATGGTGCGGTTTTGCCAGCGACACCGGAGGGGAGCCATCGCGGCTGCGGCCGGCGTCACTCTCGCTGCCATCGCGTTCGTTCCGCTCATTGGCCGGCTTCAGGATGAGTTGCGATCTCCGCGCCTTGCGGCGGAAGCAGCTAAGGCGGCCCGCGGAAGCGTGCTGGATGTGATTGCCGCTGCGTCTTCTCACACTCACAAGAACCAAGCGCAGCAACAACTCGACGCGGCCGCAACTCTGCGCGCGGCGATGAGCCACTACGAGCGAGCCCTTGGCTTTCGCAAAGACGCATGGCTAGAGCAAGAGCGCGACATCGCCAATCTCGCCGCCTCGCTCTTGGAATCCCGCAGCGGGGAGTTTGCGGTCTCACTTGAGGCAGAAGTCCTCCTATCGCAATCCGAGAGTGCCTCCTTTCGATCGCTTGTTCGCAACACATCTCAGCGGTGGCTCTCTGGCTTCAGCATGCTGACGCCGTCGATGACGTTGCCAACGCAATCCGACGAGCTCGCAGCGCTTGGATTGCTAGCTTGCCTTCTCGGCGACTTCCGGGCGTGCGAAGACTGCTGGGGAAAACTCGATCTCATCTCCCCGGCGTCGCCACTCGTGAACATTGCCAGGGGCTTCTTGTTTGTCGCCGGCGCTCGCCCTGACCGCGCGCTTCCTTGCTTGCTGCGCGCCTCCGCAGAGTTTCCTGAGGACGCTCGAGTAGCTCAATGCCTCGCCGATGCAGCTGCACAAGTCGGCGACAGTGCGCTTGCAGCGCGAGCGCTGGCACGAGCAGAGACTGCGGACCCAAGATCCCGCATGTCTCTGGAGACGCGACGAATCCGAGCCGACATCGAGTGGCTTGCGGGCAACGTTGAGGGTGCCGCAGCGGAGTATGCAGAACTTGCACGCCTCGACGCCGACGCGGTCATGCCACGCGCGCGACTCGCGGCCATCGATCTGGCCGCCGGCGATGGCAGGCGAGCAGTCCAAGCCTTGCGCGAACTCGTCGCAGCAAATCCAGACGCGGCATGGCTCCGTCTCGAACTTGCCCGCGCATCCATATCCACGGGGATGCTTGGCGACTACTTAGCCCAAGCACGCTATGCACTGCTCGCGTCGCGCAGTTCTGGATCGATGTCGCAAGGGCAGGCTGAAACGCTCGCTTCGATCCTGGCGATCGCGGGCCAAGCGGAGTTGTCCAGCAGCGCACTCATACGCAACCACCGAGATCGAAGGCTGGGAATCGCAGCCGAGTCCATCGCCCTAGCGGCAGCGGCCCCTGCAACACGTGCGAGGATCCATGCCTTGCTTCAGCGCCTGCATGCATTCGACATCGATACGTGGTCGCGCGGCTATGGCCGCGAGCAAGAGATCGTAAATGCTGCATCTGCGGCCATGCGCGCCGTCTTGGCAACTTCCGACATACTCCTGTGCTTGGATATGCGCCGCGGCCTGGAAGCAACCAGCTGCGCGGCCGCCCTGCGGGCCATGGGCCCTAAAGCTCTACGGCAGACGGTCGCGAGCACATGGCTCCTTGCCGAACGCTGCCTTGGGCTGGGCAAGGACCGAGTCCGCAGAGGCTTCGACCTGCAAATTCGAGGATCCGCGGAGGCCGCCTTCCACATTGGTCAGCATGGATTGCGCCAAACGGTTGTGCTTACACGAACGGCCATTAGCCAGGCGCCATCGGTACACCTCAAGGCAGTCACTCCGTTCGGCATCTCATCGCCATCCAGCCTGGAATTGCGTTGGCTTGAGGCAGCAACGAACAGGCTCTCCCCGCCCATCGAAGTCGATCGCTCTGCATCGATGCTGCATGCGCGGGCGATTGCGCATGAAGACATCGACGGTGATAGCCATCAGGACATCCTCGCCATCACATCGAGCCTTGGAGACAAGCCGGGGCGTGTCGTAGCCATATCCGGGAGCGATGGACGCACCCTGTGGGCCCAACCTTGTGGCGAGGCGCGTCGAACGATTCCCTGGTCGATTGCACCGACCACGGATTTGGATGGCGATGGCCTACGCGACCTCATCCTGGGTGTGCCCAACCTCTCGCATCCGTTGCGGCCTAGTCAGAACCTGATGGCACTTTCCTCGCGGAAGGGCGACACGCTGTGGAGCCAAACAGGTCCAGCTGCGACGTGGTTTGGCTTCTCGCTCGCCCAAGCTGGAGATCGGATCGCGGTCGGGAGTCCACACCGGCACTTTGATCCTGGGCACGTAGAAGTGCGCGATCCACGCCAGGGCACGGACGAACAATCTCGGACCGTTGTGCAACCATCAGACGCTACGCCAGGGTTTGGCCGCACCATTGCAGCGATACCGGACATCGATGGAGACCAGGTTCCCGACCTCGCGATCGGAGACGTCGCTCCAGCACCTATGCAACAGACCCTCACGCATGTGTGGGCGATATCGGGTCAAAGCGGCAGAACTCTCTGGAAGGCAACCGCCCCTAGACTGGGCGACAGCTTTGGCTCATCGATCGCGGCAACGCCAGACCAGGATGGCGACACCATCCCTGACCTTCTCATCAGCGCCCCAACCGGCGACGTCGCAAAGTGTGGAACTGTCACGCTGCACTCCGGAGCCCGGGGCAACGTGATCGCGCGCTTCCGCGGCTCTGCGCCCGACATGGAGTTGGGTCATTCCATTCTCACGGACTCAACGGTCCCACGGCCGGCTTTTGCGTTTGGCCAAAGGTCAGACGGAAACCTCTTCAGCTTTGAGCTCTCGATTCCCTGGTCCGATCCACGAGCCAAGTAGCATCCCCCTAGATCTCTGATGACACATATCCTCTCCGTATGCTCGACGCTCTTGCGCACACTCACAGTGTCGCTCGCGGCCTGCATCATCCCTGCCCAAGCAAACCCCACACCAGCAGCGGATTCCCCCGCGAGCGCAACGGCAGACCCTGCAGCAACGATTGCTCGCGCGCTGCCGAAATTGCGCAACTTGATCCGCAATGGGATCGAGCAGCGTTCGCCAACGGACAACATCTGGGTGCGCGCCGACAAGCAGACAGTGTTTGATGGCAGCTATGATTGGCACTCCTGCATCGCGGCGCACTGGGCAGCACTGTCCATGGGCCGATTGCTTGAGGACCGCGAATTGTCAGGCTTTGTGATTGGACGCCTCTCCATCGAGGCGCTCCGCAACGAGCTTGCGCGACTCGCCGAGAATGCCAAGGACGTCCCTCAAGAAGGAAAGGTACGGATTCGCACTTCGGCACTGTTTCAGCCATATGTCGAGGGCTGGTTCTTACTGCTCCTCGCCGAACTACAACGCCACCCCGGCTTGGAAGCTGCGGCACTCAAGTCGCTACAGGTAGAGACGGAGCACCTACTGCTCACCGCCCTGGAGCAGAAGCCATTCCCGGAAGCTCCAGCCAATGCGAGCACCGGCGCGCCGGCCACATTCCTCGGCAACTACCGATCCCAACTGTTTGGCGCGATGGCTCTGCAACTCGCGAAGCCCAGCACCGCAGAGCACGTGGCTCGATTCGCAGCTTGGAAGCAAGAGAAGTACCTCCCGGCCCGCGCAGCACTCGCAGCATTCTCAGCGCCTGGGCCACGTGACTTCCTCGATGTCGGCTCGATCGCGACGTTGATTGGCATCCTCGATTCCGGTGATTCCGCGA
>JACCDO010259795.1_pt1 | contig 10289 bp, 14 predicted proteins | sample 7446101 | NCBI WGS metagenome assembly JACCDO01 (sample SAMN15323440, study PRJNA562643) | freshwater metagenome | isolation source: river surface water | place: USA:Blue River Watershed | collected 2017-08-16
ATCCATAGGATAATCCATAGGATAATTCCCTCTTAGCTCAGTTGGTTAGAGCGTGCGGCTGTTAACCGCAAGGTCACAGGTTCGACCCCTGTAGAGGGAGATTAATAATTATTTAGTAAATCATTATTTGGTTTACTAAATAAAATTGATTTAATTTAGAGTTATAGTATTATAATTAATATTATGGATACTCGTCCAACCTTTTTTAATGATGACGAAAATCAGCCAATTCGTGCTGGTGGAATAATTTTTTATAAAATTGATCCTTTAACTAAGAATATTAAATTGTTAATGCAATATACAGAACGAATAGACCAAAACACAAATATCAAGAGAAATGTGTATGAAGATATAGGTGGTAAAACAGATGAAAAAGATAATAATATTAATGATACAATTTGTAGAGAAGTATCTGAAGAAACAAATAATATTATAACAGAAGAAATAATTAAAGAACATTTAGATAAAAAGTATCATACTATTTATTTGAAACACAGTAAATATTATTTAATACTAGTTGAAGCAAATAAAGATATCATTGATATCAATCCACGTGCATATGGTAAAAATGAAAATAATGGTAAAAAACGTCTATTCTATTGGATTGATGCGAATAAATTGAAAACAAAAGGAACTCCATTCAACCAACGTATTTGGTTAATGAGAAATGATATCAATGATTTTTTTTCAACATTATAATAATATGTTATTAATATTACCACATCAATTATATGATAAAAAATATATTCCAAAAGATATTAAGAATATTATTATTTGGGAACATCCACATTATTTTAAAAAATATAAATATAATAAAAAAAAATTAATATTACATAGGGCATCAATGAAATATTATTATGATTATTTAAAAGATAATCATTATAACGTCCATTATTTTGAATTTACTAAAAAACTAACAATAAATAATTATAATGTATTTGATCCAATTGATAAAATAAAGTTACCAAATGGCTATTCTATTTTAGAAAGCCCTAATTTTTTATTAACTAAACATCATTACAGTGAATTTAATGAAAAAAGAAAATCAAAGAGGGTAGTTTTTAATAATTTCTATATGTGGTCCAAAAAAGCCTTAGATATTTATCCAAAATTAAAATCCATGGATAAAATGAATAGAGAAGTATATGATAAATCTTCAAAAGTTCCTTCAATACCTAAGCTTGATAAATTAGATAAAACTTATATAAAAGAAGCAATTACTTATATTAATAGAAATTTTCCAAATAATTATGGGAATACTGAAGATTTCTTCTATCCAATAACTCATAAAACAGCTAATAAATGGTTATCACATTTTATTAAATATAAATTTAAAAAATTTGGTCCATATCAAGATTTTATTAATAAAGACAATCATACAATGTTTCATAGTGTCCTTAGTAGTAGTATAAATATTGGTTTAATTAATCCAATTGATATAATTAATAAAATAGAAAAATATAAGAATAAAATACCAATTAATAGTTTTGAAGGATATATAAGACAATTATTTTGGAGAGAATATCAGAGATATTGTTATGGATATGCTGGGATTTCTTTTAATACAAATTATTTTGGGAATAAAAAGAAGCTTACAAAAGATTGGTATAAAGGAACAACAAATATAGAACCAGTTGATGATTTAATTAAAAGTGGATTTGATACTGGTTATATCCATCATATTGGCCGTTTAATGGTAATTGGTAATTTTATGAATTTATCTGAAATACATCCAAAGGAAGGTTTCAGATGGTTCATGGAATTTGCAATCGATAGTTATGAATGGGTAATGCATCAGAATGTTTATGAAATGGTCTTCTTTTGCACTGGAGGACAAACAATGACACGCCCATACATAAGTAGTAGTAATTACATTCTAAAAATGAGTAATTATAGCAAGGGAGAATGGTCTAAAGAATGGGACCAATTATATCATCATTTCTTAGTAAAACATAGGGCTAAATTATATAAATTTCGTTATTACTTTCCTAATTTATAAAAAATGGACTTTCATAGAAAAAATTGAAATATTTATATTTATTATACATTAATATAAATATTTGATGGAAGCATCGACTACTAATGATAATAACCTTAACACAAACACAATTGATAATACAATCGATTATCTTAAGAATAATCAATTTGTACCTCATAAGATGGGAAATTATGCACGTTATGGATTAAATTGTTTTGGATGTGATTCTATTATTAAATATAATAATAAATTATGGAAATTCATCTGTTTTGTTTCGAATAGTAATAATGCAGTCTTTATTGGTGAAAATGGAGAACAATTTATTCTTGAAGAATACAATCTAGATGGTATTACTCGTATGCAAGAAATCAATGAAAATAAATCATGAAACAAAAATGAAACCATTTAAAATCATTAACCTAATGTTAGAAAAATTGAAAAATTCTTTTATTAATAGAAGTTAATAAATATTATGTCTCAAATGATGACTATTGGTAATAATACTAAGGAGGAGATGATTTCGTTGATTGCTAAGGATGGTATTAGTGTATCAGTTCCTATGAGTGTTGCAAAGATTAGTATTACTATTAAGAACATGCTGGAAGACCTTGGTGATTCAATTGGTGAAGGACAAGATAACAGTATTCCAATTCCCAACATTAATGGACCTATTCTGGCAAAGATTTATATGTTTTGTGATTATATTCATAATAATCCGGATGAGCTTAACAAGCTTACCGTTTGGCTAGAAGACAAGTCTTTCACTGTTCTACTTGGGTCTGAGTGGTTTAAAGAGTTTCTTAATGTAGACCAACAAACGACCTTTGATATTATTCTGGGTGCTAATTTTCTTGATATCCAGTCTCTTCTAAATATGGAATGCAAATATGTTGCTAGTATCATTCGAAACAAGACTCCTGATGAACTGCGTACTCTTTTCAGCTCTCCACAAGAAACAGCAACTGTAGTAGAAAATGAAGCAACCCAAGCGACCCAAGAAGTTGAAACAACTGTTAACGCCTAATAAATTAAAATTCATTTAAGAAAAATCTATGATTTAAAAATAAATAAATCAAATGAAATGAAATTATTAATGATATTATATTGAAAATTTTATAACCTGGATTATGATACTTGTCTAAATTAAATAATTCAATAAATTTTCCAAATATTTTATTTTCTGCATTTATTTTTTTAAAACATAATGGTTTAATATAAGTATATTTTAATACATTAAAATCTAACCATATTTTATCAAATGCTTTTGTTAATCCTAATTCGTATTTTTTAATATAATAATAAACATAATCTCTATTATAAATTACTCCATGTGATGATGTTAAATAAAATGATTTTAAATGCATTGATATAGATGGAACACTAATATGAAATAAGCTACCTAAATGATAGATATGATAATTATTATTTTTTATAAAATTACCAATATCATCTACAACTAATTGATTAATATTGTAATCAAATGTAAAATCATCTTCTAATACAATTATATTTTTATAGTTATTTTTTAATGAATTTAAAAAAATATTATAGTAGGCGTCATTTAATGATACATCATTTTTATTTAATAAATATTGAATTACTATTTTTTTATGTGGATTATATTTATTAATTTGATTTATAACATGATCTTTATATTTTATATCAGTTATAATTATATAAATTAGATCTATATAATTATCAAACATTCCATTTTCATTTTTAATAATTTCATATTTGTATGAACTATTATTCATTATATATTTATATAATTAATATTAAGTTTATAAACAAATATAATATAATTAATAATTATATTATGGCATTACATATTTTAACTGTAGCAAATAAAAGCAAATATTATTATCCATATTTAGTTGAGTCAGTTAAAAGACATAATAATAATTTAATAACTTTAGGATTTAATAAGGAATGGGTTGGTTTTAATACTAAATTCAAATTAATGTATCATAAATTAGAGGAATTAGATGATAATGATATAGCATGTTTTGTAGATGGTTTTGATGTAATATGTGTTAGAGATTTAAATGAATTAATTAATATTTTTTTAGAAATAAAAGAAAGAGAAAAATGTTCTATTATTGCCGGTTGGGATAATATAAGAAATATATTTACTAGAATAACAGCTTCATTTTATTTTACAAAAAAAAATAATTCAACTATTATTAATTCAGGAACATATATTGGATTAGTTAAAGATATTAAAAAATTTTTATCATTTGTTTTAAATCAAGATGATGATGAATTAGCGGACGACCAAATATTAATGAATACTTATAGTGAATTACATCCAAAAGAAATTTATATAGATATAAACACAGAAATATTTTTAACAGTTGTTAAACCATTACAAAGTATTAAAAAATATACAAAAATAAAAAATAATATTGTTTACAGTAATAATAATAAACCATTTTTTATTCATTCAGCTGGTAGTGGTTATTTGAATGAAATTTTAGAAGAATTAGAATATAGTATAGATTATAAAATAGAAATAGATTTGAGAAATAATTATATTAAAAAATTATTAATTCAATTTAGAGATATTATAATTAAACAATTTGATAATTTATTAATAAATATAAATAAAAACAAATATGATATTTTATTTGGATTTATTTTATTTTTTATTATATCTTATATTTTAATTAAAAGTTTATTAATAAGTATTATAGAAATTTAATACTGTATCAATTATTGTTCTAGCTTGAGATGTTCTTACATCTAAATCTTGAATATCATTCTGTCCTGATGTTTCTATTAATATATAATTTTCTTTTGTTAAATTAGCATAATATCTTAATGTATATTTTATATCTTCATTTTTAGCATATTTATCTGGATTATTTTTAATTTTATCATTATATGTTTCATCAACTAATATTGTAAATTTTTTATAATCTTCTGTTATACTTTTATTTAGATTATCATATACTAAATCAGCTAATTGATTTGATATATCAGTATTTGTTGGTGTTATTGTTGAACCAATACTACCTGTTTTCTCTTTATAAAAACCCCACCCTTCGTGAAAATCAATAATAAAATCAGATTGTTTCATCATAATAATAATTTTCTTCACAATTGGATTTAAATCATCTTCATTATAATTTTCTGTTATTGGAAACTTTCTGTTTAAATCTCCAATGAATGGAACTTGGCGTTTATTTAATCGTAAAGCACAATAATTTACATATGGAACAAATATAATTCTATTATTATTTATTTTAACTTTATTTATATTTATATCGTTCATTAATTGTAATATTGCTTTTGAACCAGCAGGTTCGTTTCCATGAATTCCACCTAATATTAAAATTGTTTTATTAGTTGGTGTGCTTTCTCCATAGTAAAAATATTCTAAATTATTGCAGATATCTTTGAAATAAAATCCACAATATAGATAAAACATTACAAATAATGTTATAATTAATAATATTATTATTACAATTGGTATATAATTCATTATTATAATCATAGATTTTAATATATAGATTAAAATCTCTGATTATTATAATCTAAGATTATTATGAGTATTTTTATTTTTAGAAGAGATTTTAGAATAAAAGATAATACAGCATGGAATGAAATGCTTAATAATAATGAAATTAGTAAAATATATCCTATATTCATTTTTACTCCAGAACAAATCAGTTCTGTAAATTCATATAAATCAGATAACGCAGTACAATTTATGATTGAATCATTATTAGAATTAAATAAGTAAGTTAAAATAACTTTTTGTTATGGGGATATTGAAGATGTATTAAATAATATTATTAAAAATAATAAAATTGACTATATTTATACTAATACAGATTATACACCGTATAGTATCAAAAGAGAAAAAATAATTGATAAAATATGTAAACATCATGATATTAAATTTAATTATTATCATGACATTACATTATATGAACCAAATACTATTAAAACAAGTTCTAATAATATATACCAAAAATTTACACCATTTTATAGATATTGTTTAAGTGAAAAAGTTCGTGATATTCATACTAATAATTATTCGAAGAATTATTCTTCGAATATTATATCTACTCCATCAACAAAATATGCTATTAATAAATCAAAATTAAGTAAATTTTATAAAGAAAATGAATTGATTCATATTCATGGTGGAAGAAATAATGCCCTAAAGATACTGCATAATATTAATCATTTTAAAACTTATGAAAAAACTAGAAATATTATGCATCTTGATACAACTAATTTATCTGCATATTTGAAATTTGGTTGTATTTCAATTCGAGAAGCATATCATTATTTTGTTGATAAATTAGGTAAGAATCATCCTTTAGTTAGACAATTAATATGGAGAGAATTTTATTATCATCTTGGTTATGGTTTTATTGAACGTTTTGGAAAATCATTAAAACCGCGTTATGATAAAATTAAATGGGCTAATAATAGTAGTTGGTTTAAAAAATGGAAAGAAGGTAAAACTGGTTTTCCAATTGTTGATGCATGTATGAACCAATTAAATACAACTGGTTTTATGCATAACAGAGGACGTTTGATTGTTAGCAGCTTTTTAATTAAAAATTTAATGATTGATTGGAGATACGGTGAAAAATATTTTGCTAGAAAATTAGTAGATTATGATGTTCTAGTTAATCAAGGTAATTGGCAATGGACTTCTGGTAGTGGCGCAGATAGTCAACCCTTTTTTAGAGTATTTAATCCATCATTACAGTCAGAACGTTATGATAAAGATGCTATCTATATTAAAAAATGGTTACCACAATTAAAAGACATTGAACCTAAACATTTACATGATTGGGAGAAATATCATACTTTATATAAAATTAATTATTGGAAACCAATGGTAAGCTATGCAGAAAGTAAAAAGAAAGGTATTAGTATGTATAAAAGATATTTATAATATCTATATTTATAATAAAAATTTATGTTTGCATATAAAATTATATGAATCGCGACACATATCTTCAACAGTTTTTTCAGCTTTCCACTTTAATATATTATTAGCTTTGTATGTATCTGCATAATTTATAACTACATCACCTTCTCTTCTATTAACAAACATATAGGGAACATCTACATCATTAACACTTGCAAATATATTAACTAAATCTAATACAGATGTTCCTCGTCCTGTTCCTATATTAAATATTTCTAATTTATTATTTATGATTAAATCTAAGGATAATATATGAGCCATTGCTAAATCAACTACATGAATAAAATCTCTAATACAAGTTCCATCATAAGTATCATAATCATCGCCAAAAATTTTCAATTCATCAAATTCTTTTATAGCAACCTTTAAAATATATGGCATTAAATTATTTGGAATATCATTAGGATCTTCTCCAATTAAACCAGAACTATGAGCTCCTACTGGATTGAAATATCTAAGGATTATAAATGAGGTTTTATATGATGTTAATGAAAAATCTTTTATAATTTCTTCCAACATATATTTAGTTCTTCCATAAGGATTTGTTATATTTAAACCAGTTTGAGTAGTTTCATATAATGGAATTTCCATTGGTGTTCCATAAACTGTTGCACTTGATGAAAATATAAATTTAGTTATATTATATTTTTCAACCATTTCTAATAAGTTTAAAGTTGATATAATGTTGGTATTATAATACTTTAATGGTTTATTGATTGATTCACCTACAGATTTTAATCCAGCTAAATGAATAATTTTTGTAATGTTATATTTTTTAAAAATTTCTTCTAATAATATTTTATCACATATATCAAATATAAATAAATCAAATGTTTTGTTTGTTATTTCTTCAATTCTTTTTTTAACAGTTATTTTAGAATTAGATAGATTATCAATAACTACTATATGTTCGTCTCTATTTAATAATTCAACAACAATATGAGAGCCTATAAAACCTAATCCACCAGTAATTAGTATCATTATATGATTTATTAATATTTATTTAAATATTAAATAACTATTAATATTATGATTAAACACAAAATCTTATTAATTCCTACATTAACAGTTATATTATTATTATCTGTATTTATATCTTTAGCATATGGATTAATTTTAAATCAAAATAATGTTAAACAAAATAATAATATTAATATTAATATTACTATTATATTTGTAATAATTATTATGGCTATTCTACTAAATATATTGACATTAATACAAAGAAATGACAAACCATTTAATTTAATTGTATAAAAGAATTTTATAAAGAAATTAGAATACAATCTTTCCAGTGCGAGGGTTAACAGACAAAGGAAAAACAGTACACATATTGGACGCAAACGGAAAAGGAACAGTTGGCATCTGCTGCATACGCTTGGCAGTATCACTCTGAATGCGACAAGTCATATCACAATACCACTTATCGCCAGTGTCAACGCTATATGCCTTACATTCATAGGTGCGGTTGCAATGGGCGCACGTGCCACCATAACGACGCTTCTCAGTAGGCTGATTAGCACCAGAACTAGATGTAGAACGCTGAGGAACCGGAACCGGAAACGGAGCAGGGGGCGAAACCGGATGCTGAGGCGTCTGGCGAAATACAGTAAGCTGAGTAGTATGCGTAGTAGGCGTAGTAGGCGGAGCAATAGACATAGTATCAAAGAACATTTTTTTTTGGTAGCAGTTATCATTGCAATAATAGCGACCATTGCGAATAATACCATTACTAATAGAACTATCACAAGAAACACACTTAAGGGGGATGTTATTAACGTGATGCATGTTGTAAGCCATCAATAGGCCTAATTTTTTATGGCGCATATAGTTAAAAAAAATTTCAATTTTTATAACATTTGGTTAATAAAAGAACTATCAAAAAGGAGGGAAAAAAGAACCGACAATGTGGGGACCAAAGAAAGGACCAGCAACACGAGGAACACCAATAATATGAGGCCCTACAACATGAGGAACACCAACGATATGAGGTCCAACAACATGAGGAACACCAATAATAGGACCAGAAACAACTTGAACTTTAGGACGAGGGTTAGCGAGGTTCAAATGCTGTTGACAACAGAACCACATAGGGCCATAAGGTATGCCACATCGATTAGACATATCAAAGGTTTCAAAGCAATAATTGCACTGTTTTTCGACAATCTTACGAGCTGGAGGCGATGGTGTCGGTGTAGGCATTGAGGAAATTCGGCGGTTATTACTCCCAACATGGACGTTATGCGTAGGTTCACAGTATTCAAACCACTGTTTATAGCAATTATCAGAACAATAAATATTACCATCACGAATAATACCATTAGAAATCTTAACAAGACACTGATTACAAAAGTTGTTATTAACGGTATGGCGACCACTAGCCATAAAAGGTTTAAATTATAAGAAGGAATAAATATAAAATATTTCAATTTTTATTAAATTATAATCATAATATTCGATTTAAGTTGTTTCAAATTATCTTATAAAAAAATTGATTATATTATATAAAAATATAAAATAATCAATAATTAATGGCTACTATTAACCAAGCTAATTATGATAATTATTTTGACCGTCAAAACAGAACTTATGGTATTGAGGCAACAAAATTAATTCAATCTAGTTGTGTGTATATTATAGGCCTTAAGAATGGTTATGCTGCTGAGATTTGTAAAAATCTGGCATTAAGTGGTGTTAGAAGGTTGATATTAATTGGAGATGAAACAATTGATGAAGATGATAAAAAATATTGTATGTTTTATCGAAAATCAACGATTGGTGCATTTTGTTGGGAAGAAATTAAGAAAAATATTAATGATATTAATAATAGTATTAATGTGGAACATTATGTAGAACAAACGAATGAAATAGCATTCTCTTCAACATGTGTTATTATTAATAAACCATTTGATGAAGCATTAGTAATTAATAAAAAAATGCATTTAGTAAATGGGAAAACAATTTATATGATAGCTGGAGGATTAGCTGGGAGCATCTTTGTTGATGTAAATGTTAATCACCAAGTATTAGATACAACTGGTGAAATTAAAGAAGATATTATTATTAAAGACATTATTAATAATAAAATTATTTGTGGGAAGCATAATTTTTCTATTGGAGATAATATTAAATTTATAAATATGGTAGGTGAAAAATTGGATTATTTTTCTGAAAATACATTTACCGTTATTAATTGTAATAATAATAGTATTGAAATAAATAATAATAATAATGATTTTAAATTTATTAATGGCACAATCAAATATGTTCCCATAAGAAAAACATTTAATCATTTTGAAATGGATTATTCAAAAAGTACTGATATCTATAAAAGTTTAAATGATATGATTGTCAATA
>JACCDO010170017.1_pt1 | contig 10288 bp, 6 predicted proteins | sample 7446101 | NCBI WGS metagenome assembly JACCDO01 (sample SAMN15323440, study PRJNA562643) | freshwater metagenome | isolation source: river surface water | place: USA:Blue River Watershed | collected 2017-08-16
GGATGTATTTCAAAGTATTCATTCTTAATATATTCAGGTTTACCATCAATAAGGTGAACAGATCTGTTGATTTGTAAGTTTCTGATTTTAGTTCGAGAATCATCGATCTTAATATAATGGTCTATATTTGTAAACTTATCAAAAGAATTAGATTCTACATAGGCATCCATATTATAGGATATATCATTTAAGATACTTGCGCCTGTTAAATCAGGTATTGCAGTTCTAATTTTTTTATCTTGTATACTAGACTTTAACATTCTTTCATATTGATACGGGTAACTATTTTTTTCTCTTTGATACTCTTGAACTTTTTTACTCACGATATTCTGTTCTATATCTAAAGTATCTTTTTTCTTAACACTATCACTTATACTTTCATATACTTGTCTATTAGACATAAAATAAGGACTAGCTGTAGCACTAGATCCTAAGACTTTACCTGATGGTGAAACCATTTGATCTAAGAAGATACCAGTATAGGGTCCTTCTATAATCACAGGTCTATTTGTATTCTTATAAAACACCTTAACTACTTTAAGTGTTAAATCACCTAATTGAATTGTTTTAGGTTCATTAGAGAGTTTAGTTTCATAAGGTTTAAGATTAGAGTTATAAATAGAAATACTCTCATTATACTTTTTAATTTCAGAGGCTAGTGTTTTAGGTGGGATATAATTTAAGGTAGTAGCTACGGTACCTGATGGTGTTAATAATTGACCTGATTCACCTAAAGTCAATTTGTCATAGTTATCTTCTATAATTTGATTCTTCTTTAATTCTGTTTCTAATTCATCTACTGTAGGGTATATCTTATCAAATTTATCTTCTGATATATATCCTATAATATCACCATACTTTTTAATAACAAAGTAATTGCCTTCTCCCTCAATTCTCAAATCTTTCTTTTCTAGGTCTTGTTTAAATTTATAAAAAAGCTTTTGTTTAAAAGCATTATTCATATCAATTTGCTCAGAAACATAAGATTCACTTTCAGACATATCTGGAGAGATAGCATAAGTCATAAGACCTGTATATTCAGATTTAACTTTAAGGACTTTAGTGTTAAAGCCTAATTGTTTTAAGAAATCTTGAGTATAAGCTATAAGAGCTTGGACAAATTCTTTATATTTACCAAGTCTTGCCATACCTAAGAGTTTCATAGTGTCACTCATGTTTTTAGCAAAGAAAGAATCTATTTGTCTTATCGTGTAAGTGATTTTATCTACAAGTTCTTCATTAAGAGTAAGATGCTTTCTATGTTCAAGAAGAACTTCTTTCCATATATTATAAATCTCTCGTCTTTGGTCATAGACATCATAATTTTCAAAAGAACCGTTATATGCCCTAACATCTACAAGTAAGTCATAAAGATCAAAGATTTTAGATGCTGTTTTCCAGTTACCCGTATAAGCTGATTTTGCTTTAAGGATTAAATTTTGTTTAAAAAGGCTATTCATATAATAACTCCTATGTATCTATAGGAGTGTTAGTTATAAATTAAATATCTTTGAATAAATCATCAAGGTCGAGTGCTTGTACAGAGTGGGGTTGTTTAACAGTTTCTTCAATAGGAGTATTAAAGAAACTGTTAATATCAGAGGTGTCATTCGTAGCAGGTGGTAGTGGTTTAGGTTCAGGAGTTTTCATTTCAACCATAGGTGGTGTTTCATATCTGTCATTAAATTCTTGTAAGAGTTTAATATCAGATTTACCCCATCTTTGACCTAAACCAATTTGTTCTTGGCAGAGTTTAAGCTGATCCTTTAAACGATTTTGAATATCTTTTAGATCAGCTCTTTTAGCTTTAACTACTTTATCAATAGCTTCAAGGTCTTGGATAGTGATATCAAGAGAATTGATAGCTTTAGTTTTTTCAACAAGTCTTTGTTCAGCGAGGACTTCTCTTTCAGGTTGAGAACGACCTGATCTTACATAAGGGTCTTCAGACATTAGACGGGTCTTTTCGATAGAGAAATCAGTTTTAGCGAGCAGTAAATCTCTTTTAAACTTTTGTAAGTTATGTGAGATTTCGAGGAAGAGGTTTTCAGTGCGAGAAAGATGTTTTCTAACTTCAGCAACTTTAGAGTTAAGACGATCAGGACCGAAAGCGAGTGGATCAGTATCTAGGTGAATGTCCATACTTTGAAGGTCTTTAAAAATGTTGTCAATCCATGATTGTTCAATCATACAGATTATCCTTTAGTGAAGAGTTTGGTGTAATTGCCTTTAATATATTTTTGAGCTTCATCGAATTGCATTTGGTTAATTAAACCACCTGCAAGTGCTTGTTCATAAGCGAGGATATTTACTTCTCTACCTAATAAGTGAGTAGCAAGAGATACATCTTCCATAGGGAGTTTGTTATCACTATCTTTTTCATCACCGTAATTAGCTGATAAAGAAACAAATACTTGATCACCTGTTTTTGATTTTACAATACGAGAGATTGTAATTTGGTTTACATTCAGATTACCTTTTAATCTTGTAATCTTTGTCCTCAATTCAGAAAGTTGATCTTCTGTCATTTTTGCTCATCCTTGTAGCGATGTTTGTATGTTTGTATCATCTACAAGTGTTTTATATTAAATACTAGCAATAAGTTTATCTTTAATTCTAGAAAGTTTATTTTTAGAAGGTGTATTATTAATAGCAAGAGGTAAACAAGTTTTATCACCGATAAGAATACATTTAATTTTAGCTCTAGTGATAGCAGTATATACTAGGTTCTTTTGTAAAAGACTTAAACCAAAATCTTTAACAAGAGGCATAATCACTACAGGGTATTCTTGTCCTTGTGATTTATGTACTGTAATAGCATAAGCTAAACGAATAAGGGATGCTACTTTAGCTTTAGGAATATCAGTAATAGAATTATTAGTCTTAAGCATAATACTGACATCATCTTTATTAATAGATTTAACATAACCTAAATCACCATTAAAGACTTCTAGCTTATAATCATTTTGAGTAATCATAACCTTATCACCTACACGAATTTCATCATTACCTATTTTAAATGATAGGTGGCTAAGTGTAGGATTTAATCTTGCCCTCAAGTTCTTATTTAAATTAGTAACACCACAATCACCATGATGACTAGGTGCTATTACTTGGTAATCTGTACCTTGATTTTGTAGGTCTATACAGTTATCTATAATAGTGCTAAGTATATTAATATTGCTATGTGATTCTATAAAGACAAAATCATCATTGATATTAGGTGTGTTATTATTAAAGATAGCATGAGCAGCCTCTACAACACCATTACCTTTATCTTGTCTAAAAATTTGAGTAAGGTGGGTAGAAGGGATTTTACCACATTCTATCATTTCTTTAAATGTGAAGCCTGCACCGATAGGTGGGAGTTGAGCAATATCACCTACAAAAATAATACGGCATTGTAAAGTTAATGCTCTAAGGATTCTCCATGCTAGGTGTAAATCTACCATAGATGATTCATCTATAATCACAACAGTTTCAGGTCTTGGATTATTAGGATGGTAAGTCCAATGTTCTCTTGATGGGTCAGATGTTTGATTTAAAGCCATTTCATCAAATTCTTCTATACGAGTAACTCCCTCATAATTAGAAGATTGGGTTTTATCTGATTCAGATGGAACACCTGCACCGAAAGCTCTATGTATAGTTTGTGCTTCTTGGATTTGAACAACAGAAGAAAGTCTTTTAGCAGCGATACCTGTGGGGGCAACAAGTAAAACTTGTTCTCCTTGTTGTTTAAGGATTTTACATAAGGTAGCAAGGATAGTGGTTTTACCTGTACCTGGGAGACCTGAGATAATAGAAACAGGGGCAGATAGACCTAATTGGATAGCTTCAATTTGATCGGAGGTGAGGGGGTATTTAGCATTAGCAAGGATAACGGATTTATCTACTCTATCAGAAATTCTTCTTTGTTTATGTGAGATAAGTTCAACGAACTCATTTTCCATTTTATTATTGAATGGGAGGTAGATAGCATTAGAGTTATTATTAGTTTTCTCTACAATGAGTTTACCGTCTTTTACCATATCTTTAATGATAGTGGCAATTTTAGCAGGGTTATTTTCATTAGTGAGGATATTAACATCTCTAAAGAGATTAGGTGATTCTATATAGCAGTTACCGTCATTAAAAGCTACGGAGGTAGCTTCATAGACGGATGCTTCAATACGAGAATCACATTTAGGGTCGAATGAATCTGAGTTGAGGGCGAGGGCAATTTTATCAGCCACTTTAAAAGGGAGACCTTTATGAACTAGTGACCAGGGGTTTTCAGCAAAGAAATCTGGGTCTCTTTGGACGGAGTCCCAAATAGCAGAGATAAGTTTTTGAGGGACACCTGCTTCAGCGATATGGGATAGGACTTCGATAGATTTAGTGATAGCAGGAGTTCTTTGTTGGTAAAAGTCGAAGGCATCCCCTTTAAGTAGGTTTGGGTTAATAGGTGATTTAGTGACTTCGATAGTTTTAGGGTCAACTTGTTTACCTTCAAAAGTAAAGATAGTTCCTCTTGTGGTGGGTCCTGGGATTTTACCTTTAACGACTAAAGGTGTTTGAGTAGTGTCTGTGGTGACAAGACATTTAAGAATATAGTATGGGGGGTTCGCAAAAATTTGACCCCATACTTCAGCTACATAATATGGCATGAAAAGACTCTCTATTTAAAACAAATACAATAGGATATATTATATTATAAATTAGAGTGGGGGGTGAAGAATATTATAGTAATTAACAACAGAACCTTCTAGTTTTTGAGGGACGATTCTACCTAAAATTTCAAATCGTTTAGCTACGAGGAGGTGGATATTAGAGATATCTTTCATAGGTATATTTTTATTAAGTAAGCTATCAATAAAGCCTTGAGAGCCTAAGAAAGTAGCTGTTTCAATAAGTTCATCTTCGGGTATAGAGATAATAAAATTAGACCATTCGAGAGTATTCATTTATTTCACCTTATTCTTTAATAGGGGGTCGGATTCAAGCATATCTTTTTTAAGGTTTTTACTTTGGATTTCTAAACCCATTTTAACCCATTGTTTATCTAAAAGGGGGTCATTTGCAAGTTCAAGTAAAGAAGCATTAGAAGATTGGTTATCTGATGCTAATTTAATATTACCTCTTTCAATATCATTAAATAAGGTAGTGAGTATTTCATCTTTACTAGATAAGGTTTTTTCGGATTCATAAAGTTTTTTTAGGACACCTTTTAGTACAGGAGATGGGATACTATTAAATATAGCTTTTTTTCTAGGAGAGTTAGGACTCTTATATAGTAGGTATAAGAATTGTTTTAATTCTTTAGGGTAAGGGTATTGTTCTGTAAATCTGATGATAGATTTAATAAGGTCATTAGAGTATTGATCTACTACTTGGTTGGTGTTGTCATTATTAACACCGAGAAAGTTTTCTTGTTTAAGGATAGAATTCCAGCAATCAAGAGAATCAGTATTAAAAGGAGGTAGGTCTTTTAATAGATATTCTTCTTCAGTTAAACCCTCTTCATCACATTTCTTTTTAAAGTAATTATTGATAATTCTATAAGATATTGAATTAGGATCAGTGCTAAGTTCAACATAGAGGGGGTAACCATTTTCTTTCCACCATTGTTGTCCTACAAGTTTACCTTTAATTGTACAAGAGTAAACATCTGATAGGTAAAGTGTTTTTTTATTAGGATCATAAGAGGTGTAGGCATATAACCATTCTTTAAGTTCTTTCCATTTAGGTGAATTTAAAGATGTTATTAAGGCATCTATTTGTGGTTGACCTAAAGCTTTATTTTTAAGGATATTAGTGTCATAACCTAACTTACCCCATACATAATAACCTATAAGGGATTCTTTCTTAATATTACCTTTTTCATCAAAAGAGCTGTAATCCCCACCTGCAAGAGTTTCGATTTTAGGAACACCATAATCAAGTGCCATTTTATATTGTGAGAATAAGACTTTAGTGCCTAAACCTTTAGGTGAACATTCGGATGATGTTAAAAGTTCGTTATGGACACTTACGACTTTACCGTTTTTAATTTTAATATCCCTAACAACAACATTAGGTGTTTCTTCATTATACTGTCCTAGCATATCATTTTTTTGATATACTCTGAGTATTTTAATATCATTATCACCTTCAATAATTTCTACTTTATTATCTTGTTCATTAACTTTAGTGATAGTGTTATGGATAAGAGTACTGCAAGACAAATCAGCTACTATCTCATAAGGTATTTTTAACTTATGACTAGCAGTTCTAATTTTAGCTAAAAGATGGGGGTTGCTTTTTTCTAATTTAGTGAATCGATCATGATCTAGAACAGACTTATTAATAAGGGGTGCTTTTTTACCATCTATGATTCTTTTTTGAATAAGGTTATGGACTACAGGAGATGCCGTAACTGCTGATTCAAGTAAGTCTTTATTAATAATGAGTCCTTCAAGATTAGGGTTTACTTTAATTTCTTTAGGGATATCTTTAAAGACACTTTCAATACCTTGTTTTTGTTCTAAACTTAATTTACCAAATACAGCATCTAATGTTGGTGTTTTAGCAGTGACATCTATAAAGATTTCTTTTCTATTACCTAATAGTTTTGATCTTTCATCTAAAATATCAATAGAGAAATCACCTCTGTCTAAATGTATTCCCATTTGAAAATTATGAATATCTATGTTTTTAAGGTTTATGTGGTTTGATGTTATAGTGTGTATTTCATTGTTAAGTTTAAAATCTTTATGTTCTATTTGTTTATATAGTGAACCTTCTTTATAAACAAAAACAAAAGCTTCATCTAAAGCTATATGATAACCTGTGGTTTTTTTAGATAAGTTAAGAGCATTATCTTGAGCAAGGTCTTCATCCTCAGTGAAATAAAGTATTTTATTTCCTTTACCTATAAATTTAGTGCCTAGTTCAATAGCTTTATCAATTTTAGGATTAGTGCCATTAAATGAAGGGATTACTTTTTTAGGGTTATTAAGTAAGTCATTAAGTGAGGATATTTTAGTAGCGATAAGGTCTTTATTGAGTTTGCCCTCTTTAAGTAAGTTTGTTATTTCTTTAGATAAAGAATTATAGGCTTGTTCAATAGTATCATTCATTTGAGAGATGATAATTTCAGGTTCTTCTTTTTGTTCGATACCAAGAGAAGAATCAAGAGAATAAGTCTTATTTATGCACATGAGGGTATGGGTACGCAACCACCCCAAAAATTCACTTTTCTTTTCTTTTTTAATACCTACAAAACTATTTGATATCCTATTAGAGTAAATACTACACCATTCATTTATCTCTTCTTCTGATATCTTACGATTATCTAGGGAGTTATAAATTCTGTACATATCATCAATTTGATGAGTGATTAAAGTGGAAGTGAAATAGTATTTACTAGGGTGGTTAATGTCAGGAAGTACATTATTGAAAAACACTTTAGAATAATTACTTGAATTTATTTTAGCTTTATCAAGAGATAATTCTCTTATATTTGTAGGATAAACACTTAAACTTTTAGAGATTTCTTTGTTTAGGTTGCCCATGTCTTTAGAGATAAGAATATAATTTTCATTTGGATTTTTTAAAGCTAGTGCTAAAAGTAGTTTTTCAATAGATATATCTAAACCTATAATTCCTTTAGGATTAGATTCAATCCAGTATAAAACTTCTTTTTCTGTTGAGTTTAATTCTACTGATTCTTTTTTAAAACCATCTATTTTAGAGATGCTATAATCTTTATAAACATCAATTTCATTTAAGATTCTGTTCTTTTCTTCAATTTGGTAGTATTTATATAGAAAATCTTTTGCGGACCCTGATAACATTACTGATCCTAGTTTAACTCTTATATCTATATACTTATCTGGAGTGATTTCAAATTCTCTTAAACCTATTTGTTTAGCTACTTTAGATAACATAGCTGTTTCTTTAGTTGCTGTTATAGGTAGGTTTAAAATTAACTTATGATCCTTTAATGTGAGAAAAGGTTCTTTTAAGATACTATCAGATGAATCATTCTTTATCTTTTCTACAATTAAATTTTCTGTGTTTAAAGTATAAAATTCAGTATCTAACATTCTCCCTACATTAGATACTATCTGATCTAAAAAGACACCTTTAAATTTACCCTCTATAATCACAGGTCTTTCTATTCCTCTATTATCAAATACCTTAACCACAGCTACTTGTCTTGTTAAGTCATTCTCTGTTAAAGAAACTACAGAAGGGACATTGTATTCTTTTTCTTCATATTCTCTTTTAGCTAAGTTTTCTTTATTTAGTTTTGAATTATACTCTTGTATCTTCTCATCTAAATTAACCACTTTTTCTAAAACACCTACTACTTTACCTTTAAATACAAGTTTATTATCACTTAAAGAAATCTCATTGTAGTTATCATTAATTTCTTTTTTATGGTTATTATGCTCAATAGCTAAGTCTAAAGAATCATGCTTAGTATTATCTCTAGTATAAACACTATCTACAGTTCCATTTTCTTTAAGTAAGACATAATACTTCTCATCCTCTATAACCTTAATTTCACTTGTTAAGTCATTCTCAGTAATATACTTTTCAATTTGTAATTCTTTATATTCTTTTAGTTTATTGTTCACCTCAATTTGTTGTTTAATCATCTCATTAGCATCTGTATCTAATTTTTGATTAGTGAGTTTAAATTCAGAGAACCTAAACCCATCAGGTGAACTTCTCTTTGTTTCTATATAATAGATACCATTAAGATCAAAGATTGCTTTAATAGCAACTTCTACCATCTCTAAGGCTCTTCTAAATTTCTCATTCCTACCTAGTCTTAATAATAAAGCTTTACCTTCTATTGAACTATCCCTTAAAGCTCTATCTATAATGTTTAAAAATTTCTTTAGAAATGCTTTTGATTCCACCTCATCAGGTAATTCATAATGTTTTTTAAATTCTCTAAAAAAAGTAGTGTACTTATCTTCTAAAGTGATTTCATCTTCAGAAGAAAAAGCAATCACCATATATTCATCTAGTTGTATTAAAAACTGATATAATTCAAAGATGTTATATATATCTCGCCATATGCCTTTATATTTAGATTTAAGTTTTACTAGAATACCTTTTTTATAAGGGTTTAAAAGTCTATCTTTCATATCAGTACCACCTTAGCTTGTGTATACTTATACAAGATTATTTAATATTTACTAGATAATCAAACCCAAATACCGATATATATAATTCATCACTAGGTATAACACACTTACATTATATACACCTAATTCCTCAAAATCTACCTCCTCAGGTAGAATATCTAATTCCTCACTCTTAAATACCATAGCCTGCTCTTTTATGTCTTTCTTAACATAAGCATTTTCAATAGGTATTCTTAATTTAACCCTCTCATCAGGTTCAGGTTGGTGCTTTGATTTAAATACATCAGCCTCTAAAATTAAAACATTAGGGTCTGATTCATCTACATATCTCTTTATAAATCTTAATTTCATTGTATTCCTTTTATTCTAATCTCTTTTTTATTTAAAAGGATTATACCGATGTTTGATTTATCATTATTCTTTAAATTTAAAGAAGTCGTTTCTGAAACTTTTGGTGAAAGTTTCTTTGCTTTTGATCTCATTAAAACAAATAGTGATTTAAAAAGGTATCCTAGATTAGCTAGATTAGATACTTTACTTACAGAATGGACTTCTCAATTTTGTCTTCCTAGTTTTTATATTGAAAGCCAACTATATACTTTAGATGAAGATCAACTTGTTCCTATTATGGAACAAGATGTTTGTTCTCCTAATGAAAGTTTTTTCGCTTGTGTATTAAAACCTATTAATCCCCCTTTAGGTACAGCATATCTTGTTGTCGTATCTAAAAAAGGTTCTACTTATAATTATAAATGGGCAGATACTCATTCTGATGGTTATGTGACATCTAATACCTTAAAAGGTCTTTTATCTACAGTACCTTATACTTATTCTTCTTGGGGTGGTGGGGGCGTACAGAGAAGACCTGAGGATAACTTATTTCTTAAGTTGAAACCCCTTATTTCTGAAGGAGAAATTCCTTATTATGGGGAAGAAGAACCCGTTTCAAGTGAAAAATTATTAACCACAAGTGATTTAAATTTTTTAAATTCTTTGAAAGGATATCAGAACTTTAATAAACATACTAAGGCTTCTATTAATCGTATGAAAGAGATAGGTAATAGATTTCATAAAAACAATTACCCTTACCTTTATAGAGCTTTAGTTAATGAGATTTTCTATCATGAATTAGAAGACTCTTTTCAAACTTCTTGTTCTCCTCA
>JACCDO012271838.1_pt1 | contig 10288 bp, 8 predicted proteins | sample 7446101 | NCBI WGS metagenome assembly JACCDO01 (sample SAMN15323440, study PRJNA562643) | freshwater metagenome | isolation source: river surface water | place: USA:Blue River Watershed | collected 2017-08-16
AGTGATGCAAACTTGGACAATCCTGTAGCTGTGGCCAAGGTTCAGCTGAACGGCCATGACCGTTTCTCTGAGCGTGAGGGCAAGTACTTCAACTTGGTGCAGCCTTACCAGCACCACACCAACATCCCTGCTGTTGGTATCAACGTGTACTCCTTTGCACTCAAGCCTGAGGAGCACCAGCCCAGCGGTACTTGCAACTTCTCCCGTATCGATAACGCCACCCTGATCCTGACTCTGTCCAACAACACTGTTGGCAGCGTGCTGTCAGCCCAGGTCCGCGTCTACGCCGTGAACTACAACGTGCTGCGCATCATGAGCGGTATGGGTGGTCTCGCCTACAGCAACTAAAAAGTTTATATCATATTTATATGGTATTTACTATAGTTGTTTGTTAAAAGTCAAAATAATAAAATATGCAGTCTAATATAAAATAATATAAATACTTATTCATCAAATAAGTATTTATAGCATACGAATAATAAACGTTAAATATAAATAAAATGAACAGTTAGAATGCAGTCACGACGGACATTAAAACGTCCAAGAAATGAAAATTCAGAGCCTTCAGGGCAACCGGCAACAAAAAAACAACGGATATCTGATATACCCACAAAAAAAGAACGTATTGAAGCATTTTTGCGTGCAGCAGCAATTGGTGATGCCGCGCATGATTTTTCAGGAACTCGCTCAAGTGTATTGTTTAATCGTATTTTTTCACAGTTCAAGGAAATCGGTGCACCCAAATTTGGCAATGAAGTACCAGGAGAATCGCCCCGAACTGAATATGATATATTAAATTCATTTTTGGATTTTCAAACACTTCCTCCCAAATCAAATCTTGTAGAAGCTTTTCGTGAAACAATTTTAAAAGACAAAGTTCCTGGAAAACGCCTTTACCGATGGGCAGAAGATAAAGTGCCTTATACTATACAGGCGCGAAAGGTTGCTATAAGAGCCAAAGGCGGTGGAAATTATGATTGGCAAATGACACCAGAAGAAATGTTTGAATTTATGAAGTCTACGAAGTCCCAAATGGCATTTACGGTTGATGCAACAAGTGTCCCTTTTTATGATTTGCTTACTTCAAAAAAGGGAGAACTTTATGGTTCTGGAAAGTATATTTCTATGAGAGAAAGTATTAACGATGCCGCATCAAAAGTGTATATACCAGATATTGTAGGAAATAGGATTCGTATAGAAACGGTCGAAGATACTGCAAAATTTAATGTATTATATCCTGCTGTACCGGTTAATAAATTAGAACAAGTTTCAGAGTTAGAATGTTTCTATTCTGATTATCATCTATCAATGAGCGCTGTATCACAAGGAAAAATTCCTTCAACTACTCTAAGTATTTGCGATAAACAGTTAATTCGTCAAGTTCAGATTATGAAAAGTCATAAAGAAGATGCTCATCCAAATGCTGTACCCACACTGTCTAAACGAATTGCAGAATTATCAAAATTTCTAACCCCTTCTGGAAATATGAATAAAAAAATGGAATATTATGCGGCTCTTCAACAAAAGCGCAGCGGAGATTGGTTACAAGTACTTGGTTGTTTGCAACCTGAACGATTTGGGTTATCATCCTCAACACGAATAACGCTTGTTACATTGGATAAAATATGTGTAGCCTACGCTCTTTTTGCTGGTGCAGATGTTATGATGACGTATTTTTACGAAACGCCAGACCCTTCTCAGCCAAACGAATATTGGATGATACGTATGTATAAGGAAACGGATGCACCTGTATATACAAAAGAAAATTTATTAGAACAAGCGATCCAAACATTTCACTCTCCTTCTGTTCTTCAAACCTTAATTTCAGGGGATAGTGAACAGAAATCATATGATGAATATAAAAAGCTATATATTCAGGAATGGACTAAGACAAATACGCAATTGTGGAACTCAGTAAAAGATGCAGTAAAACAGTTTTCAGATTCAATTGACCACTATTATTCTGAAATTGTAGGAAGCGGTAAACGATATACAACTGTAATTGAAACAAAATGTGTGAATGATATTAAATTAATTTTATCAAAGGCAACTACACTTGGTGTTTTTAGAAGTCTTGCTCCTCAGATTCAGTATTCTGGTACAGATGAATCATATATATATACTACATCAATTACAAAAGAAAATTACACAAGTATAATGAAACAATTTTCTGAATACAAAAAAATATTTATGATTCTTTATAATGCAATCTACTCTAAAAAAGGAAAGAGTACATCGGCATATCAGGCAATCAGTATTTATTTTGCGTCTATATTTCATAAAAATGGAGAGGGGACACTTGCTCAGAAAAAACGCGTAGAATTAATTAACAAATTACAAATTTTCGGAACATTATTCAGCAAACAAAATAATGGTTCGAATGGTGTTGGTATTTTTTCTTTTTTGCATTCTCATTTATCTGGCGATGAATCGGCTGAAATACGCAATGTAATTTACAAATTTAATATGATTCAGATAGAATCAGCAAAAGTCAAGTATAAGCCATTTTTAGATGCATCAAGTCATTTGTTAGGAGAATATATGGTAGTGGATTCAATACCATCGCATGAATTACTTGAATCTATCCATGCCGTACATCCTGTCGCTGAATCAGACTTATCATCTGATATTACTATTGAGACAGTTTCAACAGCCGAAATTATGGAACAACAGACTGCCGAAAATACACAACTTGTTCAAATAAATACTTCGGTGCCTTCTGAAAAAACGGATACACTTGTTCAGACTACAAATAATTTTCAAATATCAGATTTTGGAGCAGCACTCTCTGTTTTAGCATCTCAGTTTGGTTTTATGAACTCTGAAAAAGGATACAGTATTTATTCTGAAATTAAAAATATATATGGACTAGTAAAAGAGAAGACTGCAACCTTTGTAAGTCGACTTTTTCCGATGAGGGGAGGAGAAGATGTAGGAACTAAGATAATCCCTGTGTATATGCATACTCCTTATGTTACATTCTATATATTATTGCGTGAATTAGCATTTCGACTATCACAACCAATTGAATTACAAGAACGCGAATCATATGAATTATTTTCGGCAATGATATGTAAGATTCTTTTATCACGTGATAATGTATTGGATGAATTTAGTAAAAGAGTATCTCCAGATGTTAAACATGTTTACGAATATTTATATTTCTCTAGTATCGAATTTGCGTTGTTAGGTCAAACAATAACAGTTCCATTTATATCCTCTTATTTATTAAAAGATATTATGACAAATATTTTATGCGGATATTATAACGAAAAACAGATTATGTATGCTAAAGAACGTAGTATACTTTCGCAAAATGAACTTGAATCTCTTTTTACAGTAACCGCGTCGAAAAAAAACCAGATACATGTAAATTTACATATGATGCATCAGTTAATTGCATATAGTCAGAGATTAACAATTACAATGGAAGATTATAAATATAAATTACAAGAATTAGTACAACCCAGAAAAACAATAGTTACATTGAAGAAATCTAGGAAGTCCCAAAAATCCAAAAAGTCTCTGAAATCTAGGAAGTCCTTAAAGTCCAGAAAGTCCCAAAAATCCAGAAAGTCTCTGAAATCTAGGAAGTCCTTAAAGTCCAGAAAGTCCCAAAAATCCAAAAAGTCTCTGAAATCTAGGAAGTCTCTGAAATCGAAAAAGTCAAGAAAAACTTTAAAACAGAATATTCCAATAAAAAATAGACAAACAAAAGTAATGGTTCAGAATCAATATAATGATGAACCAGGATTATATATACAAACTCCTCAACAAACTACACCAACCAACAATCCAATTGAAATTATTTAAATACCCAATGTCCACCCCGCATCTTCCATCTTTTGTTGAGCTTCCACAAAAGAGGAATGTAATTTTTGGTTGTCTTTCAGACACACCTCATGTGGTTTAGGACCTAACTCTAGTTTGTTAGCAAAAGCCTTTTTAAATTCTGAAAATTTCGCAGCCATTTGTTTATTTCGTGTTTGAAATGCAGCTTCGTGTTCAGGATTGTCAGGAGATTTTCTGGAAAATTCTTCTGAAAAAGCCACAAATTCTGATACAAGTTTTGCATATTTTTGGCATACAGATTGTTTTGTATCACTGTTCTCAAATCCCTCTGCACTGCATACAACAGGTACAGTATCCCCTGTAGAATTCGGCGCCATAGAACCAACAATCTGAAGAATGTCTGGAATGCGACCGGAACCGCAACTATCCAACAAATGCCAGAATCCGATTGCTAGCCCTCCACTTAGTACAAGTGATGTAGTTCCCCCAAAGAGAGTTTCGCATCCTGTGAATGCACGTAGAAAGATTAAACATAAGAATACAAGACCAATAATGAGTGTAGATATTGTATATGCTTTACGATTATCCTTCATTTCTTGTTTTGCATTTGGTGTAGGTGGTCTAACCATAACTCGGATAGTATTGTAAATGTAAAAAATGGAAAAGAAAAATGCGGAACCCATCCAATAAGATGGAGCAACAACCTCCTTTCCTACCATTGTTGAACGAGTAGAGCCAGCTAAACTTTGGTAAATTTGATAACCATATCCGCAATTTAGACTCTTTGAACGAAAAGTTTGTGTCGACTCTTCTGAAAAGAGAATTGCAAATACTTGTTGGACTAGAAATATTGCGATTGAGTTCAACATTAGACCTAATCCAACCCAAATAAGTGGTAAGTATCCACTTATTATACCAAAGAAAAGTGACCCAATTAATAATACATTCGGTAAATCATGATAGGTCATAAGTAAAAATGATCTCGCACGATCCATAGATAAATCCATTCTTCCAAACTCCTTGACTCTACATAAGAATTATTATTAGGATGATTTCTGACAAACATAAATAGGCTTCCCGTCTACTGCTTTATCACGGAATAAAGGCAATCCTAATAAATTTGTTGCACGTCTTTCTGATAGATGTGAAATTCCGAATACTAACATTAGTCCAATACCGAACCCAATCAAGAGCCCTGAAACTACAGATATAAATCCCTCGCAAGAGGATACGTAGGTTCTATAAAGAACCACAAAGCCCACCATAATCCAGAGACTTATCATAGCCAGTGTAGTTGAAGCCTTTTTTGTAGGAGATGCATTTATTTCCCTTGAATAAATGGTGGGAAGCGAACCAATCCATCCAACAATAAATCCCATTAAGAGTGTGTAGTAACTAGGAGTTTTTTGTGTTGAAGGCCGGCCAAATTGGGAACTATTGTGAAGTCCCATTAAATGTGAATATGTTACACCGGGGAATTGACCGGTACAACGATGATCCGCGGAGGATGTAAGTCCAGGAATTACATGTCCCACAAATTCTGCAATGTGTTTATGTAGAAATGTAACAAATAACATAGATGCTGCAAATACAGCCATTGGTGTGGACTGAAAAAGTACACCAAAGAGAATGGCGGAAGATGTCACTAAATCGGGTAAAACTTGAAGGTTATACTTAAATCCTTCCGAAACAATACTAATCAGTTCCTCCGTCTTTCTTTTAGAATAATCTGCAGCCATGGGAATCCCCTCTTTCTACAAACACCTTCTACAAACTATTGGCGGTATTACTTCTGACAAACGTTCAAATTGTCCGAATATATTTGCCCTGGATTTGAACTGCGCGATATATCACTGTGTGCGTAAGGTAGAGACACCGTACACAACTGAGTCAAGATTGGAATGGGAAGGAAATCTATTGACACATTTGTTGGGATACATTAAACGTCTGGTGAAATACGTTGCACCAACTGACTGTGTCTATATTGCGGTCGACGGTGTTGCTCCAATGGCTAAAATTAAACAACAACGGACACGTCGATTTAAATCTGCTGTTTTGGCGGAAAAAGAGGCACGGGTCAAGGCAGAAGCTCTTGGTGAAGTGTATGAACCTAAGCCCCGTTGGGATACAAACTCCATAACTCCTGGTACTGATTTTATGAGGCGCCTAACTATTGCTCTAAAAGGCCTTAAACTCACTACTAAAACAATTGTTTCTAGCTCTGATGAAGCAGGTGAGGGTGAGCAAAAAATTATGAACTGGTTGCGAAGCCAGAAAAACAGCGATTACAGAGACGTTGTTATTTACGGTCTCGATGCGGATTTAATTGTGTTAGCACTTATGGAGATTGCACGAACTGGTCGTCAGGTGGATTTATTTCGCGAGGAAACAGAATTTAACGGACAAGTAAAATCCAACGCAATAGGGGAAGAACAATATTTATATATGAATACAAATGCCTTAGCAAATTCTCTGCATCAGGCCTGGGCTCCAACAAATGTTCCTCTCTCCTCCTTTCTATATTCGTTTGCAGGCGTAATGAATTTACTCGGAAATGATTTTGTACCGCATGGAATGGTACTCAAAATTAATGATGAGGGGATTGAATCCGTGTTGGAAATTCTGAAATCAAAAAGTCTTCTCCTGATTGACCCGACGACAATGAAGTATAATCGGGCAGTGTTTGAAATGCTGGTAGCCGAACTTGTACGGGAAGAAGAACATAAATTGATAAAAGGAATACGTCGAAAACTGAATAGTCGTTTGGGTGCGTCGGCCGCAAATTCTACGGATGCCGTGGCTAGAGCTATCGCGCAAATGAATGATGCACCAATTGAATGGGCCGCTGAAAAGAGTCTAGTAGAACTTAAACGGGTGGAAGGAATGGACAAACAGGTCTGGCAACTTCGACCCGCTTGGCGATCAGAATATCAGAAGGAAGGACTGTGGGGAGCCGACGAAACAAATGTATGTGATACATTTTGCAAGACTTTGGGATGGACATTCCAATATTATTTGGGAAATCCGGTAGCGATGTCTTGGTATTATCCCTGGCTACTTCCACCAACATTTCAGAGTTTGTATGTATATTTGCAAAAACATAAGGGGGATGTGTTTGAAGTCCCGCCTAATACGGGCAAATCAATTACTGCAACCGAACAGTTAGCAATGGTACTTCCGGCAACTTCTTTCTCCCTTCTTCCTGTAAGCCTTCAAACACTTCCTACAAAATATCCTCATGCATGGCCTTCAGCTTGGAATTACTTTAGTCTGGGTCGCAGATTTATGTGGGAATGCGAACCGCTCATTCCACTCATTCAGCCATCCCAGATTAAGAAATGGATAGAAGAGTGTTTGGAAGATGAAATGTAATTTGAAAAAATTCAATACCCAATATATAAACAAATAATGGCAAATTTTTCTATTTCGAGAAAACGAAGACAAACACGTCGCCTCAAGAAGGGAGGCAATATGGAAGAGAAACACGAACTGATTTCTTGGATTCATGCTCTTCCATTAGAATCTCTTGATAAGAAATTAGCATACATTCAATGGGCTCAGAGTCAAAGAATTAACTTAAAACAAAAACTTGGCAGGACAGAGGGACTCAAAATCGCCCGACAAATTAAAAGTCAGTATACTAAAGCAATGAAATAAATTCCTGGTTAAAAACGGAACTGAAATGGAGTGGCACTGAATGGCTCAAATATTTGATTACGCACTTCTTTGATAAATGGGGAATTGCGCTAGATGGTGTTATGCAGTGGCAAGGTGAAAGGATAGGGGAACGATTTCGTTTGGTTTAATAAGATTCATATTCATCGCGATACTTGTGATGAATATGAAGAGGAAAATGATTAAATCATTCTATTATTTAGTGCTTGCGATTGCGGCGGGATTGGCGCTTGAAGAGAGTGAATTTTCCCTTGCGAGCCTTGTAGCCAGCACGAGTCAGGCGACGCAGTGCTTTTTTACCGGCTTCGGATGCACGGCGGCTCACAATGCGTCCACGCTTGTTGTATTTCAGATCCTTGCGAGTCAGACCACCGGAAGTGTGGTGAGCAGTTCCGTGCATTACCTCGGCACGAGTTCCGACGGTTTTTACGGCACCTCCTACAGCAGGCATATTAGGTTTAGGCATATTAGGCATAGGTAAAGGCATGAGAGGAGCATTTTCACCACCGCGCATTGCATTGCGACGAGTTCTACGTCCTCCAGTCATCTTCATGGCATTCATAGCCTTGGTCATCAAATCACCTACCATCGCCATGTCAGGTTTAGGCATAGCGGGTGCATTTTGACCACCACGCATTGCATTACGACGACTTCTACGTCCTCCAGACATTTTCATGGCATTCATGGCCTTGGTCATTAAAGCGTTGGCGTTCATTTTCTATATTTATACAAAAGATTTTTATAACGCACCGGGTTATTAAAATCTTTTTATTAATACAATATTTATCGAAATAGTAAATACGACTCGTATTGGGATATGGATAGAACCGTATTGGCTTTTGATGGAAGAACACTGTCAATCGTCCATTGTTCCATTTGGTCCAGAGATTGTTTAGGGTCTAGTTCTCGGGCTCGGGAATATGCTTTTTTTGCCTGAGAATTATAAAACTCTTTATCCGATTTCATTCTTTGAATTGCTGAAATCCATTCACTAATATCCCCCCTATTACAATATATAGCAGCATCTTGACAACACTCTTTTAGTCCAGGTGTTGGATGCACAAGGACTGGAATTCCAGAAGACATCGCTTCTACCGCTGTTCGTCCCCATGTTTCTTCGCTACTAGGCATAATTTGTAACCATGTTTGTGCGTAGGCTTTTTTAATATCTGTCATATTCTGAACATATTGTAAGTTAGGGATTCCGTGTTCCACAATTTGGGCTCTATATCCTCCTAAAATTCCCATAAACTGAAATTCAGGAAGTGCTTTGGCTAACTGAATAAGTAATTTACCTCCTTTGTTCTCATTTACATTACTTAATGTAATATACTTTGGCTTTTTTTCTTCTTCGGGAATATAATAATCGTGATAATCAACAATTGGATGTATTATATGTGTTGTCTGTGAAGGAATATCCCTGCGGCTATTCTGAAGACTCGTAGAATTAAATACAGTCCAATGTCTGTCCTGAATTGTAGGATCAATCCATTTTCCTTTTGGAATTGAACGTACATAATTGTCAGTATGTACCCATTCCACAAAAGGAATTCCACGTTTTCTGCATAGATATTTCATTTGATTTCGGTAAATATAGGAATGACTATGAAGTATGTTGGAAGTATTGAGAACTTTCAGAAATGTATCTGAATCATATAAATCGAAACATCTCACATTTTCATACATTATTTTTGGAAATCCAGGCGATGCAACCCAAACATCATATTTATATGGTTTGTTCATGAAAAATTTATTAATTGTATGTGCACATATTTCAGAACCAGCATTAACTTTTGGAACATAACCATGTATTATCCATAGCATTCGTATACGTGTTTCAGGAGGTTCTAAATATGTCCAAGGCGATATAATTGTTTTTGGAAGAATGGAGTCTTTGTCCATAAATCCGTTATCGCAGAAAAGTACAATAACAACCAGAATTCCTAATACAATAAGCCATTCTGGAGGAACAGTAAAAGTTTTCATCGAATAATACCCTTACTTATGGGAAATATGTTTTGCGCTTCTTGTTTGTTAGCTGGTGGATTTTTTCGCCAAAAATTCAGTAATTCAGTGTCGGGAGCTGTTGCAGCATCAACGCAGGATTTCATGTATAACATACATCTATGAATATTCCAGGCATCATAAACGCCTGCAAAATGAACCAGGAAATCACCAGGCTTATAGAGGTCTGCTGCAGGATCACCGGCTGTATTACTACGACTGAATAAATACGAGTTAAATAGCCGAGAATTCAAACAGGTTTCAATCATTGACCTGTCCACCATATTAGTTTCATAAAGTCTACAAAAGGCTGCATTATCCCACCAGATATGATGTGTGAGGTCATCTTGTGCATAACAACGTTCTAGAAAATCCTTGACCCATGCGGATTTTCCTCTAAAAAGTACATTTCCGTTATTTAGATTTCCACATGCATCACGACACCATAACATATCTTTACTTTTAGGAAGAAGTGGTAGAATATGGTCTTCCAAACAGAGGTCTGGATTGGTAATAATTACATCCCCATCTGACCAAAAAAGATAATCATATTCATTTAAATATTTCAGAATAAATCGGATTTTAGACCACGGAATGGGTTTTTTACGATCCCATACATCCTCTCCTCCTTCCAGAAACGTGTAACCGTGACGTTTGGCATAGTCTCTTTTGGAAGCCATTCCAGGTTCCATGGCTTTTTTGTAATCTGCGCCGACGGCAAATGTCAGAATTGCAATAGATGGTTGCTGGGTCATCTTTTCTGACTATTTAATAAATGAAATAACTGTATAGGTTTAGATAACAGTAGGGCTATCCA
>JACCDO010044570.1_pt1 | contig 10287 bp, 10 predicted proteins | sample 7446101 | NCBI WGS metagenome assembly JACCDO01 (sample SAMN15323440, study PRJNA562643) | freshwater metagenome | isolation source: river surface water | place: USA:Blue River Watershed | collected 2017-08-16
AGACAATATTTTGGTGCGGATTCGAATACTTCTGGTACAAAAATGTATACTCCAAGTGAGCACGAAGCGCCAAAAAGGCCACAATTAGAAGCGAAAGCAATAGCGAATCCATCTGCCAAAGGAATGGGAGCAGCAAGTTCTGGTGATTATGGTGTTGGTGGATATAAAGTATTACCAAATAATCGTTCTACAGTACAGAATGATAGTGGTTTTGGAGTCGTCAATGGTTTAGTGAAAGCTGCGATTGCGCCATTGATGGATATATTAAGACCTTCTAGAAAAGAAAACGTTGTTGGAAACATAAATCCATATGGTAACATTCAAATGCCTGTTAATGCGCCACGAGTATTTAATCCGGCGGATCGTACACCTACGACGATTAAAGAGACGACCGAGGGTCTATTAGACAATAATCACTTGAACGTACAGAGACAAAAAGGTGGAGGTTATAAAGTAAGTGAGCAACAAAAAGTAAATCAAGAAAGAGATACGACAAATTGCGAATATTATGGTGATGGTGGAATGAATAGTGGTGTGCCATTGTATAATGCGGCATATAATCAACGAAACAATGTTAACAAGACATATGTAAATCGTCCAAATCAAGGTGGTATGGCGATGTTAAACGGCGAACAAAATATTCATATTGATAAAAACGACGCTGATAGAAATAACAACAGAATGTGGGTGCGAAATGGAAATGGAGGCATAAACAACACGATACCATCGATTGAAACATATGGAAAGGTTAATATGCCACAGACTTACGATAACAATCAAGGTTGCGAACGAATTAATCCGGATATATTAACCGCATTCAAGGAGAACCCATATACCAAGAGTTTAAGTAGTTATTAAATAATGATCTAGTGAGCGTTGATTTTATTTTTAGCGAATATCAATATCGAATCGAACAAAATTAGATGAAAATAATACCGAACAAAATTAATATAATAGTGATAAAAGAATTAAAAGGTAATGACATAAATAATGTATTATGTCATTAACAATCCATGAAAATATAGTAGAAAAATTAAACAATTTTATAGAGAACAAGAAGATACCTAATTTGATATTTCATGGTACAACCGGTTCTGGCAAGAAGACGCTATTATTTAATTTCTTGAAAGAAGTGTATAAAAATGAAACAAATTTTATGAAGAATTATGTAATGATAGTAAATTGTGCTCATGGAAAAGGTATCAAGTTCATACGTGAAGAGTTGAAATTTTTCGCAAGAACAAATATAAATCTACAAGACGGTAACATATTTAAGAGTATCATATTGCTGAATGCTGACAAACTAACAATTGATGCGCAATCCGCATTGAGAAGATGTATCGAGTTATTTAGTCACTCGACAAGATTTTTTATTATAGTGGATGATAAGTATAAATTGTTAAAACCAATTTTGTCTAGATTCTGCGAGATATTTATACCAGAACCAGTAATAAACGGCAAGGAGGTTAATTTACATAGATACAATTTAGACGCATGTTTTTCAGTATCAAAATACGATAAGCAAAAACGGACTAAATTTAAGAATGAGTTTGACAAAATAAAAGAGGGAAATGTGATTGAAGTAAGTGAGATATTGTACGAAAAAGGGTATAGCGCCTTAGACTTGGTTGAATATATTAAAGAATTGAAAATAGAGGAAATAAAAAAATACGAATATTTAGTATTTATTCAAAAGATAAAGGGGGAATTTAGAGAAGAACGGTTGTTGATGGCTTGTATATTAAATTTCGTATTAAAGCGTTTAGATTACTCATTAGAAAATATTTCTTTTATGTAAATGGATGACTATTCAGTATCAAGTTTACAAGAGTCTAGAAACGAGTGGTGTGCGCGTTTAATTAACATTCTTACACCTTTAGTAATAGAGGGGTTTAAATCTATATTCGACGAATCGTGGAAATTATGTGAGGAAAATGATGAATTAGAGAAATATTTAATGACATATCAAAATTTTTTAGTGCGCATTCCTAAGTGGAATCCGGCAATTGTCACGGCGGAAACAAATAGAATTGTTGAAAAGAGCAAGTGTGGATATTTAACTGATTTAATAAGCTGTGTTCACATTATTCAATTAAAAAGTTTGACTTGTATGCGTGTTGGTAATAAGCAGAAGAAGATTGATATTAATATTCCAACCTTGAGTGATTTTGTTCATAAAATATACATAAACGCTGCGCGAAAAATATATACCAATATTTATTTGTTTGAGAAAAATATAAGCCCTCTTCAAATACAAAAACATAATCGCGAATTGGAATTGATAATTAGAGAGCAAATATTGAATACAATTAGAGAGAATATTCCAGTTGAGAATATTTTAAAGGTGTATTTGGATGAAACAATTGAGGATGATACTCAAGTAGAAGAAAGCGAGGAAATAATTTCGACTGAACCGGTTGTGGAGGAGGAAGAAGATAAGTCAGATGAGCATAAAAGACAAACGGAGGAGGCGGAAAGAAACGCGAGCAAGGAGGAAATAGAGCCGTTGGACAATGAACCGAAAAGAGATAAACTTCGTTTTAATGATATAGATAATGCCGTTGGAATTAATAAAAAGATGGAAGATATTTTAGCACCTAAAACGGTAGAACGATTGGAACAGATTAGTCGTGATAGGAACGAGTCTAGAAAATTAGAAGAGCACTCAGATAGTGATGATGATGACGATAGGCTAAAAATAGGCGAAAAGATCAGTTTAACCGATATGGATATACATGATTTAGAAAGACCAAGGCAAATAAATAAAGTGCCACTAGGTTTGGAAGAAATTGAAATATTGGCATAATCATACATACATACTTTTATAAAAAGTATGGCAAAATGTGCCTTATATTTGTAGAAATATACTTTTAGAAAAAGTATAGCAAAATAGGTAATTATACTTTTAGAAACATACTTTTCTAAAAGTATAGCAAAAATGTAAAAGATTCGTAAAAATAGAAGAAACTTTATTTTAGTGTATTGTAAATGACAGAAGTATTTATATATGCTTTAGCCATATCAACTGTTTTTTTCTTATTTAAATTCTTAGAAATGAAATTTGTACCAGATGACGAAAAGAAGCCATTAAAAGTAGTGATAAAAGAATCATTATTTGTATATTTTGCGTCGGTAGTTGGAATCTATTTATATTCACAATTTGATAGCAATAGTACTGATGTAAAAACTGGTGGTAAGACAACAATGGCATTTGTCGATAATCCATCCTTTTAAATTTAGATTTAGAAGATAGTTTTGTTACTACAGTAATGAAGAAACCATGAATAAATTTTTATTATTTTAATAATAATAAAAATCATAAATTAAACAAACATAATTATTACTTTACTTAGCATAAATTATAAATTATTGTAAATTTGGAATACTATCCAAATTCATAATTTTAGCATTTTTATTAAGTTTCTTTTTACTGGTAATGTAGCTTTTAAACAATTCATGTCCTAGTTGAGCTGATGGAATTGCTCCATGAATAGTTCTTGCTATCATTTTATATAATTTAAACTCCGGATATCTCTCTTCACCGCTATTCTTATACAAGATGTTTCTGCCTTTATCGTCGATTAACCAATCATTAATGATACTTGCTAATTTATTTGTCTTAATAATATCTTCGGCTTCAAATATATCTTCTACAAAATGGTCATATAAACAACACGCTAGTCTACATAAATCGAAACTGGGATTCGGTTCTAGTCGGGGTTTATTTTCATCCATATAAGGTTCGCAATTGTATTGTGAACCAGCGTCACCTTTTGGATGAAAGCTATCACTACACATAAGTTGTCCATTAAATTTATAAATAGCTCTACCAAAATCGATTATTTTATATATTTTGCCATAAGTAGGAACCTTATAGGTAATATTGTTAAATGTATAATATAAGAATTGCTTTTCTGTTGGAATATACATGACATTATTTGTATGTAAATCATTATGCGTAAAAGAAAATGCTTTTTGAAATACAGATAAACTAATAATAATTTGGAATAAACAAGAAACCCATTCTTTATCTTCCAACAAATCTTCTTCCATCAAATAATCGAGAGTATTTTCACATTTTTCCAATGTAATCATTTGTACTGGAAAATTTAAAATAGAACAATATATATCTCCAGTTTCATCATCATCATCATCATCATCATCATCAGTCGCAACGGCATCGTCATGATCGTCATCGCCAATAGCATCATCGTCATCGCCAATAGCATCATCATCATCGCCACTATGGTCAGCTTCACTTCCATCAGAAGTATTGGATGACTTGGAACTATATGTAGAAGCCGAAGATATAGATGCCGATTTCTTTAACATATGATTATAAATACAAACATCACTCAAATCTATAACTTGTAATGAGGACGATTGTAGTTGCCCAGATAACGTGTCTTGAGAACGGTGTGTTTGTTCTGGTTCAGCATTCGAAAAAACAACAAAATCATCCATTGAAAATGTATCCAACTCTATTTTATCTAGTTTGCCATTAATCATAAGCTTTTTCTTATTAGTTCGTGAATCTATATTAAATATTTTACTATGTTCATCGTTTTCAATAGCATAATAACGATTTTTATTTTCATGGAAAAAGTCATTTTCATTCAAGTAATCTATATCATCAGCAATATTATACAGAAATTTCTTTTGCTGACATATAAACGCACCATAATAATCGATACTATTTAAAAAATCATAATTATGTAATAACTGACTAGATAAATAGGTAAAAAAAGCATCCACATATGCGGTATTATTTTTGTCTAGTAATTTAGGAAAAGCATTACTAGTATTAAATTGTGGCAATGTAATGGCAGAGTTTCCAGATAGGTCATACTTGCCAGTTAGATATTTGAGTGGATCCAATAAAGGGGAAAATTTACAAAATACACTTCGCTTCAATAAATTGTTTGAATTGTCGGCTACATTTACCTCTAACGAGTGGGAATCGACCTCTTCATTAATGGAATGAAGATAGTATTTTTGATTTAAATTAATACTATTAAAATTAGATGTGTTAAGTGAAAAGAATTTTTCATACAATGGTACATAATTTTGTAGTTTCTCTAAACCTAATGTAGATTTTTCTAAACGGCGAAACAATTCCTCGTTTTTGTTTTTTCGATAATACAATGAAAAGTTCATTCTTTATTATTCTTAAAGTAAATATAATAATTCATTTAAACTTATTTTTCGTAATTCATTTATAATTTTTTTCTGTTTAGAAGTTAATCATGTCGTTGGATATGAAAAAATTTGATATGAAAAATATTAGCTTTCGGCCAGACGAAAATAAGGGTCCAGTCGTAGTTTTAATTGGAAGAAGAGACACTGGAAAGAGTTTCTTAGTAAGAGACTTATTGTATTATCATCAAGATATTCCTATTGGAACCGTGATTTCTGGTACGGAAGCTGGTAACGGTTTTTTTAGCGAGCACGTCCCAAAATTATTTATTCATGATGAATATAATAGCGGGATTATAGAAAATATATTGAAACGACAAAAAACTGTATTGAAACAAGTGAAAAAGGAGATGGATGCTTATAAGAGAACAAATATAGATCCTAGAGCGTTTGTAATATTAGATGATTGTTTATATGATAATAAGTGGACAAAGGATAAGTTGATGAGATTATTATTTATGAACGGTCGTCATTGGAAAATTATGTTGATTATTACAATGCAATATCCACTTGGTATACCGCCAAATTTAAGAACAAATATTGATTATGTATTTATTCTAAGAGAGCCATATATTGCGAACAGAAAGCGCATATGGGAAAACTATGCGGGTATGTTTCCTACATTTGAATCATTTTGTCAAGTAATGGACCAGTGTACAGAAAATTTCGAATGTTTGGTTATCAACAACAATGCCAAATCGAATAAATTACAAGATCAGATATTTTGGTACAAAGCGCAAAATCATAGCAATTTTAGATTGGGATCGAAAGAATTCTGGGAATTGTCAAAGGATATCAATAGTGATGAAGAGGATGAAGTATATGATCCGAACAGTGCTCAAAAACGCGGGGCTGGGCCGAAAATACAAGTTAAAAAGAGTAAATGGTAAGAAGGCGGGATCTTTTGTAATATGGGTCAATATGTCAGTATGTCGGTATGTCGGTATGTCGGTATGTCGGTATGTCGGTATGTCGGTATGTCGGTATGTCGATCTCTATTAAATTCGCAATAAAAACAGAATAATTTTTTTTGTATTATTATATATAATGAGTAAAAATACAAAATCTGAACCATCAACAATAAATAATGTAGACGATATTCCTACGAATAGTGTTATTAATTTAGACATTAGTGAAAAAGTATCATCCGCTGCCACTACAATAACTAAACCAGCAGTCGACCTTACGAAAAAAAAGCCAATTGAGAATAAACCATTGGTTACTACAGCCCCTGCCACAACCGCCGTCGCGCCAGTAAAAACACCAAAGGATCAAAATAATGATAATGATAAAAATGATTATAAACAGACACGTGAGTTTATTATTTTTCAGAATGAAATAAAAGCCCTAATTAACAATAATATGTTTATTTTAAAAGAATGTAAATCAAATAAGCGTTTATTGGATATTAAATACAGTGAGCTTAATACATATATTAATTATATTCAAATATCAGTCATTGTTTTATCAACTGTGTCCGGATTTTTACAATCTACAAAAAACTATTTTGAGACGTCCGAAGCGCTTGTATCCGTGTCTGGTATTACAATATCTACCTATATAAGTCTTATATTATCGGTTTCAAAATATTATAAATTCGACGAGCAAAAGGAAAGAATACACAACTTGAGAGAGAAATACGCGAATTTACATAATAAAATAGAATATAGAATGGATATATTAGGACCGCATACAAAGGAGGACTTGTGGGAACATCAAGATGTAAAGGAAAAATTGAGTGAATGGTCGAAAATAAAAATAGCGATGGACGAAGAGTATTTGTCATTGATCGAAACAAAACAAGCTTTGACGACTGAATTTGAATCTATTATGGATTCCAAATCGAAAAACGAAAATTATATTAAGGATCGTGAGTTAGTATTACATAATAGACTACAATTATTCAAAGCATTGAAAAAGCATAAAAAGTTAGAGGAAAAAATTACGGCAAAAGACATATCCACGGATTTCACGAGTGCTATTCAATTACCAGACGACGATTTAAATAATTGGGATGACGCGGTTTAGAGCAATACTTATACTAATGCTAACATTCATAACCACAGTTTTTACAAATGTGATACGATTCTCCGTATAATGAACATTCTACTTCTAGTTCAAAATGATGTGATCCATATTGCGCGACACATGATCGTATTATTTGAAGGTCGATAGCGTCTATTTTCTTTTTACATTCAGTAATTTCTGCTTTATATTCTCGTATTTTATTATAGAAGTCGCGCTTATTCGCTTCTTGTTCGTCTGTACCCTTTACCATTTGAATGATATAATTTTTTACAATTATATCATTTTTACAACTATATCATTTTACAATATCTTTGATACATACGAATGTTTATTCAAATGTTTATGTTATTATTTATGCTCCCAACGCAGAGAGCCCTCTATCATTATTTGTACTGGTAACGATATTGTCACCCTCAAATAATTCATTCTTTACATCATCCAATGTGGCGTTTTCACCCATAGCCGTCTCTTGTGTATTCATGTTGGCTACTGAAACCAAGTCACCGTTCTTATTAATTGTTTGAGTTAGCTTGTTACCGGATTCAAGTGCCTTTTTCTTATTATCCTCAATCGCCTTCTCCTTTGCCTCCTTGACACGCTTGTCAAATTCATCCTTTGCCTTATCCTCGTTCTTCTTCTTTTCGCTCATTAATTCATTGAGCGTTTCTTCCATATACTCAACGCGTCCTGTCTTATATGCCTCGGGATGGAATGGTACCCAAATACCGACGGGACCAACATATACATCATGGTTAGGATCATTTTGTCTCAACATCTTACATCTGAGCTCAGCCTCTTGTTGAGTAGGAAAAACACCACGAACCTTGATACCGCGAATAGATGTTTGGAAAGAATGCTTCTCTCCGAATTCCTTCTCAAGACGATCTTCGTGCTCATCTAAGAAGTTCTTATAATCGTCTTCAATACTGGTGTTGATCAAGTTATCACGCTCATCCTTCGCAAATTCTTGGAAATCTTTAGTAAGTTTGTCAAACTCAATATGGTACTTGAATGATACAAAATTCAAAAATTGGGTAAACTTTTCCATAGACTTACTAAAATCCCATGTCTTAATAAATTGCTCAAATAAAAACATGTCTTTTTGCTTTAGAATATGTTCTGGAGAAATGAAAGACAAACAAACAAACTTCTGACCGGCCATTGGTTTATCTTCGTCCAATAAGTCAACATATTTAGCATTTTCAGTACCATCTGGATTTGTTTTTAAGTTAACATTTGCCGACGGAGCGTTTGACGAGAGTGGATTATTAGAAACGATAGGTTTAGAAAAACTCATTATAAAATATATATCCTATTAATATTTAAGTGTTTTTACGAACTATAAATATTATGTGGTTATTCTAGATTTCGAAATTTTGAATATTGAAGTTTTCAATTCAATTCAATTCAATTTATTTCAAACAATTATTTTTTCTTTTCAATTTATATATAATGTTAGGAGGTATGTTAGATTTAGGTGAATTAGTCAAGCGAGCCATTAAATACCTTGTAGAAGGTTTGATGGTCGCTATCGCGGCATATGCCATCCCCAAGAGAGGTCTCAACTTGGATGAGGTTGCCCTTATTGCTTTAACTGCGGCTGCCACATTCAGCATTCTTGATACCTATGTTCCCAGCTTAGCGGTTGGTGCTCGCTCTGGTGCTGGATTCGGTATCGGTGCCAATCTCGTTAGATTCCCAGGCGGGTTTTAGAACAATCATTTAATCGTTGATTGTTAATCGTTGATTTGTATAATAAATATTAATTATGATAATATTTATTATTAAACTAACTAAAATATTATTTAACTAACTGTAAATATTTAAAGAAAAAATTACATATATTGTATAATGCCGGTCGTTGAATACATTTGGCTAGGTGGTAACAATGAATTTCGTAGTAAAACTAGAGTGCTTGATCATTTAAATAATGCTATAAATATTGATGATATTCCAGATTGGAATTACGATGGAAGTTCTACTGGTCAAGCTACTGGGCGCGACTCAGAAGTAATTATCAAACCCAAGGCATTATTTAATAATCCATTCGGTCTGCCATATGATTATATTGTTTTATGTGATACATATTTGCCAGATGGTTCTCCTCTGTATAACAATACTCGTATTGTAGCCGATGCGATATTTAATGAAAAGTTAGATGAAGAACCGTGGTTTGGTCTAGAGCAAGAATATTTTTTAATTGATCCGATTACAAATAAACCACTTGGATTCGATGAAACGGGAAAACAAGGACAATATTATTGTAGCGTTGGCTGCGAAAATGCGTTTGGCAGAAAATTTGTAGACGAGCATTTTAGAATGTGTTTATATGCCGGAGTTAAAATTGGTGGTATAAATGCCGAAGTTGCGCCGGGACAATGGGAATTTCAAATTGGACCAAGTGTAGGTATTGATGCGGGTGACCATCTATGGACAGCAAGATATATTTTACAGCGCCTAGGAGAAATCCACAATGTAAAAATTGACCTTAGTCCAAAACCATTAAAGGGGGATTGGAATGGGTCCGGATGTCATACGAATTATAGTACTAAAAATATGAGAGAGGGTACTACGGATAAGACTGGATTAGACTATATAGATGAAGCCATTGATAAATTATCAAAAAATCATCAAGAACATATGAAAGTATATGGAACCGGTAATGAAGAACGCATGACTGGTAAGCATGAAACCGCCTCTTATACTGTATTTACTGACGGTGTGGCAAATAGAGGTGCTTCAGTAAGAAGAGGCAATGAAACAATTAAAAATAAGAAGGGGTATTTTGAAGATAGACGACCGAGTGCTAACTGTGATCCATATTTAGTAACAAGCGCCATTTTTAAAACGACATGTTTATAACATGTGTACAACATAATTAGAATATAATTACAACATGTTTTTCATCATTAATATTTCTCTGTCTTGTTCGTATGCTATATTTTTAGCCAATGTAAATAAATAATTATTATTTTTAAAATTGTCGTCGTTTTCTAATAATAGTGTTGTGGATGTAATCGCGGATGAATGATGTCCTATCATTTGTCTTAGCCATTGTGTAGC
>JACCDO010073093.1_pt1 | contig 10287 bp, 5 predicted proteins | sample 7446101 | NCBI WGS metagenome assembly JACCDO01 (sample SAMN15323440, study PRJNA562643) | freshwater metagenome | isolation source: river surface water | place: USA:Blue River Watershed | collected 2017-08-16
CTGCAAAGACTATAGGAAGGTCACTAGTTGATGCTGATGTAGTAATTCCAACCCTAGTTGCTGTGGTGGCAGTAGCTGCATTACCTTGTAGTGTACCACTGAAGGTCGTAGCTGTTATTATATTATTACCAATGGTAATACCAGAACCAGTAGATAACTGAGTGTTACCAGAGGCAGTATTAAGAGCTGTACCTACTAGATATCTAGTGCCCGTTGAAGCTTCAGTATTGATAGTAGCAGCTGAAGTGGCTGTACCACTGAAAGTGGTAGCTGATAATGTTCCAGTTGAAGAAACAAAAGAAAGAGCACCAACAAACTGCGAAGCTCCTACGGCACCAGAGCTGGAGCTCTGGCCTGTTAAATACATAGTTCCTGACAAGCTTGTAGTATTTAAATTAATAGCTGTTGTAGATGTAGAAGCTGTACCAGATAGCGAACCACTGAAAGTGGTAGCAGTAATAATATTATTACCAATGGTAATACCAGAACCAGTTGATAACTGAGTGTTACCAGAGGCAGTATTAAGAGCTGTACCTACTAAATATCTTGTACCCGTAGAAGCTTCAGTATTGATAGTAGCAGCTGAAGTAGCACTACCTGCAGTAGTTGCACCACCAACAACAAGAGTAGATTGTCCAACCCAGGTAGGATCTGTTGTGCTATTTGTCTGGAATAAAACAGAACTTGCGCTACCAACTGGTAAAAATGAAACAGCAGTCCCGCTTAAACCATAAGCTAATCTATATTGTTGCGGTGAAGGTAAAGAAATACTACCAGTAAGGGTAAGTGTATTACCACCACCTGTCAATGTAATATTTGAGCCAGTTACTGTTAAGGTTTGGTTAGTGCTTGTAGAACCTGTAAGAGAAAAACCATCAGAATTTAACTGCAAAACAGCCGTACCAGCAACAGTTCCAGATGTTCTTACAGAGAATGTTGGATAGTAACCAGTATCGGCCACTCCCCCACCGGCGGCACCACCAATATTAAATTGAGTAAATCCAGTTCCAGAAGCAGTGCCAGTGGATGATAAATTTATTTTTGTAGCAACAGTGTTCCCAGTTTTAGTTAAACCTTGTCCAGTATTGAATGCTGCTGCGCCTGTAAACTGAGAGAAGTTGATCTGAGTTATACCAAATCCAATAGGCCCAAGATTTGTAGTATCATTAGTACAAACCCAGCCAGTATCTGCATATGATGTACCTTCTTCAACAAATGTAAATGTTCCCGCTGTGAGTTCGGTATTTGTATCTGTATCAGTTGCTCTAATTAAAATCCAGTTAGTGCTTCCACTACCTAAACTGGAAACATAATATATACCATTTGCTATGTAAGAAATACCTGTAGAAGCTTGATAACCAGTACCTCCAATATTAACTTTGCCATCAATACCACCTGCAACAAGAATTCTTTGAGTTGGACCAGTGGATCCAAATGCAACAGTTGTATCAATGTTAGGTAGAGTAGTAAATGAAGTTGATATTAAATAAGCACCAATAGCATCACTTGAACCACCAGTTGATGATTGAACATAAGATGCACCTAAACCAGTTATTGAAATAGCTCTAACAGATCCATGAACATCAAGACCAGACGCTAAATTGTCAACATATTGCTTGTTGACCATATCAGTTGCATTACTAAAGGAAGTGGTTGTCAAGGTTCCAGCTCTTACAGATACTGTATCGAATTGAACCTGACTCGAAGTGGCGATATTTTGTGGTAAAGTTAAAGTTATGTTTCCAGATGTAGCAGATCCAGAGCCTCCACCCACTAAAACTTGATTTGCCGTACCTGTTAACGAAATAACACCAGTGTTTGTAACTATTACTGCACCTGTAGAAGAATTGACTGAGATACCAGTTGAAGCAGCTAATGAAGTTACAATACCTGTTAAATTAATGCCAGAACCATAATGAGTAGCGGTAACTGCAGTTCCTGATAAATTTCCTTGGAATGTGGTAGCCGTTATGATGTTGTTACCAATTGTAATACCAGAACCAGTAGATAATTGTGTACTACCAGAAGCTGTATTAAGCACTGTACCTACTAGATATCTAGTATTTGTAGAAACATCTGTATTGATTAAAGCAGCTGAAGAAGCTGTACCAGATAGCGAACCGCTAAATGTAGTAGCCGTTATGATGTTATTACCAATGGTAATACCAGAACCAGTTGATAACTGAGTACTGCCAGAGGCAGTATTAAGGGCTGTACCTACTAGATATCTAGTACCTGTAGAAGCTTCAGTATTAACAGCAGCAGCTGAAGTTGCTGTACCGCTGAAAGTGGTAGCTGATAATATTCCAGTTGAAGAAGCATATGATAGACTTCCTACAAATTGAGAAACTCCAACACCGCCAGAACTTGAAGACTGACCAGTCAAATACATTGTACCTGATAAGCTATAAGTGGTTAGATTATTAGCTGTAGTAGAGGTATTGGCTAAGCCAGATAATGAACCTACAAATGTGGTAGCTGTAATAATGTTATTACCAATGGTAATACCAGAACCAGTTGATAACTGGGTATTACCAGAAGCTGTATTGAGAACTGTACCTACTAGATATCTAGTATTTGTAGTAGCATCAGTATTGATAGTAGCAGCAGAAGTAGCAATGCCAACAGTCAAAGAACTTCCAACTGTCCAAGCTAACCCTGACGTACCAGTAGTAACTAATATAGATCCTGCAGCACCTGAATGACTCAATGTTGTATATGTGTCAGTGCCAGAACCGTAAATTAACTGACCTGCAGATATAGTGCTTAATCCAGTACCGCCATATTTTGCAGTTATCGCACTACCAGCCCAAGTACCAGAAGTAATAGTTGATCCTATCAATGCTAAAGAGCTTTGAGTAAGTACAACTGTTGCACCTGTACCACCAGTTCCACCGCCATTAATATAGGAAAAAGCAGTTCCTGAAGTGATGGTATTTAAACCATTATAATACGCAAACCCGCCTGATGTTCCGTTCCCGACACTGCCTGTACCAGAATCATCAACCTTCCAATAAGGAGCAGCACCTGTTCCTCCGGATGCTAATACCGAACCAGCGGTTCCAGCAGCTAACTTAGCAAAAGTGTTTGATGATGAAGCATAAAGAATATCACCTGTTGTATACGTACCACCAAATCCAGTACCGCCATACTGAACTGCTAGAATACCAGTAACTTGTGATGATAAACTTAGACTATTGAAAGCAGTCCAAGAAGTGCCATTCCACTTCCATGTGTTGCCATTAAGTGTGTATGTATCACCTGAACCCGGTCCTGATGGAAAATCTAATAATGCCATGTAACTGCTCCTCTCATTATAATGAAAAAACTGCTGAAATACATAATATTTCTTATCCTAAAATGCTTACGAAACCTCTATTTGCAAATTCAACTATGATACATATTTCCTCTTTGTTGAGTTATGATTTTAAGACTTTAACTGCTATTTATTTATTGTTGTATACATAAATAATAAATTTATTCAATAAAAAATAATATTTTCACATTTATTTAATTATATATGTACTTAATTTCATTATTTTTTCATTAAAGTCCATATCTTTTCTTAGTTGTGTTGTAATTTTGTAAAACTTCTGATGCTGTTAATGTACGGTTATATACAGAAAAATTAGAAAATCTTCCATTCCAATATGAGTTAGTACCCATATTTGTGCTATCAGGTGCACCAATAGTGTAATATAATGCGCTGCCATTTCTACTTCTTGTAAATGTAGTAGTTCCAAAAGACACACCATTTATATATCCAGTAAAAGTTGTGCCGTTATATGTCCAGCCAAGTTGATACCAAGTGTTAAAACTTATTGCGCTACTTGTAACTCTATTTGCCAAACTTCCATGCCACACAGACATTGATACTACACCAGAAGAATTTATTTCGATGTTACTATCATGCCATCCAGTGTTTATTGTTGTTTGACCTAATTCACTGACAATATTTCCTGCTGCTGAAGAATATGCCCAAATAAACATGGAAGTTGATGAAGAAGGAAACTGACTGTACAGATTGGTTTGAGTTAGAGTATAAGCATTAGTTCCATTCAAAGAAATTGCCAAGGTAGCTCCACTACCTGAAGTAGAGTAACCATTATATAAATTCATTGTAGAACCATTAGGAAGACTAGATAACGCACTTCCAGAGCCACTATAAGATCTTATGTTCCCTGTGTCATACCAATAAACTAATCCATTAGTATTTACTACTGGGTTATATTCTATGCCCATTAAAGTCCATATCTCCTTTTTGTAGCATTGTAATTTTGAATAACTTCTGATGCCGTGATAGCCCTGTTGTAAACTAAAACTTGAGCAATATTACAAGCAGCATATTGGTTTGCATTTGCTTCTGCGCCAATAAATAAGTTATATGAGTTATTACTAATGTTGTAAGTGGTACTCAATACTGATGAACCATTTAAATATAAGCTTCCAATACCACCTGAGAAAGTTAATACTAAATTTTTCCAAGCTCCATCAGCAATATTAATTCCCGAACTTCTAGTGGCTGAAGCTTGCCAATCATAAGCAACAAAAACACTATCATTGTAAAAAATACCATATGCAAATTGTTTAGCTACTATTCCTCTGAAAGATCCACCAGGTGATGAAGTTCTTGCCCATGCTGAAATTGTTCCTGATGAAATTTGCAGAGAAGAATCATTGCCAACATTTATATAATCGTTAGTTCCATCAAAAACAAAATAACCATTATTATTTGAGCTATAAGTGACACCATTAACTAAAGTTCCACCAATAGCGCTAGTTTCTGCATCATAGACAGTAAGACCAGAACCAGAATAGCTTCTTGATACAGCTCCGTCTAAATCATATATCAAGCCATTTGTTACTATTCTTGGCCCTGCTTCAATTGCCATTACAATCCATACCTCTTTTTAGTTGCATTGTAATTTTGAATTATTTCTGCTGATGTAAGAGCTCTGTTGTAAACTTTAAATTGTGCTAAATCCATTGGAATGTTGTAATTATTGTCAAATCGCCAGGAACTTATTCTTCCATGGCCATTATTAAAATTTCTATTTGTTGCATTTTCAGAGGAGGCAACTTGTGATAGTGATTGATTTTGACCATTAATATAAATTTTGTTGTTTGTATATGCTACGTCACTTCTCATTTCAAAAACATAATGTTTCCATTGATTTTGCAAACTTAAATTTGTGACTTGAGTCGATGTCAATCCATATTGATCAGAAGCTGCAGTGTTGAAACCCATTGCTCCACCAGTAGTCCAAACATCATATAAATTGAAACCAAAAATCATTCCACCACTAAAAAGTTTAATTTTTGACCACATTTCAATAGTTAAAGTTGAACCAAGTGTAGGTAATGAAAATGTAATATTATCGTTTGTGCCATCTAAAATAAAATAACTTGTACTTGTAGTTCCAAAACCAACTCCATTGACTAAAGTTACTCCTATACCTCCAATCAAGCCATTTACAGTAATTCCAGATCCACTATAACTTCTGTAGTTTAAAGCATCGAAATAAAGAATTAAATCACTTGTTATTATTCTAGGATGGTGTTCAAGCGCCATTACAATCCATACCTCTTTTTAGTTGCATTGTAGTTTTGAAGAATTTCTGCAGCTGACAAAGTTCTGTTGTAAATCTGAACGCTGGATATTCTGCCAGTAAAATTATTTCCACCACCATAAGAACCGATATTTATTTCTTGATCACCGACAAAAGTGGTAGTGGTTGCGCTTGTTCCATCTTCAATTCCATTCAAATAAAGCTTCCATCCAGTTGAATTACTGTATGTAACTGCTCCAAAATACCAAGTATTTAATGAAAGCACTGTATTTCCAGTAACAGTAGTCCAAGAACCATTATGTCCACCATATAATTTGTTTGAACCTGCCAACCAAAATGCGTGTTGTCCTGAGAATCCGCCACTGATAATATTATTCGAAGTAGAAAAACTTGTTACGTAAAAATAAGCAATTTTTGTGTAAGCTGTATATGATAAAATATTTGCTAAAGAATTGATATTTATATAATCATCGGTTCCATCAAAAACAAATGAACCTGCATTTGTTGAAGAATATGTTGGTCCATTTACAAGAGCTGAGTTATTTTTTGAGGCACTTAAATCTAACACTGTAGTTCCTGAACCTGAGTAGCTTCTTGAGTTTGCAGCATCTAAATAAACAATTAATCCATTGGTTACTATCCTTGGATTGTATTTAGTACCCATTATCTGCCAATCTCCTGAATTCGCATGTATCCAGAAGCTATGCCCCCGTAAACCCTTATGCTATCGTCAGCAGTACCTCTTTTTGCTTGAACGGTGATAGCAATTCCTGAAGTCGAAGAATTTGTATATCTAGCCATCAAAGGAAATAAAGTTCCAGACCTTGAGCCGCCACCTGATGCATTAATAAAAATTTGATTGGAAGCTACTATTTCTGTTCCATTGACTGTTATGTTTGACCAGAAATCGTCAACAGTAGAGCCATTATTAAAATCATAATTAGCATTAAATTCAATCCATAAATATGATGATGATGATCTAGGCGTAAAAGAAGTTCCACCGATTCTTGCAAAAGTTGTTCCAGAAATAGTAGTAGTTGCTGACATGCCTAAGTCTGTGTAATTGTAAACTGCAGTTTGTATGGTTTCACCCACAGACCACTGACTTCTGATAAATGTCCCTCCGACAGCAACGTTTCCAGAAACACCAACTCCACCTATGACTCTCAAAGCTCCGGTTGTAGTATTTGTTGAAGCTAATCCATTTCCAACTTGTGTATATCCGCCGAACTCATTTAATGTAATTGTTTGGCCTGCTGAAGCTGTTATAATAGGCAAACCTGAAATATCACTTACTGAAAAGATTTCACCAGTGCTTAAATTATTATCAATAGAGAATAACTGCCCTGAACTACCCTCCCATGCTAATGTTGTATCTGAAAGCACACTCATTGAAATAACAGTACCAGCTGATCCAACATAAGTCATAGAAGGAGTGAGAGATACACCAGTTGTTCCAAGAGCAATCGTGTTAACAGACAATTGCCCAGTAATTCCAACGCCACCAGCAACAGTTAAGGCTCCTGTTGTTGTGCTTGTTGAACCAGTTCCAGAGGTTATAGCTAATCCAGAACCAAAAGTTTTCAGCCCAAAAATTGTTTGAGTTGTGCTTGAAATAAAACCAGTAGTAGCATTTCCAGCAAGTCCAATATAAAATGTATGTGTTGAAGTAGAAGAACCAATAGTAAACCCACTTCCAGAAATAGATGTTGCAAATGTTTGAGTTGATGTAGTTAATCCATTCAAAGTCAATCCTGATCCTGGTAATGCTGCTGCCCAATAAGGCGTGATGCCAACTCCAGCTGATGTTAAAATACTACCCGCAGAACCAGCTGCGATTCTTCCTAATGAATTAGAAGAAATGGCATAAAGAATATCTCCTGTAGTGTATGAAGTAAGTCCAGTGCCACCATTTACTGCTGATATTGCTGTTCCTGACCATACACCAGAAGTGATTACACTGTTAGAATGGCCTACACCCGATATAGACGAAAAATTAGTGGTTGCAGTCCACAAAGAACCACCAATACCTACGCCTCCTGCAACTGTTAATGAACCATTAGAAGTTGATGTCGAAGGTGTTCCTGAAGTAATTGCAGCACCTGAAGCAAAAGATTTAAGGCCGAATAAAGTTTGTGATTCTGATGAAATTAAACCAGTAGATGCATTTCCAGCTAATCCAATATTAAATGTATGAGTTGAACCGACAGAGCTGATAGTAAAACCAACGCCAGATATTGATGTAGAAAAATATTGAGTAGTAGAAGTAAGATTATTTAATGTTAACCCAGAGCCACTCGCAGACATTAGTACCCAAGAAAGATTTCCAGCAGAATCTGAACTTAAAACTGATGTTCCTATTGATGGAGAAGTTGCTGGCCAAATATATGTGGTGTTTGCTGTTGCTGCTGAATCAAATCCTGTGTAATAAATTCCATTATATAATTTTAATGGACCACCAAGAGATATAGCCCCACTTATTCCAGCGCCACCTAATGAAATAATTGCGCCAGTAGCAACAGATGTAGATGCTGTTGAAGAAGACAATGATATTTCACTAGCGCCTATAGAACTAGTTGATGGAATTGTGAAATTTCTTTTTATTGCTATAGACATTTATTAACCTCTGATTGCCGTGCAAGAAGCAACATAAGTAGTTACAGAATTGACTGGAGTGACTAATAACTCCAAAGAACTTCCTGAAATTCTTGCATCAAATGTTGTTAAAGGTATATTGCTTGCTCCTAAAACTTGTGAATATTCGGTCATATATACATTGGTTCCATCATGTATTAATAACAGTTCTTGTGCATGTAAATCTGAACCTGAAATACATTGGACAACGTATTTAGCTGTTTTAAAGTTAGCATGTGGAAGCGAGTGTAAAATTTGGTCTGCTGTTGTTGCAGAAGTAGTTAAATTTGCAGAAAATAAAGCAGTTAAATCTCTTACTCCAACTGATACTGCATTTAATGTTCCGGCTATTCCAGCTCCGCCAGAAGTTGTTAAACTTCCAGTTGTTGTCGAACCTGAACCTGCTGTGTTTGAAACAACTACTGGACCAGTACTTATTACAGTCCCAAATCCAGTTATTCTTAATCTTTCTGTTGAAAAATCTTGAGTTTCCGAATCTGTATAGAAAACTACTTCACCATTTAAATTTCCGCCACCAAGAGGACTAGCAATTTCTTCAACTTTCATTCCAGCAAAACGGTTGATGTTTTGACCTTTTGCTATACCAAAATAAATTACTCCAGTGCTTCCACCAACTGTGAAATCAGAAGGTACGCCACCAATATAATTATCCTTACTTACATAAATATTATTGATTGCGTATAAATCACTGTCAAAAGTTTTAGCGCCATATATAGTTTGAGTATCTGAATTAATTAGTCCAGTTACTCCGTTACCTGCTATTGGAATATTAAATGTATGTGTAGAGCCAACAGAAGATATATTAAATAAATTTCCTGAAGTTCCAACTGAAAAAGTTTGAGAAAACTCTGTCAATCCATTTAAAGATGAAATCCCTGTAGAACCAGTAGAACCACCACCAAAGCTATTTCTTGAAGCATCTACCCATTGACTTGTATCTGCATCCTCATACCAAATTTTTAGCGTACCTTCTTCAGTGTGCCAAATTAAATCACCTTGATTATTTCCTAATAAAGGTAAAACATTAGATACACCAATAGATGCTGTTCCTGATGCAGTAACTCCCCAGTATAAATTTCCGCTTCCATCTGTTTTTAATGCATAACCAGAGGTTCCATCAAGCTCTGGTAAAATGTATGTAGTGCTTGAAGTTAAACCAGTTGCAGCCTTAAATCCAACATACTCGTCATTTGTTGAGTTATAAAAATATGCTTGATTAGAGTTTAAAATTGAAACTCCATCATTAAAGCTTTTTAAACCATAAATAGTTTGCGTATCTGGAGAAATTAAACCAGTGATTGCAGAACCTGCTAATGGTATGTTAAAAGTATGTGTTGAACCACTAGAAACAATATTAAAGTTAGAACCAGAGTAACCAGTATTAAAAAACTGGACAAATTCTACAAGTCCATTTATAGAAGTTATTCCAGAACCGCCACCAACGCCACCACCTGCTCCACCATTATTGGCATCAACCCATACAGAGTTGGTTCCATCAAAATAATATATTTTGAGGTCACCTTCGTATGAGTTCCACCATAATGTCCCATATCTAGGATCGACAGGAGGGTCAACATCAATATAAACATCACCTACATGTGTCCAGCCCAAACCAGCAGAGCCATCGGTAAAAATGACTTGCAATGCTGTACCATCTGTAGGTGGTAAAGAATAAGTAACTGAAGAAGTTGCAAGAGATTGGAAAGCTGTATATGCAGTATCAGCAGAATTAAAAAGTTTGATGGAATTGCCAGTCTTAACTTCTAATCCGCTAGAAAATCTTTTTAAACCACCAAATGTTTGTGTACCTGTGCTTACTAAACCTCTCTTAGTTATATCAGCACTTGGTATGTTAAAAGTTTTGGATGAACCTGCTGAAGCAATATTAAAATCAGAACCAGAAGATCCTATGGCAAATGTTTGGTCTGAAACAGAAATTCCATTTAATAAAGTTATTCCAGAACCAGCTCCACCGTAGTTACCGCCATTAGCACCTGTTGTAGCTTCTACCCATTGAGCAGAATTGCCATCATCATAATATATAAATAGATTTGCATCTAAA
>JACCDO010396794.1_pt1 | contig 10287 bp, 10 predicted proteins | sample 7446101 | NCBI WGS metagenome assembly JACCDO01 (sample SAMN15323440, study PRJNA562643) | freshwater metagenome | isolation source: river surface water | place: USA:Blue River Watershed | collected 2017-08-16
CCCCTCCGACTCCAGCACCACCGGGCAAAGGCCGTGGGCGAGCATGCGGGTCTGCGAAATGATCTCCCGGACATGCGCCGCGATCTGCCCCGCCTGGGCGGAAAGCTTCTTGGTCCGATGGGCCAGCGCCTGTTCCAAGACCTGCGCCATCAGTTCGGTGCCGGCCAACTGTTGGCAGATGCCGTCATGCAGGTCCTGTCCGATGCGCCGCTGTTCCTGCTCGCTTATGTTGAGCACCTCCCGCTCCAGGCGGCGGCGGTCCGTGATGTCCAGCAACGTGCCGATGATTTTGACAGGCTGACCGTCGAGGAGGACGGCCTCGCTGGAACTGTGCACATTACGCTGCTCGCCGTCCGGTCGCATGATGCGATACTCGAAACTCCAGCCGCGACCCCGCTTCAGACCCGCCTCGATTGTGGACCGGGCGCGGGCGCGGTCATCAGGGTGGACGTAGCAATTGAAAAACTCGTCCGACAGGGGTTGAAGTGCGCCCGGTTCGACCCCGAGGATGCGGAACATTTGATCCGACCAGCGCGGCTGGAGCGGGGGGCCAAGCTCGATTTCATAGCTGCCGAGCTGCGCAATTTGCTGGGCCTTGGCGAGGGTTGCCTCACTGCGGCGCAGCGCTTCCTCCGCAACTGCCAGCCGGTGGTCACGCTCGATCTGCGCCAATGCGCGCTGGACCACGGCGGGCAAGAGGTCGAGGAACTGGGCGTCCTTCACCAGATAGTCCAGCGCTCCGCGCTTCATCATCTCCACCGCGACCCGCTCGTCGCCTTGTCCGGTGATGACGATGAAGGGGAGACTCCGGGACTGGGCTTCCAGCTGGCTGATCAGTTCGCGGCCCTCGACATCCTGCAGCTTGAGGTCGAGCAAGAGGAGGTCGGCCCGCTGTTCCCGCAACCAGGCCAGTGCCGCCGCGCCTGAATTGGCGGCGGCAGCGGTATGCCCGGCCCGCCGCAAGGTGCGCTCGATCAGCCGGGCCAGCCCGAGATCATCGTCCACCACGAGCACGGTGGCGGGCTGGGCGGGGGATGACATGGTCAGGTTTGGGTGTCCAGCTCCGGCACCTGCACGAGCGAGACAAACATGCCGAGCTGCTTGATGGCTTCGGAAAACCTCTCATAGTCCACCGGCTTGACGATGTAGTTGTTGCAGCCCAGCTCGTGACAGCGGGCCACCTCCCGCGGATCATCCGTGGTCGTGAGCATGATCACGGGCAGCTTGCGCAAGCCACCGTCAGCCTTCACCTGGCGGAGCACTTCCACGCCGTCCACCTTGGGCATGCGGATGTCCAAAAGCAGCAGATACGCAGCGTCAGATTGGCGGTGCGGCCCGTCGCCCCGCCGAAAGAGAAAGTCCAGAATCTTCTGCCCGTCCTCAAACCACTTGATCGAGTTGTTCAACCCCACGCGGGCGAAATTCTTCTCGATGAGCCGGGCATGCCCGGCGTCATCTTCGGCAATGAGGATGATCACTTCGTTGGTCACGGACACCGTTTAGCTTGTCGGGTTCGCGGCGGGCAAGCTCACAAAGAACGTGCTGCCCTCACCCGTGTTGGACTCGACCCATATTTTGCCCTGCTGCCGCTCGAGGATGCGCTGCGCGATGGTCAATCCCAGCCCTTCACCCGCTCCTCGCGCGGGGTCGAGCCGGTGAAATATCTCAAAAACCTTGTGCTGGTGCTCTGGCGCTATGCCAATGCCGTTGTCACGCACGGCGTAGATGGCCCGCCCACCCTCGACCCGTCCGCTGACCCGGATGGACCCCGGACGGGCGGGATCGAGATACTTGACGGCGTTGTCGAGCAGGTTGGTGAAGACCTGATTGACCTGCAAAGAGTCACCAACGCAATCAGGGAGTGGGGCAAGCTCGAGTCTGGCGCTGGCCTGCTGGAGCTGAAATTCCATGGCCTGGGCGATCTGGTGAACCATCGCGTTCATGTGCAGCGGTTCCAGGCGCAAGGCCGCGCGCCCCAGGCGCGAGAAGCGGAGGAAGCCGGAAAGGAGCGCGTCCATCTTGGTGACGCTGGCCTGGATAAAGGAGAGGGCTTCCGGCACGTCATCATCCAGCAGCTCGCGCAGCTCGTCCTTGAGCTTGGCCGGTCCTGAGTTGCCGTCGAGTTTGGCATGGATGCTTGCACAGGCGCGGGCCAGTTCCTTGCTAAACCCCTGAATGTTGACCAATGGCGACCGCAGGTCGTGGGAAGCGACATAAACGATGGCCTCCAGCTCCCGATTCTTTTCCTCGAGGGTGCGCGCGAGCTCGGCCAATCGCGCTTCATCCCGCTTCTGTTGGGTGATGTCCGTGCGGATCGCAATGTATTGCGTGGGTTTGCCGTCCGGACCCAAGAAGGGGAAGATGGTGGTGGCCACCCAGTAGTGAGAGCCGTCCTTCGCGCGATTCCGCAGCTCGCCTTTCCAGACCCGGCCATGGCTGATCGTCTGCCAGAGGTCACGGAAGAACTCCTTTGAGTGATAACCGGAATTGATCAGGCGATGATCTTGCCCCATCAGCTCCGCGCGCGTGTATTGCGAAATCTCGCAAAACTTGTCGTTCACGAAGGTGATCAGACCGCGCGGGTCCGTGATGGCGACGATTGAGTGTGCGTCGAGCGCGGCCTGCAGGTCCTGTAACTCACGCACGGATTGATCGGCGTGATGAAGCTGGCGGGACAGTTCCATCGGTGTGCCGGCTTGAGGCTCCAACACCCCGTGTCGCCCAGTTAGATGGGCCTCGGTCATCTTGGAATCGGCGGCCATGTGCAGGGAGGATATGCCCCCCAGCGAATCTGGCACGACTAAACCGCCACGGCGGCGGCACGTGATTTGTTCCGGCTCCGCGAACGGGAGGCGGGGCGGGACTGCACCTGCGATTGGCTTCTGGAGGCCTGACGGAGCAGGGCCTCCGCGCGTAACCAATGGTCTAGGTCACGACCTTCGGGCCGCCCTTCCTCAATCCAGATGGACATGGCGCACAGGGCGATTTCATCGTGCGTGGGCTCGTGGGACATGGCCGTTGTCTGGTCCGACCCGTCCGCCGACGTTATGGGTTTGGCACTCATGTAAAATAAGTTCTGGGTTCCAAACAGTGTGGCTAGACCATCGTGGGCAGATGCGCGCGGTATTGGGTGGGGGACTGGCCCGCGAGCTTCTTGAAGATGCGGTTAAAGTGCGTCAGGGACTGGAAGCCAACCTCGTAGGCGATCTCGCTGATGCGCAGATTGGGATTGAGCAGAAGGTTCTTGGCCTTCTCGATGCGAATGCGGGAGAGATAATCCGTGAAGTTGATGCCGGTGGCCTTCTTGAACATCTTGCAGAAGTAGAAGGTGCTGGTGTTGACCGCTTTGGCGACGGTGCCAAGCGACAGGTCTTCCTTGTGGTGCTCCTCGATGAACTGCTTGGCGCGCGTGATCATCGGCGGCTCGGCGTTGGCTGCGCGGACCATGATCTGGTTGCTGACGAGGCCAAGGTGGTCCGCGAACGTGTTAAGGAGATTGAGCGCGGCGTCATGGCGCTTGGGCGGCAGCACCGGGGTATTGAAGTAGGCTGCGTGCAGTTCATCGCGTGATTGGAGGACGCCGGCGTCGGCCGCCAGCTTGGCGGCGCGCTCGAACTGGGCCTCCGTGGGTTTGCGGCGGAAGACTTGGCCGGTTTGAAGATATCCAATCGTCTTGTCCCCCGTGCGAACGGGCACGGCGGAGTCACAGAGCCCAAACGCGCAGGTTACGGAAGCGGGGCAAGACTTCGCGGCATCGGCCAATTGTTGCTGGGCTTGCAGGCAGGCAGCGCAGGTGCGGCTGCGCTCGGCCATCATCGCGCAGAAAGCGTTTTCATTCCGGCGGCCGTGGTGGGGGAGCTGCCAGCTCTCGACCGGGCGAAGGTTGACGGGCAGCCCGGTGGTCTCGTTGAAGGCCCGCTCGTAGTCCTGATACATCTTGGACTCGGCCAGCGTGGTGATGATGTGATTGCTGTTCTCGTGGGTGTTCATAGGGAGCCTCTGATGGGTTGAGTTAGCCAGACCGGGACGATGGGCCGCGCGTTTCTTGCCCGGCACCACACCGTTTCTTGTCGTTCCGATCTTGTCTTCACGCCGCCAAGGTAGGAGCAGCGGCGGGAGGCAACAATTGGGGAGGCCCCTAAACCAGCAGGCAGGCCAAGGCCTACCGTGACTAAGGGAAACGCCTAGCTGGCCGGTGTCCCATCGGCCGGCATGAGCAGGACCTGCAACGGAATGCGCGCGATGATCTTGGCGTCGAGGGCAATATCGAGGGAGTATTGGCCCGGCTTGTTGAAACGCATTCCCTGAAGGTTGAAGACCAGGTTCACCGTGGCGAAGAACTGGCTTTCCGGCAGGCGGATGTCGATCGGCGTTTCGATCTTCGGCAACAGGCTCTGGCCATCATCGTCGATGAGATTGACCCTCAGGGTGTGTTTTCCCTCGTCGGTGTCCCGGAAAATGATGCGAAGCGCGACCGAGCAAAACGGATGCAGCGCCGGAAACTGACGGACCAGAATCGTGTCAAACGCCCCCATCAGGCAGAGCTTCCCGCCGTAATCCTGGGCTGAGTCGCACAAGCTCGCGATTTGGACTTCCATGGCCGCACTATCGCCGGGCCGCACGGGTTGACGAGGAAAAAACCCGGCGGGCTCGACACCATCCGCCGACGCTCCTAAGCTCGAACAAAACACCGCCCCATGCCGAACATCCTGCGCCGCGTCAGCCTGACGCAATGGATTCTGATCTCAATGGTCGCGGGAATCCTCATTGGATGGGCCTTTCCCGAATCGGACTACCCGATGGTGGCGCGGAACCTCAAGGTCGTCTCCAAGCTCTTCCTCAACCTCATCAAGTGCATCATCGTGCCCATCCTCGTCGGCACGCTCATCATTGGCATAGCCGGGCATAGCGATGACTTGAAGGCCGTCGGCCGACTCGCCTTCAAGTCGTTCATCTACTTTGAGGTCGTCACCACGCTCGCGCTCGCCATCGGCTTGCTGGCGGTGAACTTGACCAAACCCGGCGTCGGCGTGGTGCTGCCACCTTCAGCAGACAAGGGCAGGGAGTTCGCCGCCAAAAACCAGACCACGCAGGAAATGATCGAGCACATCGCGCCGCGCAGCTTCTTCGAGAGCGCGGCCAACAACGATGTCCTGCAAGTCGTCGTCTTCACCATCCTCTTCGCGCTGGCGCTGGCTCAGGTGAAGGGCAAACCCAAGGAGACGATGCTCAACTTCTTCGAGGGCCTGAGCGAGGTGATGTTCAAGTTCACCGGCCTTGTGATGCTCTGCGCGCCCTTTGGCATCGGCGCGGCGATGGCCGTGACGGTCGGGCACAGCGGACTAGGTGTCTTGAAGAACCTCGGGATGCTCGTCCTCACGCTCTATGGCGCGCTGGTCGTGTTCTGCCTCGTCGTGCTGGTGCCGGTCGCGCTCTGGGCGCGCATTCCGCTGCGCAAGTTCCTCCGCGCCGTGAAGGAGCCGGCGCTCATCGCCTTCTCCACCACCTCCTCCGACGCCGCGCTGCCCGACGCCCTCAAGCGCATGACCGAGTTCGGCGTGCCCAAGCGCATCGTCTCCTTCGTCTTGCCCACGGGCTACTCCTTCAACCTCGACGGCAGCACGCTCTACCTCGCCATCGCGTCCGTCTTCGTCGCACAGGCGGCGGGCGTGGAAATGACCTTGGGCCAGCAGCTCATGATGATGCTCACGCTCATGCTCACGACGAAGGGCATTGCAGCGGTTCCGCGCGCGTCACTGGTCATCCTGTCCGGCACGCTCGCCAGCTTCGGCCTGCCGCTGGAAGGCGTTGCCATCATCCTCGGCGTGGACGAGCTGATGGACATGGCGCGCACCACGGTGAACCTCGTCGGCAACTGCCTCGCCTCCGCCGTCATGGCCCGCTGGGAAGGCGAGCTCAAGGACGAGGACCAGACGGTGACGCCGACGTAATCCAGCTGGTCGATTCCCCTTGCCGCACGGCACCCGCTTTCCGACGCTTCCGCCCATGAGCACCCGCATGCCCGCCCTTGTGAACTACGCCGCCGCGCCGCACAGCGTCGAGTTGCGCGAAGTGGCCTGCCCCGACATCGGCCCGCGCGACGTGCTGCTTCAGGTGCAGGCGGTGAGCGTGTGCGGGAGCGACCTGCACCAGTGGCTTGGCGGCGCGAGCTGGAAGGTGAATTACCCGGTAGTGCTCGGGCATGAGTTCGGCGGCGTCATCGCGCAGGCGGGGCACGAGGTCAAAGGCTTTGCCGAGGGTGACCGCGTGGTGAGCGAGACCGCGGCGGTGATTGACGAACAGTCGCCCTTAAGCCGGCAGGGGCTTTACAACCTCGACCCGCACCGGCTCGGATTCGGTTACGGAGTGGACGGTGCGATGACGGAGTTCGTCAAGGTGCCAGCGCGCTGCCTGCACCGCATTCCGGACGGCCTGCCGTTCGAGAAAGCCGCGCTGACGGAGCCGTGTTGCGTGGCTTACAACGCGGTGGCGATGAACGGCCGTGTCCAGCTCGGTGACACGGTGCTGGTGCTGGGCCCCGGCCCCATCGGACTGCTCTGCGCGGTGATGGCGAAACTCGCGGGCGCGCGGCATGTCATCGTGGCCGGGCTGCCGACGGATGGGCAGCGGCTCGCGGTAGCCAAGCAACTCGGCGCACACACTACGGTCATCGGCGACCCGTTGCCCGCCGTGCGTGAACTTGGCGACGGCCTCGGCGTGGACGTGGTGATTGATGCGGCGGGAGTCTCCGCGACTTTGCAGACGGCGATGCAAGCCGTGCGGCCGGGCGGGCAGATTCTGAAGGTGGGGTGGGGGCCCCAGCCACTCGGTTACAACCTGGATCCGCTGGTGCTCAAGGCCGTGCAGTTGCGCGGAAGCTTCTCCCACAACTGGCCGGTTTGGGAACGCGTCATCGCGATGATCGCCGCCGGTCAGATCAACCTCGATCCCATCATCAGCCGCGTCGCACCGCTCGGCGACTGGCGTGATTGCTTCGAGAAGATGCATGGCGGCGACTACGTGAAAGCCGTGTTGAAACCCAATTCTTAGCCGCGAAAGAACGCAGAGTTCGCGAAGAGCTCCACAGGTAAAATCCTTTGCGCGCTTTGCGTCCTCACACTGCGAACGCACACCTCATATGCCCCTGGCCACGATGCCCAAGTGTTTTCTGGAGACCATCTGCGTCGAGCGCACGATGACGGTGGACCAGTGGATTGACCTGGCCGCCCAGCTCGACTTGGACGGGCACGAATTTTACTACGGCTTCCCCGGCATCACAGACCTCGCGACCTGCGAGCGTTACCGGCGGCGCGTCGAGGCGCAGGGACGCACCATTCCCATGTTCTGCTGCGCGCCGGACTTCACGCGGCCCGACGCGGCGGAACGCAAGGCGGAGGTCGAGCGGCAAAAGCCCTTGCTCCGCGCCGCTGCTGCGCTCGGCGCGAAATATCAGCGGGTGCTATCCGGCCAATGGCGGCCGAACGTCACGCGCGCCGACGGCCTGCGCTGGGCCAAAGAGTGCATCCTTGACCTCCTGCCCGCGGCCGAGGCCGCCGGCGTCACGCTCATCATCGAGAACCACTACAAGGACACGCTCTGGCAGTTCCCCGAGTTCGCGCAGCGGCTGGATGCATTCGTCGAGCTGGTTGATTCCATCCCAGTCACGCCTTGGTTCGGCGTGAACTACGATCCGTCGAACGCCATCATCGCGGGCGACGATCCCATCGCCGTGCTCGAAGCTGTGAAGCATCGCGTCGTCACGATGCACGCGAGCGACCGCTACTTCGAGGGCGGCACTATTGAGGACTTGCGGAAGCAGGATGTGAACGCGACGACTGGCTACGCGCCGTTCCTCAAACACGGTGTCATCGGGCGCGGGCTGAACGACTACGACCGCATTTTCGCGATCCTAAAAGGCGTCGGCTTCAAGGGCTGGATTTCCATCGAAGACGGCCCGGACCCGGCCACGGGCATGCAGGACATCGCGGACTCGGCGGTCTTCCTGCGGGCGAAGATGCGGTCGTATGGACTTGCGTAAGTGCGTGTAAGACTTGCCGCGCAGTTCGGTGTTCCTCACGATGGCGGCGCGGTTTGAACCACGTTCATCACATGACCAACGTAATCATCACCGGCGCGAAGGGTCGCATGGGCCAGACACTCATCGCCTGCGCCAAGCAAATGCCCGGCCTCCAAGTCGTAGGCCAGATCGACCTCGGCGATGACTTGGCCCCTCTGCTGGCCAAGGCGGACGCCGTCATTGATTTCAGTTTCCATGAGGCCACGTTGCCGTTCGCGCACCTCTGCGTGCAGCACGGCAAGGCGCTCATCGTCGGCACCACCGGCCATGCCGAGAAGGAAAAGGCTGAGCTGCGCGCCTGTGCCGCGAAGATCCCCATGGTCTGGGCCTCGAACTACTCCACCGGCGTCAACACCCTCTTCTGGCTTACGCGCAAGGCGGCGGAAATCCTCGGCCCGAGCTTCGACCTGGAAGTTGTCGAGATGCACCATCGCATGAAAAAAGATGCCCCCAGCGGCACCGCCACGACGTTGCTCGAAATCCTCGGTAACGTGCGCCAGGTGCAGCTGGCCGAGGCGCTTCGCCACGGTCGCAAGGGCATCACCGGCGAACGCACCAGTTCTGAAATCGGCATCCACGCCCTGCGCGGCGGCGATGTCGTGGGCGACCACACCGTCATCTTCGCCGCGAACGGCGAGCGCGTGGAACTCACGCACAAGGCCAGCAGCCGCGAGACCTTCGCCAACGGCGCACTCCGTGCGGCGCAGTGGGTCGTGAAGCGGCCGCCCGGCCTCTACGACATGCAGGACGTGCTGGGCTTGAAGTGAAACAGGAACTCCGAACGGACAACCCGGAGCCCAAGGCTTACATCGCCCTCGGTTCCAATCAGGGTGATTCCGCCCGGTTGCTGCAGGATGCATGCCGCCGGCTGGCGGACTTGGCTTCGGCCCCGATCCTGTGCTCCTCACTCTGGCGCAGCATCCCGGTCGACTGCCCGCCCGGCTCCCCGGACTTTGTGAATGCGGTGGCGGTTCTTGAACCACGGACGGACCTGACCCCAGAGCTGTTGTTGGCTGAGCTCCAGCGCATCGAGGGTGAGTTCGGGCGGCGCCCCAAAATAGTTCTCAACGAACCTCGCCCCCTTGATCTCGACCTCATCGCATGGGGTCGCGAGGTGAGACAGTCCGCCGCCTTGACCTTGCCTCACCCGCGCGCGCACCTGCGTCACTTCGTGCTCTGTCCGTTGGCCGAACTTGCGCCAGACTTGGTGCTCCCTGGCCAACGGCAAACCGTTCGGCAATTGCTCGCCGCACTGGGACCGGCCCCGGACTTGGTGCAGCTGGCCGGGAGTGCGATCTCCTGATCGGATTGCCTCTTGCAACTTCCGGGCCGGGCTTGTCTTTCGCCGCCGGCTAGTCAAAATTCGCCCGGTGGTCAGGGCGAGTGGCGCAGTGGCTAGCGCAGATGCTTTACACGCATTTGGTCGGGGGTTCGAGTCCCTCCTCGCCCACCAGCCTTTATTTATTGGTTTTCTTCACGATTGGAAGCGAAGTTACAACGGTTTGTTACAACAGATTCGGCCGTAACACCCCTGTTTTCCACCGTTCACCGGTGTCAGAAACTCAGAGTTTTTGTTTCGATCGCAACCGGCTCTGACCGCCATTTCAGCGCGGACTCCCTAGCCTCGGTTCGCTTCCCATCGCACGTTCCGGGCAAATCTTCACGATAGCGACTTGGCGGTTGGATGCTTCAGCACACCAACGCGCTAGGATTCGATTCTAGGCGTTTTGATCGCGCGTTCGACTCGGAGTAGCGGGCTGTTTGGGCGGTTTTCGAGGGTTCAGCCGTTTGCTGGTGTCGGGTGTGTTCGCGAGTGTCGGAAACCTTGAAAAAGTGGATGATATCGAGCCCGGAGGAGGGCTGATTGCCGGATGCGCAGGGGGCGCGCCAAGCGTTTTGCGCCGATCCACCGCAAATCCGATAAGCCGAGGTGGCAAACCACGAAAGCGGTTAGACTCGGACGGCTGTTTGGGCTTCTATCCGCCTGTGTCCGACCTCTTCGCCACCGCTGAAAACAGCTTCAAAGCCAAGTTGCCTTCAACGGTCCAACGCCTCGCCGCCAGCCCCATCCTCATCGGCACGTCATCCTGGAAATACGACGTCTGGCTCGGAACGCTCTACGACCAACAGCGCTATTGCTATCGCGGGAAGTTTGCGGAAAGCAGGTTCGAGCGGGACTGCCTTGCTGAATACGCCGAGACGTTCAAAAC
>JACCDO010980427.1_pt1 | contig 10287 bp, 4 predicted proteins | sample 7446101 | NCBI WGS metagenome assembly JACCDO01 (sample SAMN15323440, study PRJNA562643) | freshwater metagenome | isolation source: river surface water | place: USA:Blue River Watershed | collected 2017-08-16
GCCGTCATCAGAGCCGTCACCAGAGCCGTCACCGGAGTCATCACCGGAGTCATCACTAGCTTCTTGCTCCTCATCTTCGTCGCCGGCAGACTCATCGCCACTCTCGTCTTCACTAGTGCTCTTCGCGCTCTCGTTATCCGCGTCGCGACTGAAGTAGGAAGGCTTCAGGCCCAAAGCAACCTTCTTGCTGCCTTTGTTGACACTCAAAATCTTGCACTTCACGACGTCATTCACGTCGTACAAGTCCGCCAAGTTGCTTTTGTTATTCTCATCGATGACCGCGTGCTTCCGCGCAAGTCCCACGAGGGAGGTCTTGTGGATACTGATGAACAGCCCACTTTCCGTGATATTCTGGATGGTTCCCTTGATAACCTGGCCTTCTTGCAACGAGCTCAGCTCTTGATCTGCCACTGTGTTGCCTTCAATATCACTCTTCTTCAGCGACAAATCTGTTGTATTAGTGGTGCTATTGAACTTCATTATCCGCGCGGTAACGACACTTCCCGCAGGGTAAACCAAGCTGGGATCTTCCACGAAGTCGTCACTCAAGTCTTTCATCAGCACGCGACCAGTAACAGTGCGCGAGATACGCACGAAGCAGCCTTTACCACTGACATTAGTGACAATCGCCTTGGTTAGTCCACCTTCAACTGGGATGGGGTCCAATGCAACACTTTCCTTCTTGCGTAACGACTCTATTAGTCTTGAAGCACGCAATGACGCCTCAATAGATGACTTGCTCTTGCTACCAGCGCCTTCTTCACTCTTATTGACCTCTAACAAGCGACATACAACGATGTCACCGTGCTTCAACTTGCTGCTGTTGCTGTCGCTAGTTCCCCAAGTGTTCTGGTCGTCTAGCTCCGTCACGCAGACTCTAGCCATGGCGCCCGGGATGCGAAGCATCAACGCGGGAGGATTATGGATCCACTTCGCTTCCTTATCAACTTGGGCAACTACCAAGTCACCCACCTTGTGAGTAGCTGCTGCTGCATTCTCCACCGTCTCATTCTCATTCACTAGCGAACCTAGTCTGCCTTCTACATGCAAGCGACTGATGCGGCATTGATGCTTGTTGTCTTTGCTCGTCAAGCCGGTCACCCCAACCACCAGCTTCTGGCCAACGAATGAGTACCGCTTGAACTGCGAGATGACTTTGGTGTCTTGACTTACTTCTATATAGTGAAGCTTTGTGGTGATGTAAGGCGACAGCTGCACCTGCACGTAAGCATCTGTCTTCTCTGTGATGAAACCCATGTAAACCCGGTTGAGCTTAAGGCTATTGGCGCCTTGCCATTGCAGCAACCGCGTCGTGAAGGCCGCGGCATCACCTGCGCTGCTCCGCTTGTCATGCGAGAGATACACGATGACATCGTTGGAGGTGGCTTGCTTGCGGATCTGCATCACTTTACACTGGATACTAGCTCCTTTCACCACGCCATGGAACGGATGCAGCTTGTGAATAGGGTTCTTGATGTCCACCTTCTGGATTTCCTTCAACACAGCGCTGAGGTGGTCATCCATGTCGTTGTTGACAACCATCAGAGAGAGAGGGATTACGCCGACATAGTTCCCGTCATTGGCGCCTTCGATGTCGGGCACTACCTTTATCTCCGTCGTCGTGATCTCGCGCACTTTCCACTTCAATAGTGAGCCAATGCGTAGGGATTGGATAAATTTGTCATAACTTAATAAACTAGCTTGGGGGTGTGGACTCTGTAATCCCTCGCGGTTGATGGAGGCGATAATGGGTAGGAAGGGGCTGGTTCCAACGTCGGCAGCTGAACTAGCTCGATCGACGCGCAGCTTAATGACCTGGTTCAGCACAAACGAGTCGGAGCCTTTGACGTAAGGGGTGTGGTAATCCGCGACTAGCACGAAGGCCAGGACGTTGTAGGCTGGCAAGTGCACCACCAAGTGCTTCTCTTTGATGAGAACAACCTTTCCATCCACTACGCTTCCAACGGGCACGCTTATCTCCGACTCCTTCGCCTTCTTCTTCTTCTTGGGATCCGTTGCAACAGCAACCTTATCACTAACAAGCAGCTGTTCATCGAGAGATACTTCAACTACTGCGTTCTCATAGTCAATATTCAACACCCGCGCCTTCATGGCGCCGCCAACCTTCACCTTGCCGCTACCGGCTGCTTTCGCCAGCATCACCGTGGTGTTATCCAGCGCGGAAATCAGGATGATCCCGTAGTCTTTGACGGCACTCACCGTCCCTTGCACCACGCTTCCTACCTTGTACACACCCGTTTCCGCCAGGATTTGGCTGTTATTATTTGCACTGTTAACGGCTACCATCAGCTGGTACTGCTCGGTTATACAAGTACTTACATAGTCGCAGCTGGACGTCGAGGAAGGTGAGATGAGTAACGGTTTCAACGTGATAATTATCTTCTCACGCACGGTATCTACACGTTGCACCAAGCACCGGATGGAGTCACCAACGGTATACAAGCCGACTGGTGTGGAGATGAACTTCTCACCTATGTTAGGGCGAGGTGCTAGCGCGGTTAAGTTGTCTTTGAAGGCAACAATTACCCCGAAACTCTCCACTTTCGTGACGTATCCAACGACTATTTGTCCTGCGGAGACGTCACTAACCCTAGACGGAATCATGCCTTGAGTCGAGTCATTTGCTCTTGCAACGGCTAGAAGTAACGGTTTCACGGTAACATAAACCTTGTCCGCGGTACTTGACAGTACTAACGCGTCCTCCACCCGATCCCCGACTTTGTAACGGTTTCTTTCTTGGTTATTGAGGACAAGACCGGCGATTTTAGCTTGATCGAACACGTGGTGCTTCGCCAAGCTGGCCATGCGCCCGTCATCCAACCGAAGAGTCACGACTTCCTCTTGCACTTTAGTTATTACACCACTCACGAAGTCGTGGTTACTACTGGCTACTTGCACTTCATTGTCATCGTCAGACTCTGGTGCAACCGCATCCTCCTCCTCCTCGTTGGCAGTGACACTCTCGCGCGCACCCAACAATTTCACCAATTCCTTCTCATCCGAACCCATGTCGAGAGCCAGAAACACTTGGTTCTTACTCACTTTCAGGATACAAACCTTGATAACTTGGCCGAGTCGGTAGGACTCATCCAAGTCGTTGACTCCCTGCTTCAGAAGCACGCGCATAGGGATTACACCTTTGATACTGTTATAGAAGTGAACTCTCATTCCTTCCGTGTTTGATAGTCTTGAGATCACACCAAGTGCTTTGCCACCTTCCACACAGTCGTTGTAACTAGCAAGTGGCGTGTTGGTGTCGTCAATCAAACTCTTCTTGTTACTCATGATAATGGCACCTTTCTTGTTATTCACCTCCCACACCCTCATCACTAGCCGTTGCCCAATCTTGAATTTCTTATCTAATTTTGTTAAAACTTGACCTGTTTCACTTGTATGTAAGAGCGGACAGGTGGCTTGCACCTTCTCGTAGTTATCCAGCTTCAACACCAGGCCGTACTCCTTGATGGCGGTGATTTCCACGGGCAAATTGGTGCCAATCTGCACTTGGGACCAGTGAAGAATAGAGTTTTCCTCCATCAAGTGACTCACATTCGACGCCAAAGCCCAGCCTTCAACGAGGAAGTACCCGATAATCCGGACTTTCTCCACTACGCGGCCAATGCGGTACACTTTCGTGAGGCGGCTCGAGTCGATGATGCTGTCCTTGTTGTGGTCGTGCTTGCTAGTGGCGTCGTTCACCAAAGAAGGATCACTCAGTGATGATTTATGAATGAATATACCGAGGTTACTACTAGTTTTCTCCTCGGAGTCTGCCGCAGCTGCAGCTCCTGCTAGTAAAACACCGGTAGATTTCTTTATGTGTACGATTTTAAGATCAGAAAGTGTGGTACCAAGTGGTGGTAGCTCACTTGGCGCGGCTAATGCAACCACATGAGGACGCAACGACAAACGAATGCCTTTGTTGGCGTGATCCACGTAGATAATCCGGGCTTTCGCCGTGTAGCCAACGGGCACCTTCGCGGCCCATTCGGTGTCGGGGAGAATGGCTGGCAGCGAATAATTGTCGATCACACCATGAAACGACGCGGAAAATGAGACAATCACACCGTTTTGTACTATTCTTTCCACCAAGACATCGAACAACATGCCTGGGGACAGGCACGAGAAGGGGATCGTCGAGCCTAGTGTGGTGGCGTTAGTAACGGCTTTTTTATTCGTTTTAACGGTTACTATTCTTGCATCATCATTGATGTCCTCAATGACACAGTCAAGAGGTTGACCAGGAACATACTCAACCTTCAACCCTTTCAGAGGTAAAAACAAATTGACTCCATCCATCCCGTTGGTGAGTATGTAGCCGTGGTCCTCTCGACTCTTCACGCAGCAATATACTTGCCCACCAACCATCAGATGCTTGAACGCTAAGCCACGATTGATAAGTGTTTGGCGCATTGATAAGATGATGGTTTTCTTCTTTAATTTCACTGTTTTATCTAATTTTGGATCCTTGATTTCGACTACATACACACGCACTGGCTGCATGACAGTTACAAGGGAAGAAAGAGCAGGTGTAGCGTCCTTCTTACGCTTCTTACCACTACTGCCATCACCACCATCTAATACTAGTCGATGCATTACATCTGATACCTCATAATTTGGGACTATGCCTGTGACACCACCAGGCAGCGATATAACCAGTTGATCGTTCTTAATTTGCAACACATATCCTAATGCCATTGTTCCTGGTAAGTATTTGGTAAAATTTAAACCATCAATTTTAACAATTTTATCTGTCATTGAAGTTTTACTGACCATTCCTAAACCCACGCCTAATGCACCCAACGACGGAGCAGCACTGAACATAGTTGCATCCGATGCTTTTCCATTCTTTTTCTTCTTTTTATCTACTTTTACTTCAATACGTGCAGTGCGCTTACTACCACCAAATAAAACGTCATCAGAAGGATTAGCTCTACGCTTTTTGCTTGAATTATCATTACTTGCACTAACACCTCCACGTGGAAACGATGCACTGACGGAGTCCATCTTACGAGTGGCAACAAAGGTCACCGCCTGTGCTGTGATTATGAATGGTGAAGGTCCATTTGGCGATGCTATGTCGGTACTCCAGGACCGGAGCGAGTGCACCAGCGCATTGATGAGCTAATCTAGCTCGCGGATACGAAGGTAGTTGCTGTGCTAAGCGACATGTGAGTGATCGGGAAGATTTCTTATTCCAAAGTCGCTCTAACGGACAGCAACCGGGTCCTACACGAAGAGGCTGCATTTTGGCTGATAGAAATAATATGTTACTTACAAAAGGTACAAATCCACATGCTCCAACGGCTATATGTCTAAACAGGCGCGTCCTTCACAGGATCCCAGCCCGTGGTTCTGTATTCGTCCAAAGCATCGAGAGCAGCAATATGTTCGTCAGATAAGAGCAAGGTAGCAGCGTCTAGATTCGTCTGTTGTCGCGTCGGATTAACAGACTTCGGTAATGTTACAAAGCCTTTCGCTACACTCCAAGCAATCAAAACTTCAGCAGGAGTTTTATTCAAAGAGTTGGCAGTGCGTACGAGAGTGGCATCATCAAGCGCTGTGGCTTTTGCTAGCGGAGAGTATGCTTCTACAACAATCCCGTTGTCTTGACAATATTTAACTAAATCGCGCCGTTGCAACCAAGGATGCAGTTCGATTTGGTTCACTGCAGGTTTTACTTTCCACGTTTTACTTAACTTTTCAATATGTGGTATACCAAAATTCGAAATTCCAATATCTTTTACGACACCTTTTTCTTGTAGTGATTCTAAAGCACGCCATGTATCTGCTCTAGACGAAGAGTCACCTGGCGCATGCAACAACACTAGATCAATATATGGAGTTTGTAGCTTCATAAGACTTTCCTCAACTGACTTAATACACGATTCATAACCAAAGTTATTTAACCAAACTTTAGTTGTTATAAAGATATCAGCTCGCGTAATCGTAGGATCGTCTTGAAGATACTGAACAATTGCCGCACCTACATCTTGCTCATTTCTATATATTTGTGCCGTATCTACATGTCGATAACCAAGACGTAATGCAGAATATACCGCGTTGTATGTCTCGGGTCCTGACGCAGATCTATACACACCTAAGCCAACGTTAGGAATGACTCCATTTAAGAGCTGGATGCAGTTCATATTGCTGCGATGCACTATGTATTACAATTGTTGCAACGTTGGAGGTGCTTTCTCCTTTCTTTCCTTTTCCTTTTTTTTGATTTTTGGCGAAGGTGTCTAGGGCCGTAGACTCCGGAGTTATGTGAACGATTAACAGTCCATTATGCGACGTTAATAGCAGCTCGGAGACAAGAAGCAGCGCGGAGACAAGATTATTTACTTAAATTAACAGGGAAATATACTGGAAACTACAACTATGAGGTGCTAGCGAGGGCTTATGGCGATGGATCGAATAACTTTGGCAATTGTTGCCAGCATTCGTTGTATGTTCTTTGCAACAGAGGGCTGCTCAAAGCAGCAGGAGCGAGCTTCAGTATGTAAGAAGTTTCAAACATAAACGCCAAACCTCCATCGAAATAAGTAGGAGTTAGTTCCGCTTCAGATGCCTTGATGAAAGTAGGGGTGTCAGGACCATGCGGAGTCATACAAGAGTGTAGCGATGCACCGCCAGGTACAAAGCCACCCTCTTTCGCATCGTATTTACCGTATATCATGCCCATATACTCTGACATACAGTTCCTGTGGAAATATGGCGGTCTGAAGGTGTGATCCATAACAATCCAACGAGGTGGAAATATAACAAAATCAACTACTGCAGTGCCAGGCTCATCTGATGGACACGTCAACACAGTGTAGATGGACGGATCTGGGTGATCAAACGTAACTGAATTCATACAATTAAACCGTCTTAAGTCGTATTTAAATGGATAGTAATTACCGTGCCAGCCGACCACATCGAATGGTGAGTGATCAAGTGCTGCGACGAACAAGTTGCAAGCAAACTTATTCACCCAAGTATATGGCGCGGTGACATCTTGGAATGCCGCAGCAGGCGCTAAGAAGTCTCGCGGATTCGCCAATCCATTAGCACCAATAGGACCTAGAGAAGGTAATTCAAAATGTCCTTTACACGTCTCTAGGATGTACCCGCGTATGCAACCTCCTTCTTCCTCAATATCAACAGAGAATTTTATGCCACGAGGTATGACAACGATTTCGCATGGTTCGACTCTTATTAATCCCATTTCGGTCCTAATGTTCAATGTTCCAAGTTGAGGCACTATTAAGTAATCACCGTCAGCATTAGAAAGCACTCTATTTTTACTAGACATATTAGTTGAAGCAACATAATTGTAAACATTAACTCCATCTTTCAACGACGAGTCACCAGCACCACATACTAATTCAATACCATCAATAAAATCAACTTTTTCCGTGGGTAATGGTCTTGGATCCCATCTTAATTGATTTGGATCCACAATCAAATTATGCTCACGTACACATATCTTTCCATTAATACTATATGGCTCAAATCTACTGTGTGTCACACTAGGCTTGATGCGGTAGAGCCAAGTGCGCATATTCTTATGGCGTGGAGCAGTAAACGCAGTGCCAGACAACTGCTCTGCATACAAATTTCTAGGACAAACTTGGGGTGAATTCTGTCCAATTGGTAGACTTCCAGGCAATGCTTCGCTAGAAATGAACGACCCAAAGCCATCGAGGTACGATAATGACGCAAATGCACTCATTTCAGCCTTCAAATCTTTTTTTGTTCTCTACTCGGCGAGTCCAGGGAGTCTCGAGATGCTAGCGGTACTTCAACTAGAAAGGTCAAGGAATGAAGGAAGTAGATAAACCGACGGGAATTCTACGGACTCCTCTCCCTGCTTACTGAGAACTATCAATTCGCTTTCTTTCGATGATATATTCTTACTAAACCATAGAATGCATGAGACAGGGAACAGAACAGGAACTGGCTGAGAATCTGGAGATCGCTAAGAAACAGACGAGGATGAACGTTTCGGAGATCCCAAAGCCAGCACTCTACGGAGCAGCGGGAGCTATAGGCATCGGCTTTGCTGCATACGTGTTTGGGTTTATATTCATTCATGGTTCTGCACCTCGTGACGATAAACTAAGTAAATGGATAAACGAAGTATGTGCTCCAACTGGGTTAGGAAAGACTGTGTTAACATGGGGCTATACCAAAGCAACTTGGCGAAGATTTTACCGATATTATGGTGCTTTAATGATGAAGAAAGCAAAACTTGGTGAAAAAGCATTAGATGCTGATTTAGTAACATTAAATAACGAAACAAAAAGTTTATTAAATGATTACATTAATGTCATGCCAAAAGGTATGCCATTGATATTAAACATGGGCAGTTATACCTGACCCCCATGGCAATGCAACGCTGTATCTGTTCTTGACATATATAATAATTATTGTGTCGGAAAAGACGCTGTTGCAAAAATGTTGAGTATTTATATCGAGGAAGCACACAGTAAAGATGAGTGGTACCTTCCAGAAGCAACTACTCACTCCAATGGCCCAGTTATTAATGCTCACACTAGTATCAGTGATCGTATTGCAGCAGCCAAATTATTCTGCAAAAATAAAGATTTCCCTGAAGACAAAATAGTAGTTGACTCAATGAATGGCCATATAACTGACATCTACGGCGCTTGGCCCGAGAGATTGTACATAATTGTCGACGGAGTCATCGTGTACCAGGGCGGCTTAGGCCCCTTCGAGTATCGCCTGTACGAAGTGCAAGATTGGCTGGCGAATAAGTACGGTTTGAGAGGAGAAAATCTGCGAAAGAAACAGTTGGAGTAAGTTGTGAGTATTGCGTCATTACTCGTGAATCTATTTTATTTCTGTCGACCGGCGTGACGTCGCAGGACCAGTTCGTGGCTCTGCGACCGATTTAGAGTACCAAAAATAAGTTAGTTTGACGAAGAATACACGTTTTACCATACAATTTTGTAATTAATTTTTATTTTGTTAATGATGATGCTTCGCCTCCTGCTCCACGGTGATCAACACCCCCAAGACACCGAAGATAGTGCCGGCGGCTGCTAAGATGTGATTGAATACCACATCAAACTTGTTATTCGTTAAGCCATTAGCTTTGCGGTTGCGCATGTGTTTCAATCGCAATATTGCAGGTAAGATATAAGCAACACCACAACCTAGGACGGAACCAACTATTCCCAGCACCAAAGACACGTCCTCTTCGCCGCACTTGAAGGCGATTGAGGTGATCACAGCCAGCGACAAGACACAGCCGGCGCGTTTCAGCAACATATTGTCGGGTTTGACTACTGCGGTCTTGACATTGGATTGGTTTACTATTTTTTTGTTAGAATTATCAACTAAGTTGTATAACGAAGACTTTAATCCCGCGAACATCAACGGATAGGCAAAGGTAATCGCCAGACCGGTGGCGAATCTCGCGGCGGTTGCTAAATTATCCTTTGTACGATGGAAGTTATTCAATATTAACGGCTGCGCAGTAGTACCGAAGATGCTGTAGCCCAGCAACATCATGCCGATAAAAACCGAGCAAGAGATGCCGAACCCGGTGCCAATTGCGATTTTATATCGTTTTGGTGTGTGATTTGTCAATTCCTTGTAATAATTGATGGAGTTATAGTGCGCCAAGTACGCAACACACATCATGTTCGCCAAGACTAACGTTCCTTTACCGGCATTCCAAAGAGAGTATTTAGGAGTTGGCCAAGATGGCTTGACGGTTAGAAGCTTGGTCATGGCGCTCGTGAGGGAGTAAGTGCCATCCATCGATCGCTTCAATAGTGTGAAGAAGGTCAACCCAATACCTCCCACTCCTAGTAATGATGAAAATTGTAATGCGCTCAAATCTTCCAATAAACATAACGGCAACAAGAATAATGATGAAACAATCGCTAAAAGTGCCCATCGTTTAGAGAATATTCCACTAGTAACTCCAAGCGCAGATGATAAATAGGCAAAAATATCACCTATAAATGCAGAATAAAAGATACAACAACCGAAACACAATGCGAACACGGACAAATCTGCAATATAAACATTATCTTTATTGATCAATTTACTCCATATCTCGCCTATGCTATTAGAATTGGTTTCAACGGCCATATCAGCATAAGACGTCATGGTATACGCACTCATTGTGCCAAATATCAATAATAATGCAACAGCTGGTACAACACCTGTACCACCTTCCTGGGCTATACCATAAGCTAATGGTAACATGCCATGTGGGCAAAGATCAGCCACTACATTTACCAC
>JACCDO010034989.1_pt1 | contig 10286 bp, 7 predicted proteins | sample 7446101 | NCBI WGS metagenome assembly JACCDO01 (sample SAMN15323440, study PRJNA562643) | freshwater metagenome | isolation source: river surface water | place: USA:Blue River Watershed | collected 2017-08-16
AATGGCGATTGAATTTGACGGGAAAGTCGTTATTATTATTATTTTACTTACAATTGTCGCGATAATTTTCATTTACAGTAATTTTTTTACAAAAGAAAGTAAAGTTGTTGAAAAGCATATTATTCAACAAAGACAACAACCAAATAACAACACATACAACATAAATAGATTTGATAATGGTATGTTTCTTGATAACATTGCTCGTGAAGATGACCAACAAATTAACGATGCATTAAAATATCCATATACACGATTGCCACGATATATTATTGAACAAAATAAAAGAACTGGATTTTATGAAAGTGGAGCCTTTGGTAGTGCTTCTAATTATTTTGATGATAGTGAAAAAATCGTCGGTAATTTAATTATGACATCAGGTCCAACGCCATTGCCAGCATTTCCACTCTTCGAAAAACCATCTGCTACAAATAGAGACAAATATTTTTACTACATCATCGACACACGACTTACAAATAACTATAAAATAAAAATTCCAATGAATAATATTAAAATAAATGGACGACAAAGAAATAATGTTGTAGAAAATGGTATCGACCAAATTATGAATGACGACACACTCGAAGTAACAGATTTTAATTTTGAACCAAATACTGTTTTTACAGCAAAATTATATCCACGACAATCTGGTCTCTATTACAATCCAAATTTAGGACAAGACCCGATGACATCAAAAATGTCAATGTTCTAATCAAGTAAAAAAACATACCATTTATCGTTCTCTGTTCCATTAAGGTCAATGAATTTTCTTTTTTTTGATAAATATACTGATAAAGCAATATACATCGATACTTGGACATTGTCAGTAACCATTGTTCTCGAAGTTATTAATTCTGCTTTTGTTCCAACATTCTTCTGATTCATATTTAAACCATAATTTAATAATTTTCTCGATGTTTGTGTCGCTTTTTTCCCAATATGGGGAATACCCCACCCCCAAACCCATATATTACTATCAATATAATGACATCCAATTATTTCATATTTATAACTTTTTATTAATTCTTTATAATCTTTATCTGCATAAAGTTCTATTTTGTCTAATTCCGTTTCATGTGGAGTGATATTAATATACGTACTTTTAACAGTGTCATATAGTGGTGTATTTTCAACAATACAGTCATCATAATAGTCAAATGCATTTTTCAACAAAGCATAAAAATCTTTTTTGTCTTCTTCCATATGATATTTATAAATATTATATATAAATATATACCTAAGATATGGGCGAAACTGAATACATCACAAATATTTTTAGATTTTCTTCTGAATTAGAGTTTCTCACAATTGCCACGATTGCTGGTATAATTAGTGTCAAATTTGTCAATAAATTATATGAAGAATTATACGAACCAATGTTACACACAATTATTCCAGATGACTATTGTTTAAAAATTTATCACGTCGGAAAAGTTCCAATAAGATATGGTATTTTAATGCGAGAATTCATTAAATGGGTTTTGTTAATCATCATGTTAATGTTAATACATAATTATATTCAAAAAAAAAATTAATTTTTTTTGAATAACATTCATTTAAAAAAAAATTAATTTTTTTTGAATAACATTCATTTAAAAAATTATTGATATTTTTTAAATAATTTAATTATTTTTCCAGTATTTCCATCATTATTATCATGGTCATTTTCTAAAGCATAAGTCAATGCACAATTATTATCAGTATCAACATTTCTTATATTTTTACTATTTTTTAAACACAATTCTAATAAATCAAATGATCCAGAATATGATAATACTCTTGACGCGTATATTAATGAAGTTCTCTTCATATTATCAGGAACATCGACAGAAGCACCATTGTTAATCAATAATTCGGCAAATCGAGTATCTGTATAACCAATTTTACAATAATGACTCAAAGCAGTCATTCCACTATTATCTTGTAAATTAATATCTTTTGTTGATTTTACTATTTTTTCTGCGACAATAAGCCATTCATTTGAATAATTTGAAACTTCAAAATTTATTGCAAGGTGCATTAAGACAGAACGACCATCTTCGTCTATAGCATTTAAATCAGCACCAATATCAATCAAATGTGATACTAAGACATGATTATTATCGTTCCAATCATCTAAATAATGCATTATTGCTGTCATTCCATTATTATCTTTTAATTCTAAATTAGCACCAGATTGTAATAATAATTTCAAAAACATCAATTTATAATCATTAATTTTATTTTCATACATCCAATCGTGACAAACCATTAATGCTGTTATACCATCACGATTTTGTTTATTAACGTTAAAAAGTAATTTAACGCCTTTTTCATAACTTTCTTTGTCACACACATACATTGCACTCAACATGAGTGGTGTATATTCTTCTGACATTATAACTAATTATATTTATTTATTGTTTAAATAAATATATTTAACGATTCTTATGTATCTCTAATAATAAATGTAGTAATCCGATATATTCATCACTGCCGTCATTAAGACGTTTTTGTATTGAACTGAAATTAATTAAAATCGTTGCTTTTTTTTTATCTTTAATTTTATCTGTAAAAACGATTATTTTACATAATTCTTTTAAAATATTATCAATTGGATAACCATTTTCATGTAATCTTTTTGCTAATTTTACAATTTCATAAATATCTTCTTTAAAACAATACTCAAAAATATTATTATAAATATAATTTGCTTGATAACCTGCGATTTCCAAAATATTTTTTTCAACATTATTTTTTCCAGCAAAGTATTCAAGATAATATTTGACGTTTTGTAATATCATAATACATTTTCTCATATCTCCATTTGCGATATTAACAATCGTATTCAATTCTTCATCCTTTATTTCCATATTTTCTTTTTTCATAATTTCTTTTAATCGAATTAATGCACAGTCATTTGATATTGGAGAAAATTTAAAAATAGCACATCTCGATTTTATCGGTTCTGATATTTTTCCAATATAATTACAAATAAAACAAAATCTCGTAACAGCAGAGTTATCTTCTATAATTTTTCTCGTCGCAGATTGTGCATCAATAGTCATAGAATCTGATTCATCTAAAATAATCAATTTATATGGCGGTGCATTCGGATAATTTGTATCGTGTTGAATCGTTGACCTCGCGAATAATTTAATTTTCTGTCTAACAACTCCAATACCCCTTTCATCTGATGCATTTAATTCTATTACTCTTGATTTATATAATACTGGTCCAAACATTTTTTTAGCAATTGCTAAAATAATTGATGTTTTACCTGTTCCTGGTGGACCATAAAATAATAAATGTGGTAGATTACAACTTTCAATAGAATTATTTAACATATTTATAACAGTCGATTGATCTAATACTTCATCTAAATTTTCTGGTCTATATTTTTCTATCCACGGATATTCTTTTGGAATATTTATTTTTTTCTCAATATTTTTTGTTTTGATAATTATGAGATCTGTTTCTTCAATCTCTTTTTTTTTCATTATTAAATTAATAATAATTATGTATTTATTATGTTTTAAATTCATTTTTTTCTTTGAAAAAAATTAATTTTTTATTTTATTTTCTTTACTATCTTCATCTGATTCTTCTTCATCTGATTCTTCTTCATCAGAATCTTCTTCATCAGAATCTTCTTCATCAGAATCTTCATCATCTTCACTTGTATGAAAATCGTCAGACATTTCTTCATCACTGTCATCGCCTTCATCACTATCATCTTCTTCGTCGTCAGCATCTTCATTAATGTCTTCGCTATCATCTTCTTCGTCAGCATCTTCATTAACGTCTTCATTAACGTCTTCATTAACGTCTTCATTAACGTCTTCATTAACGTCTTCATTACATACATAATTATTATCTTCTTCTATTTCTGTACTATTTTTTTCAGACTCATCGTCAATAGATAAATGTTCTGATTTAGTTTTTATTGATTTGTCTTCAATAGATATTTTTTCGATTTCCATAGAAATAGTTTCTGCTTCTTTATCATTCAAATCGTAAACAACGCTATTATCTGACATTATATAATTAAATATATCTTATTGTTAATTAAATAGTATTTAAATCATTTTTTTTTATACGCGTTTCTCTACGCCATAATACCCACGAAGGTGTATCTATTTCTTTAATTCCATAAAATTTTTTTCGTGTTTTCGTTTCATAATTATAACGACAAAATGGACACGTTAAATCATTTATTGAAGAATAATGTTTTTTTACACACTTATGACATATTTTTTGTTTACAACAATTAATTATCATAGGATAATGAATGTCGTCTTCTTTCTCGCAAGTTTCTTGTAATACGTTATATATATCAGACATTGTCGAATTCATAAAATTATCGTAATTAGAATAAGAAGACGTACAAATAGAACATTCAGTACATTCTTCATAATCGCACGATAACATTCCGATATGAATTAAAATATCATGCCCGGGAAATTTTTTGCAATCTTCTGGAACAATATCTAATCCTAATAAGTCATTATAATTATCATGTGCATTAATAAAATGTTCGTTAATATTCCCTTCTATTATAGTATTACATATTACACAAAAAGATTCTTCGAAAATATATTCAAATGTTAAAAAAGTAAATATCATTATATAAAGGTAAGAATAATATATTGTTTATATTATGGAAGAAATAATTAGATTAAATAGAGAAGGAAATACTATTGGTGCATATAAATTATTAAGCGAATTTACAGGAGAAAAAACGGCAAAATATTATGAACAATTATTAATTAGTAGTTGGTATACTCGCGATAATGAAATTATGTTGAAAAGTTATACAGAGTGTAGTAACGCGATGAGTGATGAAATTGACGTTGAGTTAACGGTTTCTAATTTAAATTTTTATTTAGAAGATTTAAAATTAACTAATTTATATGAAAAAATAGTGTGTATTTATTGTTATAAGTCTAATTTTTTATGGGATATGCAAACAAAGGGATTAAATGGTTCGGAAGAAGCAATCGTTTATTTATCTAATTCTTTAGTCAAATTAGGTTATAAAGTTATTGTTTTCGCAAATCCTCCAAAAAATAGTATGGATAGATTAATTTTTTCAAATCCACATTTTACTGATTGTGATAATTATAATACATATGTGTCAAAATATATGGGTGGAAAATTTAGTGCGACACTTATTTGGCGCCAAACAGATAAAAATGCTCTTTCTGTGTTCTCGGAAAAAACATACTTATGGTTACACGATATGTTGGAATATACTGCATTTGATGGCAAGAATTTAATTGGTATTGATAGAGTTTTATGGTTATCAAATTATCAACATTTAAATGCATTATTGTTTAACAAAGAATTAATTAAACATGAAATTAAAAATGGTTTTGAAAATTTTGCAAATGGTATTGTTCCAGAGCATTTTATGAAAGTGAAAGAAAAAAAAAAGAAATCATGTATTTATGCTTCAAATTATTTGCGAGGATTAGAAGTGTTATTATCTGTATGGCCGGCTGTTGTCGCAGAAGTTCCAGAAGCAAGACTTAAAATATATTATGGTAGAAATACATGGACGTCTGGTGCTCATGTAGATAGAATTATGAAAAATATTGATAATATGATAAAAGCGTTACCGAGTGTCGAAGAGTGTGGTTCTGTTGACCATGAAACTCTGGCAGAAAAATTTTTGGAGTCAGAATATTGGTTATACCCATGTACATATCCAGAAACATTTTGTATTACGGCATTGAAAGCACAATTGTCTGATGCAATTCCAGTTTATTTTAATAATAGCGCTTTAAAAGAAACAATTTTATATGGTGTATATATAAGTCCTCGTGATGGAGAATTATGTAGTCCTGAAATGATTGACAGTTATAAAAGTTTGGCGATTAATATGTTAAAAGGAGACCATTCAGAGCAATTGAAAGTATTAAAGGCAGAAGAAAAGAAAAAAGAAATCATTGAAAAATATTCTTGGGATGCTTTAGCAAAAAAATTATTATAATAATAGCGAAAAATATTCTCGGAATGCTTTAGCAAAAAAATTATTATATTAGTAATAATATAATAATGGAATTAACAGTAGATCCGATTGAAGGATATATACAAAGATATTTAGCACAATTAGGGATATCGACAATAGCAGGTCCAACTGGTCCACAAGGACCAAGAGGATTTACAGGATATACAGGAAATACTGGTCCGCAAGGTATTAGGGGAATTACTGGACCAATTGGGTTTACTGGTGCAACTGGACCAACAGGACCAACGGGAAGAACTGGACCAACTGGCGTTGCTGGAAGTGTCGGATCTATTGGTCCGACTGGTCCGACTGGCGCAATTGGTGTAACTGGACCAACTGGTCCAACAGGTCAAGCAGGTCCAAGAGGACAAACGGGTTCAACCGGTACTGTTGGACCAACTGGACCAATTGGATTAACAGGAGCAACGGGAGCAAATTTTATCGGCAATTGGTCAGCACTTGTTAATTATGTTAAAAACGATGTTGTTTTTTCTGGCGGTTCTTCATATATTGCTTTATTACCAAATATTAATTCATTGCCGTCATTCGTAAATACGAATTGGAATTTACTTGCTCAAGTTGGAAATACTGGCCCCATTGGTCCAACTGGACTAAGTGGTCCTGCTGGTTCTGTAGGACCTTCTGGCCCAAGTGGACCAAGTGGCCCAACTGGTCCGACAGGTATTGTTTTTAAAGGCGCATGGACAAATTTATTGTCATACAATACAAATGATGTTGTGTCATCAAGTGGTTCTGCTTATATTACTGTTACACCTAATACAAATTCATTACCGTCAAATATTAATCCAAACTGGGGATTATTAGCAAGTGTCGGTGATACTGGAGCGATTGGTCCAATAGGACCAACGGGTCCGACAGGAATGATATTTAAAGGTAGTTGGACAAGTTCGTCTACATATAATGTAAATGACGTTGTATCTTCGTCTGGTTCTTCGTATATAACGACTGTGTCAAATATAAATTCGCTTCCAACAGGTGGCAATCCAAATTGGGGGTTAGTAGTTAGTATAGGTAATACAGGGCCGATTGGAATGACATGGAGTGGTACATGGAATAGTTTTACGACATATATCCTAAATGATACTGTTGCTTATTTAGGCTCAAGTTATATTTCTAAAGTTAATTCAAATACTAATAATATACCTTCTTCTTCCCCTACTCAGTGGGATTTAGTGTCACAGAAAGGAAATACAGGTGCAACAGGAATTATTTTTCAAGGTAATTGGTCAAGTAGTCCGACATATAATCCAAATGATGTAGTATCGTCAAGTGGTTCTGCTTATATGGCGTTTACGACAAATAATAATTCACTTCCAACGGGAGGAAATCCAAACTGGGGATTATTAGCAAGTATTGGTGATACTGGACCAATTGGACCGGTTGGACCAACTGGAATGGTATGGGAAGGAGCATGGATAACAGGGACGTCATATAACTTATATGATGCTGTTTCCTATTTAGGTTCGAGTTATATTTCTATTACAGGCGCTAATTTAGGAAACGTTCCCAGTACATCACCTCTTGTCTGGAATTTATTAGCACAAAAAGGGAATAATGTTTTTGATCAGTCATTAAATACAACTGATAGTGTCACTTTTAATAGTGCAAATGTCGCAACTTCATATAAAGTTAATAATGAACAAGCATTAAATATTATTGCGACTGGTAATATTTTTAGTGGTACTGGAAGTGGTAATTTATCTGTGACGGGTATTCATAATATCGGAATTGGACAAAATACTCTTACTTCTGTAGTAACAGGAAATTATAATATCGGTATTGGCAGTACAAGTTTAAATAAAATATTAACTGGTGTTGGTAATGTTGGACTTGGAAAAAGTACAGGTATTAATTATGCTGGAAGCGAAGGAAATAATATTTGCATTGGACACGAAGTTAATGGAGTTACTGGAGAAAGTAATGTTTGTCGCATTGGTAATTCATCAATTACTGATAATTATTTTAATGGTGATATTAGACTTGGAGCACTTGCTACGATAAAAAATGCTTCATCAAATCTTTTATATTCTGACAACGCAAATTATACTTTATTTTGTGGTGATTCTGGAAATAGAACATATTCCTCGGCAAACAATAGTGCTTTTGGAAATGTTACAATGAATACATTAACTTCTGGACAATTTAATAGTGCATTTAATACTTTATCATTATATGCTTTGACAAGTGGAATAAACAATTCTGGTTACGGATATGCAAGTGGTTATCAGTTAACGACTGGTAGTAATAACACATTAATAGGCGCTTATGCAGGTCAAAATTATACTAGTGGTGAATCTAATAATATTTGTATTGGGCAAGGTGTAAGCGGAACGACAACTGAAAATAATATTTGTCGCATCGGTAATTCATCGATTACAAATAATAAATTTTATGGTATTTTAGAAGCATATAATTCTGCAGGTTCAGCATTTACTGCATTAGTTACAGATGGTATTACTCCCAGTATTTATGGGTATAGTGGAGGATACACACAATTAAATTTGGGAAGAAGTGGTCAAGGAGCACAACACGTCAATATGGAAGCAGGTAGTACATTAAAATTTGGTGGTGCAAATACATTATATACTGAGCCTGGGACAGCAACATTATTTTGTGGTGTTTCTGGAAATAGAACATATACATCAACACATAACCACGCTTTTGGTAATGGAACAATGATATCATTAACATCTGGTTCATTTAATAGTGCATTTAATAACTCGTCGTTATACTTATTGACATCTGGTACTGAAAATACTGCTTATGGATTTGGTTCTGGTCGTAGACTAACAACTGGTAGCAATAACACGCTTATTGGTTCTAATGCTGGACAAAATTATGATTCGTCGGAGTCTAATAACATTTGTATTGGTCAGGGTGTTAATGGTGCAACAGGTGAAAGTAATATTTGTCGTATTGGTAATTCATCAATTACAGGCAATTATTTTAATGGTGATGTTATTATTGGTGCACTTGCTACAATCAAAAATGGTTCATCGAATCTTCTCTATGCAGATGTTACAAACAGTACTTTATTTTGTGGCAATGCTGGTAATAGAACTTATAGTGGTACTGGGCATAATAATGCTTTTGGTCTTAATGCTTTGCAATCAGTATCGACAGGAGCATATAATACAGCAATTGGACATTATTCTGGCTCCGCTCTGACGACTGGTATAAGAAATACTCTACTTGGTCATGGAACATGTAATGCATTAACAACAAGTAACGACAATACTTGTATTGGGTATAATGCTGGAATTAATTATGTAAGTGGAGCATCGAATAACATTTGTATTGGTTATGATGTTAATGGTGTAACAGGTGAAAGTAATATTTGTCGTATTGGTAATTCGTCAATTACAGGTAATTATTTTAATGGCGATGTTATTATTGGTTCTCTTGCCACAATCAAAAATGGTTCATCAAATCTTTTATATGCAGATGTTACAAATGGTACTTTATTTTGTGGAAATGCTGGTAATAGAACATATTTATCTACAGACAATAATTCTTTTGGGAAAAATACATTAACAGCATTAACGTCTGGTCAATATAATAATGCATTTGGAAATTCGTCATTGAATTTTTTAACAAGTGGTTCATTAAATACTGCATTTGGATATTCAACAGGTATTAGCATAACGACTGGAATTCAAAATACTTTAATTGGTGCTCTTGCCGGACAAAATTACAATTCATCAGAATCGAACAATATTTGTATCGGTTACGGTGTAAATGGTACAGTAGGAGAAAGTAATGTTTGTCGCATTGGTAATTCGTCTATTATTAGTAATTATTTCTTTGGTGATCTTCAACTCGAAAGTCTTAAAACATTAAAATTTGGTGGTGCAGATGCATTGTATACTGATCCAGGAACAGCAACATTATTTTGTGGTGTTTCTGGCAATAGAACATATACTGCAACACACAACCATGCTTTTGGTAATGGTGCATTGTTGGCATTAACATCAGGAAATTTTAATAGTGCATTTGGTAACTCATCATTAATCGTCACAACATCCGGTTCGGAAAATACTGCCTATGGGTTTGGAACTGGACGTAGATTAGTAACTGGTAGTTATAATACATTTATTGGATACAATGCTGGACAAAATTATAGTGGTGGTGAAACTGGTAATATTTGTGTCGGTCACGGTGTTAACGGAGTGACTGGTGAAAGTAATATTTGTCGCATTGGTAATTCATCAATTACTGATAATTATTTTAATGGTGATATTAGACTTGGAGCACTTGCTACGATAAAAAATGCTTC
>JACCDO010046337.1_pt1 | contig 10286 bp, 3 predicted proteins | sample 7446101 | NCBI WGS metagenome assembly JACCDO01 (sample SAMN15323440, study PRJNA562643) | freshwater metagenome | isolation source: river surface water | place: USA:Blue River Watershed | collected 2017-08-16
ATAATCAAGGCGAAAGCGGACAAACGTCTGAATTTGATGATATTAAGAAGCTTCATTGGCAATTATCAAAAAATGGACAAGCATGTAACTTGTCTTTAGTGTTACTTGAATTCTATTCTAGATATAATCCCTATTCTAGATATAATCGAACGTATCAAAGTTTAAAGTTGGACCGTCTAAAAATGTATAGTCGGTGGTCGCTTTAGAAATAACTCCTGATTTCGTACTTAGGTTAGCTGTGACTTGTTAAATTGTGACACTCAACCTATATATTAGAGGCTTTTTAATAAGATCAAGCAAAAATTAGACGCATACATTGGAATTAGATTTGATATTCGGTGCCAAATCTAATTTAAGTTCTTTGTCGAAGTGTCTTATCAGAGTATCAGCATTATTTTGCCAGACATTTTGAAATGAAAGAAGATAGTAATTATAGTACTATATATAATAGTCCAAGAAGAGAAACGACTAATGGAAGTGAATTTTCACAGTGTGCTTCACCTCGTAAATCTCCTCGTAAATCCGACCGACTTGCAGTCTTCATTCCCTGTCCTAAAAATGTGTGGGTATTAGCAACATGCAATGCAGCATCAGTTTGTGATGAAAACGGGAATATTGAGTTTACTGTCGAGGATCCATCCATTGGAGCAGGAGTGGCAGAGCGGCGCCTGTTAAATGTCGACATAAGAACCCTGCCCTTACATAATCTTAACATCGGCCGCAATGGCGTGGAAGATATGTGCGACTTGGGTTTTCTGCACGAAGCATCGATTTTGAATAATCTGCAGCGGCGCTTCGAAAACAATCTGCCTTATACTAGAAGTGGTGAGATTCTCATAGCGGTGAATCCCTATAATTGGCTGGGTCTGTATTCACAAAGTAGTATGGAGACCTATTCGCAAAAGCTTCGACACGAGCTTCCACCACACGTTTTTGCTACTAGTGCGGAGGCATATAGGGGTCTTCGCGATCGCCAACGCAATCAAAGCATTCTTGTATCTGGCGAAAGTGGAGCAGGGAAAACAGAGACAGTGAAGATTATGCTCAACATGCTTGCACACGTCGCCACTCCTGTCGCCAAAGGTACTAGCGCGGAGCGATCAAATGCAACTATTGTGCAAAAAATCATATCCGCAAATCCTTTGTTGGAATCATTCGGTAATGCTAAAACGGTACGCAACGACAATTCTTCGCGTTTTGGAAAGTTCACTGAGCTCCAGTTCGAACGGAGCAGTTCTGCGCCATTAGTGGGGAGTAAATGCACTACATACTTACTTGAGAAGTCAAGAGTTGTAGTTCAAAACGACACAAATGAGCGCAATTATCACGTCTTTTACCAACTTCTTGCGCATCGCGCCAAGGTAGCTCCTGCTGCAGATATCGCTCAAGGGATCCGATGGCAACCGAAAGACTTTCGTTATATGAATCTCGGCGATCTCAAAACAAGTAGGATCGAAGGCAAAACAGACATCGAGCACTACAATGCCACTATTGAAGCCCTCACGTTGTTAGGAGTGCGTCAGGAGCTGCGACGCAAAATGGAAGATGTGCTGTTAGGAATTCTTCATTTCGGAGAATATGAATTTGAAGAAAACTCGCAAGATGCATTACGAGTTCGCCAAAAGGGCGAGATAGACATGGATCAACAGCGGGTCACAGAACTCTTTGGTCTGCACGACGACATAAATGCGTTCCACACTCAAATCACTACACGCTCGATTGACGCCGAGGGCAAGTCCATCTCAGTGCCTTTGTCTGCAGAGCAAGCATATACTGGCAGAGATGCGCTGGCGAAGGAGATCTACGCGAGACTTTTTCAGTGGCTGGTGTTGGTCATTAATTTCACCACGAGCAGTAGTACCAACCCTGTAGTGCCGCTCGCTCATCCGGAGCAACCGCAAGAGGAGGAAGAAGACCTGTCCAGTGGATTTGGCCGTGCGCCCGTCACTATTCGCGAGGCTGCTGATAAGTTTGGCACCATTGCGTTATTAGATATTTTTGGTTTCGAATCATTTAAAGTCAATCGCTTCGAACAGCTCTGCATCAACTTCGCCAACGAAAAGCTGCAACAGAAATTCTGTTTGGATTGCTTCCGAACTGTTCAGCAGGAATACCGTGACGAAGGCTTAGCTTGGGAGGCGATACCTTTTATTGATAACTGTGAAACGCTTTTCATGATTGAGGGTGGTGGCAGCAGCCAAAGCAGCATTATCAGTATTCTCAACGAGGAGTGCTTACTAGGGGCGCGTGGCAATGACGAGGCATTCTTGGCCAAGGTAAAGTCTGCCTATGGAGGAAGCCGTGGTCAATCTGTTGCAAACAAAGCTTTCAGTGCAAACTTGAAAAGTGCAGATAGCTTCGCTATTCATCACTACGCCGGTAAAGTCGAGTATACAGTGACGCAATTCGTTGAAAAGAATCGTGACACTTGTCCACCTGAGGTGCACGCAGTGCTCGCTCGAGGTAGGAACCCCTTGCTGGCCAATCTTTTCGGCGCCAATGGACACTACTTCACAGGAAGCGCTGTCCATGATCTGTTGAGCCAGAGAGATAGGCAGTCTGTAGCATGTATTCTGCTTCTACATGATGACATCATCCCTGCAGTGGACCTCAGCAGTCAAGGCGTCCAAGCGACGACTGCGCCGGTCGCGCCGCGAATGCGGGCAGTATCATCTCTGCAGCCACGCTTGAAGGCCTTAGGTTCAGCTGGTGTTCAGCGTCGCCAGTCTTTTCTCAACGCAGAGACGGTGACCTCCAAGTTCAAGTCGCAACTAGGAGCCCTCTTGACCACACTAGGTAAGACGCAGTGCCAATACGTGCGCTGTATCAAGCCGAATGTCAACAAATCTCCGAAAGAATACAACTTGTCTATGGTCGTGAGTCAACTTCGCTCAGCGGGCATGATTGAAGCTGTGCGCATTTCTCGCGCTGCATATCCATACCGCACGACACATGAAGAGTTTTTGTCCCGTTTCAAAGCTCTACGCTCAGCATCTTGGCTACAGAAGCAAGGGAAAGACGCACGGACACAAGCAGGAGCCCTATTGCTTGACATCTTGCGCCGAGACCCATTGCCCAGCGACGAAGAGAGCCTTGCTCTGGTGTTCGGATCGCCCGGTGCACCTTCGCGTGTGACCGACAAAGAGACGAAAGACCAAGGCTCGAGCTTGTGGGAGCTAGGGCGCACGAAACTTTACTTCACCAATGGTATTTTGGAACATTTGGAAGCTTTACGTAGCAATCTTGTGTACAATGCTGCATGTCACATTCAAGCCGCTTATCGCGGAATTGTCAGACGAAGAAAGTATTTGCGTTTCCGCTTGGCAAGCATCTGGCTGCAAGCCCGATTCAGAAGTATGAGCTGTCAGCGCTTATTTAAAAATTGCAGGCGAAATGCAGTCAGGTTGCAAGCAGTGATTCGCGGTTGGCTCTGTCGCTTAATGTCTCGTGCTGCGCAGCTCGAACGGGCTTCCAGCAAGATTGGCGCCACCTACCGCATGCGCGTGCATCGCAGGCATTTCTTACATGTCATTAAACCAGCCTGTGTGCTGATACAAAGTTTGATAAAAGCGCGTTATGCTATGAGAAAATACATTCTTCGCCGCGACAAAGCCAGGCACCAAGCTGATATGAGCAATCGCCTCGCTGCCGCTCAGCAGCGCACATCATGCCTCGAAGACGAAAATGCCGACCTGCGCAGAGAAATTGCTGTTCTGCGTGCCGCGTTGAGCGAAGCTACATTTAGCACGGATGTAAAGCTTACCGTCGACGCAAGTTCTGGTAGCCCACGCACAGTGGGGCTAGATTCTAGCACTAGCATGAGCCCTAGACCGTTGGTGGAAAAGGAGCTTGTATCGGCGATGTCGCAAACCACCCCCAGGCCGGCCCCAGGGGTGCAAGATCGCTCCGTGGAAACGGATCAACCGGCTCTGTCGCAATCAGAGATTCCTTCGCAAGCCATAGACATAGAAACGCAATTGAAGCGAGAACAAGCAACGCAGCTGATGAGAGCAGCCGAGACACTCATGCATCAGGCCGTCGATGCCGCGAGGAAGGCCGGCCTCTCGCTTTCAGATGCACAGCATTCACACAGCGGCAACACACCTACTTCGCTATCCCTCGCCACAGCAGGTGAGGCCACAAAAGATTCAGACTTAAGCGGATCGCCATCTCCCCGCATACACAAGCAGGATGTCAAGGACCTGCTCACACTCATGGAGACGGGCAACGGCCTCTCGTGCACTATTTACGCCGTCCAAAAGAAAGGAGGTACCCTCGTGGGCAAACCTGCCATTATCAAGAAAAGGGCAGACAGCTCCTGCGATGGTGGCGCCCGTATTGACTGCGAAGTGCGCACACCGTCGCAGCCGTCCTCTAACGGCTACACCGGAATCACGGGTGTGACCACTCCTAAGAAAAAAGATGACCCTGTCTCCAATTTTCATCCAGCGGTGGCACCAACCATTAAAGTGTTGCGTTTCGGCATTGCGGATGTAATGCAGGTACGCCGGGGGCGCTGCGGGCTTATTCAACTGCCACGCGCCGTACATGATAGCTTGTGCCTAATTGTCACTGTTCGCGACAAGGGAGAGCTGAACTTCGTCATGGATTCTAAGTTGAGATGCGAAGTTGCCTACGTCGCTTTCCATTACTTGATGCAGCGATGTGGTGCTAATATTAAAAGCTCGCCCTCACCAGTGAGGAGCCCGATCCCTGCTATAACTGCCAGGCATACGCCAGGAGCGCGCGTCAAGGTAGCCGGTATCACTCCAGAAGTGCCAGTCTCGCCGACCAGAGCCATCAGCTTTCGGAGCCCATTAATGGAGCGTGCTCAGCGCCAGGCAAACCTTTCACCCAAGGTCCCTAACTCAGCGCCCACTGGACTTCACCTCATGCCGCCAGTGCCACCCTCCCTAGCCTACGGAACGCCGCTGCATAGTACGTCCCCATTCAAGGACAAAGAGAACGCGGCTAATTCACGCAAGGAAGCAAAAAATAGTGAGCTAGGCAGCACTGACGTTGCAGTGCGCAAAGCCCTTCGCCAGGCAGATGACATCATTGCAAACGAGGCGAAGCCCTCTACCGCAACAGGGCACAAGGATCCTACCATTGTGAAGCGGGGATGGGTAACGAAGGCCGACAATGTCATCTCGGGTCTCTCCACGCCACATTGGCAAAGGCGCTTTTGTTTGCTCGAAAGAGAAAGTAAACTATTGAAGTTCTCTCAATCAGAGCTAGCGGAGCACTACCCATCTCAAGTCAGATCCATCGTGAGTCTCAGTCCCTCGGCGACCGCGTTGAAGGTGGTCAAGAACGGTGGTGGAGGTATATCATCTTTTTTCTCCGGTGGCCTTCATATTTTGGAAATACATAATGCTGCGCAAAATGGAGGAGATAGTAGTGTTATAAAGATGCAGTTCGAAACTATGGACGAGCTGAAGGCGTGGACGAAATGTATTGAAGACGTGATCGCGGGGGTCAGGTGAGCCTATTCGCGTAAAAGCACTAATGAAACGTTTGTAAAAAATATATTCAAAACACATATATACAATACAACAACAAATGATGCTCATTAATGTCCATGAGCTTTCACCTTTTTCTTTTTCCCCGAGGACTTGGACTTTCTCATCTGCTCGTTTGCTTGTTGTTCCTCTAAATCTAGAGAGGAGAGCTGATTTTTCAGCTCTTCAGACATTTTTACATAATCAGGATCATTGCCCCATGCCTTGCCAAAACCTTGTGGTTGATATTCAGCAATAAGCGTCTTTAATTTCCCATAATTCTCTTTCTGTACAGTAAAAAGTCCTTCTGCAAGATATTCCGCGCGGAATGCTCCAATTTCTTCACGAGCTCGTTCATATTCCAGTTCCAATTGTGTTTCATCTTCTCGAGACGTGCGCAGCAACTCAAAAACTCTCTCCCGCATTATTGCTTTTTCACTCAATGATGGCATCGGAGGCTTCGGCGTTAGGCCTTTGTCAAAATATTCTTTTTGAGGAACATCCACATAGTTAGCATCGAAGCGCGAAGCATACTGCGACTCTTCTTCTATACGCAACCTGTCATAATCTTGGAAGTCTTCATCTAATACCGCTTTCTTTGTAAGTTTAAGATGTCTGTTAAGGTTATGGTCAGTCTGTACATCAGACTCCTGTTCGCTGTCAATAAGATCCTTGCCTATGGCTTCAATAGCCGCATTATATTCGTCTAATGCATCTGATTGACGCTTTATAATGGCATTGCGCTCTGCCAAGAACATATCCAATGACTGCGTGACTTCAAGTGCATTCTCCCGTAGTCGGCGGCTGATTTCACTATTGAAGTCGCCCATGATATTTATTTTTCACCAAAATGATAAAAAGCCGACAAAATAGCAATACACTGTTTGAATTAACTCCTTTCAATTAACAACTGTGGCTGAACCCTTGAAGAAGCTGAGAGGGAGAGAAATATCCGTTCTTTTCAATTTTTCAGACGACTAATTTAAGAAAAGAAAAGTCTTGGGTTAGGACAAGGGTTAAGACTTTCTAAAGTAGCTATTTTTCGATTAGTATTCTGTGGAACTGATTGGAGAAGAGACCTGACCATTGAAATATATTTGATTGTTCAACGAAAGACTCTTCAGGTCAGGGTTAGGTTTTTGCCTTGAAGCAACTTCTTGGAGCACATTAAATGATAAAAGTAAATTTACCCAGTAGTTTACCTTCATTTCGATTTAAGGTCCAAGCTGACACAAAATTCACAGACTTATTAAATGCCATAGTATTGAAGCTCCCGAGTTTAGGGCTAGGTCTCGATGAACTGCAAGTGTGGACAGGATATCCTCATGTTTTAGTTTTTGGCACATCCAACGAAAGCCTCGGTGGTGTTGGAATCAACGCGGGTGACAGTGTTACAGTTAAAACTGGCTCACCTCCATCTCTTAGATCTCATTCATCTGTTTCTATTCCTCAGACAAGTGAAAACAGTGAAAACAAGAATGTTCACGAAATGCTGGATGTAAAGACAATGATAGATAGTCTCTTATCTTTAGGATTTTCGAAGAGTGCCTGTGAAAAAACCGTTGCCATAGTCGGATGTAAAATGGATTCAGAGTCTTACAATCTCGCTGTCGAAACATGCTCCGCGGTTCAATTATCAATGACGGAGACGAACACATCAACTCAAGTGATTTCCTCGAAAGTGATGAGACGCCTTGTTATTGATGCAGATAATAGTTGCTTGTTAAGGGCAATTGGTTTTGCAGTTGATTTCGAGAGAAATGGAACCAAAAACCCCAGTCAGGTGAGACCGGACTTAATCAGGCAATCTATTGCGGAAGTAGTTCTCTCGAGTGCTGCAGGCGAAATTTACTCTGAAGCCATTTTAGGTATGTCGCGCACAGAATATACGAAATTCATCTTGAATGCAGAGAATTGGTGTGGAGAGTTAGAAATATCCATTCTAGCTACTTTGTTGTCCGTGCGCATCCGGGTTCTGGATGTGCGCTCCCAGATATTACTGCCCTACGCCGGTCCAGAGGCCAAAGTGCAGGAAACGCTATACTTACTTTACGATGGTATTCATTATGACTGCCTCGTACAAGGACCTAAGGAGTCTGACGATGTTACCCGAACGCTGTTCGATGCGAACGATGCAGACATTGAAAGACAGTGCAGGCAAATATCGCATGAGGCGAAGGAAGCCAGGAGTTATACTAACACGAAAGATAAAAAAGGAGGGTTCTGCTTAAGATGCCTCGTTTGCGGAGCGGGCATGGCTCATGCCGAGGAAGCATCGGCTCATGCAGATACAACAGGGCACCAGAATTACGGACAGATCTAAAGTCAACTTTGTTGACTTGGGTGGCGACTCTTGCGAGTGTATAGCCTCATGAACGGCTTGTTGTGCTTATTGTTAGTTTTATAGTTGTTTTAGTTAGTGCAGTGCCTATGATACACTGTAGGCTGAATCAGTGTGAGTTGTGGTGTGGCTTCAAGTAATACATATCGTTCTTTACAACACTTAATTATATATATACGTAGTAATTAATACTTTACATACCAGAACTTGAGAAGAGAGTGAAAACACGCTATACTAAGATCTATTACTCTAGGTACGTAAAAATGTATCTCGTGAACCTTCCACTTTACTTGATTATGAAATATATATACGTAGTAATTAATACTTTACATACCTTGATTAGCACTGGAAGAGCTTAGCGCCAGCTTGCGCAGTGTGCTATCGAGTTTAACCCTTTAAGAGAGAGAGATAGAGCGCTTCGCCACACTCAGCACGCGAAGTTCAGCATTGCGATTAGGCATATCCTTGCACTTTGCCACGAGCTGCACCTTGTTGGCGAGCGCAAATTGGTATGCATCACTCGCCGCTTCTGATGTATACCAATTTGCGCTCACCAACAAGGCGCAGCTCCAATACAACGACAAGTCTGTCCCGCGTCGTGGGTGTTTACTTGGTTCGCGGCAAGTTTAGAACAGCTCCATGTCTCGCAAAAATACAAGAGATAGTGTCAAGATATCGTTTCTTCCATTTAAAATGATCTTGATCTGAGAGCCACGCTCTACCAGCTCCGTCTTTATTATGAAATTAGCAACATAAAATTTGGACAAACAAATCCAGAAAAAATCGCAAGAAGTGGGTATCGTTGAAATTAAATACTGTTTTATAAATCTACAAAACCGAAAAATGAGCTCATTGCTCCATATTACATTGTCAAAGTCAAGTTCCAGTATTTTTGCTGTGTTCGGTGACTTTACTGGGCATCAAAATGGCTCAGCCTGTGAGCTCTTAGTCGCGCGACCTGGAGCTTTAGAGCTTTATAGTGTTGATGAAACTGGAAAACTTCGTTGCATAAGTATACATCCAACATTTTCAGTTTTACGCTCAGTATCAGTTACCCGTCCTGCGTCCTTAAAACGAGATGGCTTGATATTGGGATCGGATAGTGGCTACGTTTCAATAGTATGTTATGATGTTATTATGAACAACTGGTCTATATTAGCTAGTGCTGGATATGGACGGGCAGGCTGTTTAAAGGACATACCTGGGCAATATGTTGCTGGGGATAAAACGGGTCGTGCAATTATGATTGCAAGCGTTGAATCTCAGTTTGTTGCGTATACTGTTGAGACAAACACTACAGCATTAACAAATGCTCAAAATGTCACAAATGACAAAATCGCGTCATCAGAAGACTTAACTGGGATGGAACTTAGAGCACTTACATACGTTCAACCTTTACAATCGCGGCATAAACACAACACTGATTCCGGAGGTCCTGCACCCCAAGTTTGCTTTGCATTGGTTGCTCTAGAAATAGGATCAGCTACATGTACAACTTTCGCTGCTATAGAAGGTTGCCTGGGTGCAGGGGGAATTAAAAAGAGTCTCGTTTTATATCAAACCAACTCCGCAGCAGGTAAGCTTGTTCAATTAGGCGTTCAGTCAATTCCTTCAACAGCCTCGACTCTGATTGCATTACCGTTGGCAACAACCTCTTGTGCATTTAATGGCGGTGTTTTGATTTGCGGGGTTGGCTTTGTTTCATTATTTGTTGCAGAAACCAATTTAAGCGCCACGGCAACCTTGCCGAGTGCGAGCGAGCTGGTCCTGGGTGGTGTTGCCCACCTTCTGACGACGGTCACAACTTGCAACGGGTCTCACATTTTTGCACTTGTCCAAGGAGAAAGTGGAGCAATTTTTAAAGTAGTACTTTTGCATGACAACAACAGCGGTATCAATATAAGGCTGGAGCCCTACGAGCAATTGTCGAACATGAATTACTTCTCAGAGGCCGCCTTGCAACGCACGACCAACACAATCCCACTGTGCTCAACATTGGCCGTTTCAAAATCTGGACTACTTTTTTGCGCTGGAGAAAGCGGCATTCAGAACTTGTATGCTATTTCAAGTCTAGGCGACAGCAGGGCGCACCACATTGAAAACGGAAATGTGTTACGAAACTTGCACTTAGTGGACAGTCTCAACAGTCGCAACGGCACCATGACGAGCACCTCTGAAGACTACAACTACTGCCCGGGCCCCGTTGTAGATTTACTTTGCGACGACCTTCTGGGTATTTTTACCCCGCAGATTTACGCATTGTGCGGCAACGGACGAGGTGTCGAAGGCCATGGGAACTCTTCCCATCTGCGCGTGACAAAGAAGGGCAGCAGTACTATGGGGTTAGGTCGCACGGTCCTCTCAAATCCTCTCGCAGCTGCATCTGGATCGCTCAACAACTCTACTCTGCATAACGCGACAGGGATTTGGTCGATTACTGAGAG
>JACCDO011269775.1_pt1 | contig 10286 bp, 8 predicted proteins | sample 7446101 | NCBI WGS metagenome assembly JACCDO01 (sample SAMN15323440, study PRJNA562643) | freshwater metagenome | isolation source: river surface water | place: USA:Blue River Watershed | collected 2017-08-16
GGCTTCCAGGGCATCTAAAAATTCAAAGTCCAAAAACTCTTCTTCTACTTCCCCTGCAGCCGCTTCATTCGGAACAACTACTTCTTCCTTGGGAGGCTCTATGACACGTAGGACATCAAACGGAACTTCCGAACGGTCTTTTGGAATACCTTTGAATGCAAAGTCAAGTTTGAGGACCTCACCAGCAGTATCCGTGAGTTCTGCTGTATCATTTTCTTCATCCACATTGGTAATTGTGTAGGTAGCCGCTGCTTCTCCCTCCGCCGTAAATGTTTCTACCAACATGCCCTTGCTCATCCCTCGTTGAGCAACAAAGGATGGTAATAACCGTTTTTCTTTAATATCAATGCCTGTTAATTCATATTCTTCTAAGAAGGATGGAACACCGTCTTCATCGGGTTCCATATCAAATACCACTAACTTGCGTGATTTGCCTTCTTCTAAAATACTGATACGGGTTTCATCAATGTAATAAATAAGACCCTTGACAGTCTCAATATCAGCACGAGTTGAGTGAATTTCAACACTGTCACCCAATTCAAGACCCATGCTTTCCTCCGCTTGTTCTTCTTTGGCTTGTTCCGCTCCAGGGCCAATTTGAACACCTGAAAGCACCTTGGTTGCTTCTTCTTCTGCTTCATTTACATCAGTGCCTACAACGACACCTGTGACCTCTTCCACTTCACCTTCTTTTCTTTCTTCGGATGTCTGCATAATCACCCTTCTATTGGATCCGAATCAAAAGAAGGGAGACGTTGGACGCCTAAAAAATTGATTGTGTATTGGCTTAGAAAGCCCGCATACACATGAGTTATCAGATTTCAGTCTTTCAAGATTTAAAAACCTCGTATTCCACTTGGGATACTCTTCAGACATATCTTACCAGCCCTGAAGGTGGAAATATTCGTGTAGTAGGAGAGGGTCGTTATCGTATTCTTCGCTATGTCAAAGGTGTCAGTGACCTCAATACTGCTCATGGAAAATGGATGCGGTCTGTGATTTGGGATACCGAATCCAATGCACCTGTCTGTGTTGCTCCACCCAAAGCAGAAAAAGGTGATATTAAGACCGGAGAGAATGTTTGCTATCCCAGTGTGCAACCCTTTCTTGATGGAACAATGGTGAATGTCTTTGTGACCAATGATGATCCTACAAAACTTCAAATTGCAACAAGAACGCAATTGGGTGCAGGCGGTAAATTCTATAGTGAAAAGACCTTTGCCCAAATGTTTCAAGAAGCTCTGGATAGTATGAATCTTACACAACAGGATATTCTTCAGTGCCTTACTCTCCCTGCTGGACCTTCTATCTCGTCCTTTGCATCCTTTGTGCTCCAACATCCTGACCATCGTGTGGTGACGCGTGTAACCAGCCCTCGTCTTTGGCTTGTTCATGCAGGAAGTGTTCAAGATTCTGCGAACGTTACCATAAATGAATCACTTGCCTCACCATGGAATACCCGTTTGTTGATTCCTGCCTATCGTAGTGGTGAAGCACTTGAACAGCATTTTAAATCCGACAAGTCTCTGTCTGCTTTCTTTGATGATGCCTGCAAAACCCAAGGTTGGTTCTTCCAAGGTCTTGTCTTTAAGGATGGCAAGGGAAAGCGTTGGCGTATGCGAAATCCTAACTATCTGTATTTGCGAAGCCTTCGTGGGTCCGAAGCAACTCCGATGGACCGTTTCCTCCGTCTTCGCTCCGAAAGCAAAGTGACGGAATATTTGAAACACTATTATGAAGAGCGTCAAATCTTCTGGGATTTGGAACAAGGCCTCCGTGCAAAGACAAAAGAAGTCTTTGATTCATATTGCTCTGTTCACAAATCACATGACAAGAAACTCGACGAACTTCCTTGGTCTGTGCGTCCTTGCGTCTTCAAACTTCATGCTCATTATCTCGAACACTTGAGACCGAATAATGAGAAAGTCTTAATGAAGAATGCTGTTGAACTTGTAAATAATCTCGCTGTCTATGAACAAAAGCGTCTTCTAACGGCTCAACAAGAGAAGGTTGTTGCAAATTAACGACGACGACGGGTCATGCGTCTGCGTGAAGCTTTTCTGGATTTGCCACCCATACTTGCATTTCCTCTTAAATTTCGGAATGTAAGATTGGATTTTATACCTCGTAACAAACGTTTGTCTTCATTTGAGAAATTTCCCGTAAGATTTCCCCTATGCATACGAAGAACACCACGCGTTTCAACAATTGCATTTCGTATACCATTTGTTAATTCTCGTTTACGAGCATTATTTGTTGTATTGTGTAATTGATTTCGAAGCCCTTTAATTGTCATTAAATAAGGCCTTAATGATACACTATTCATTGGAGGTGCAGAGGGTTCAGGATACATGTGTTGTAAATTGGTTCCACGACGGATATTGTTAAGGAGAGCAGCACGAGATGCTGCATTCGCCATTCCTCGTGCAATGCCTGCCTCCACATTATTATTAGCACTATTCACACGAGGAGCAGTAGCAGTGGAAGGCATACCCCTACCTGCTTCCACATTGTTTCCAACAATATTACCAATCTTATTTGCGGACATTTCTACTTGTATTCACTTTTTTTTATAAAAGTCTAAAGCTCTCCCACAACAACCATTGTAGTGAACAATGGCTGCTGTAGGTATTGATCTTGGAACAACCACGTCTTGTGTTGGCGTTTGGCAAAATAACCGTCTAGAGATTATTGCAAATGACCAGGGTAATCGTATTACCCCTTCCTTTGTTGCCTTTACTGAATCGGAACGTTTGATTGGTGAATCTGCAAAGAACCAAGCTGCAGGCAATCCTAAAAATACAGTGTATGAAGCCAAGCGTTTGATTGGTCGTCGTTTTGATGAATCCTCCGTTCAAAAAGATATTAAGCAATTTTCATATAATGTGGTTCGTGGTCAACATGATAAGCCGGAGATTGAGGTGGAATTCAAGGGTGAAACCAAACGCATGAGACCCGAAGAAATTGGTGCTGCTGTGCTCCAAAAAATGAAGGCCACTGCGGAAGCCTATCTTGGCACACCTGTCAAAGATGCCGTGATTACTGTCCCTGCCTATTTCAATGACTCTCAGCGTCAGGCCACGAAAGATGCAGGTATCATTGCAGGCCTCAATGTTCTTCGTATTATCAATGAACCGACTGCTGCAGCCATCGCATATGGATTAGACAAGAAACGTGATGGTGAACAACACGTCTTAATTTTTGACTTGGGTGGTGGTACCTTTGATGTGAGTTTGCTGTCCTTGGACGATGGTATCTTTGAAGTGAAAGCCACTGCGGGAGATACTCATTTGGGTGGTGCTGATTTTGATACACTCCTTGTGGAGCACTGTATGCAGGAATTCAAGCGGAAGACAAAGATGGATTTGAAGGACAATGCTCGTGCTCTTCGTCGTCTCCGCACAGCGGTAGAAAAGGCTAAGCATACACTTTCGTCGGCAACCCAAGCCAATGTAGAGATTGATTCTCTTCATGAAGGACAAGACTTTGCAACGACAATCACTCGTGCCAAGTTTGAATCTCTTTGTGAGCCTGTCTTCAAGCGTTGTATGGAACCTGTAGAACAAGTGCTTCGTGATTCCAAGATGTCCAAGGAGCAAATTAACGAAATTGTCATGGTTGGAGGGTCCTCTCGTATTCCCCGTATTCGTCAAATGCTTACTGATTTCTTTAATGGAAAGAAGCTGAATGACTCTGTAAATCCTGATGAAGCTGTAGCGTATGGTGCTGCTGTGCAGGCTCACATTCTTTCCAAGAAAGATGGTGCTCCCAGTGATCGCACGGATGAACTCCTCCTCCTGGATGTGACTCCTTTAACTCTTGGTATTGAAACTGCAGGGGGTATCATGACTCCTTTGATTAAACGAAACACGACAATTCCTACGAAGAAGTCTCAGACATTCTCTACCTATGCGGATAATCAACCGGCGGTAGACATCCAGATTTACGAAGGGGAACGCAATTTCACCAAGGATAACAATCTCTTGGGTCGTTTCCGTTTGGAAGGTATTCCTCCTATGCCTCGTGGTATTCCACAGATTGAAATTACCTATGATTTGGATGCCAATGGTATTTTGAATGTGACGGCTGCAGAAAAGTCTACAGGTAAATCGAACAAGATTACCATTACCAATGATAAGGGTCGTCTAAGCAAGGACCAAATTGAGAAGATGGTTGCAGAAGCTGCAGAGCACGAAAAGGAAGATAAGGCTCGCATGGAGACCATTGAGGCAAAGAATGAACTTGAATCCTATTTGTATAATGCTCGCAACTCCTTCCGTGATGAAAAGGTCGTTGGAAAATTGGGAGCAGACGCAAAGGAAGGCGAAGAAAAAACTCAAGAATTCATTAATTGGATTGACAATCACACAGACGAAGACAAGGATACTTACAAGGCCAAGATGAAGGAAGCGGAAGAAGCTCTTCGTCCTCTCTTAATGAAACTGTATGCGTCAGGGGCTGGACCTGACGGTGCCGTTCCAACGGGAGAAGAAGGTAATCTTCCTGGAATGCATGGGCAGGGCTCCACAGGTGCTCCAGGCCCCAAGGTAGAAGAAGTAGATTAACAAAACATAAGATCCAGTAGGAATGGCACAAGCCTTAGCCCAAGGAGCAAAAGCCGCCGTGGAAGGCACAATGATGTTGACAGGGGCCGCTTTGAAATCAGTCAAAGTTGCTGGTGTTGCCGCTGACAAAGCAGTGGAACTGACAGGCAAAGGAGTTGAAGTGGGAGCCAAACTTGGATCAGCTGCGTTGAATACAGCAGGAGTAGCGGGAGAGGCTGCCTTACAAACAGCGTCTGTAGCAACCCAAGCAGCAGCAAAAGTGACTCAAGCAGCCGCCACAGCGACCGCCAATGCCAGTGCAGCCACCTTAACAGCCTCTGCGAATGTCGTAAAATCGGGAGTTGGGGCTACGGCAAAGATTGCAAATGCTGCGTTAGCAGGAACAGCCCAAGTAACAACAGATACACTCAAAGTATCTGCTGATGCTGCTTCCTCAGCAGCAAAGTTTTCCGTTGGCACTGTAAATTCTGCATTAAAAGGCTTAGACAATTTACGTCAATTGGGAGGGATGACAGGACAGGCCTGGGTTGAACGGGTCAAAGCAAAGAAGCAACAAAACTCAAAGCTGGCATCCCTGCGTTCTCCTCAGATTGTTTTGAATATCTTGGTTGAGGATTTTGAGAAAGTTGCAAAAGATTTACGCTCTTCCTTTGATGATACGATTAGCTCAAGTGATGTTGCTCTTAAATTACTCATTGTAAATATTAAAGATTTATACTGCATGTCCTTATTTCGCCGTATGAAAAATACATTTTCGAATAAACGGTGTCCATCCAATAGCAATCTACGAAAGAATCTTGAAAAAAAAATAAAAGGACAAGTCCAAGAATTAAACAATCGTAAAAAGTATTTTTTTACTATGTTTGACCAAAAAGAATCTCAGACAGTCAGTTTATTCAAAGCAGAAGCTCAGCGAATGCCCCAATCGACCAATGAACAACAAGATTTAGCCCAAATTGAGAATATTAAAGCCTTATTTAGTAAAAAGTTGGATGAATTTTCAAAAGATGTTGCTGGTCATTTAACAAAGATTACCTCTGTTTACGAACTACGAACAGCCCAATATCAAGTTATTATTGATAAAGCCTACAATGGAACGTTTAGCATGAATGGCGTTTTCAATCAATCTGTAGCTTCTGTGGGTGGGCGTCGCAAAACCTACCGTCGCAAAGCCAAGAAAGGAACACGCAAACACTAAATCAATATGGTTGTTTAGAACAACACAGTTGATTAAGCACCCTGAGTAGCAGATGTTTGGAAGCCATTGGTTCCGTCAGAAACAACAGTTACTGCGTATGTTTTAGCAGTTGTCATTGTAGCAGATGCAGCACCCTTATATGTAGTGCCATCACCAACAATCGTCTGACCACCACCATTGGAGAAAATTACGTAGGCAACAGCACCATTGGCATTATTTGATGTCTTCATTGTAACAGCACCCGTCATAGTTGCAGTGAATTTAAATACTTGACCTTTAGAAAAGTCAATAGTTAAGTTTCCACTAACACTGGTAGAATCGGTTGTAACAGTATCAGAACGAATCTGGCCTGCAGTAGTTACAACACCTGTTCCAGCAGTGACAGAGCCAAGGGTATACACAGGAGCACCCTGGTCAACAGCAGAACCATTAGGGTCAATCCCACGAGGGACATAACTGGGCTTGTCAGTGTTGTAAGGAGCAAAGAGTTTAGAATTCGGATCAATATAACCACTCAAGAAAGAAGCAGGGTCAAAGACACCTACCATGTAAGTGGTGACACCAGGGTTAGGAGCAGCATAGGTAGTATTGTTGGCAGCATAGAGACCACTGGGATAAAGTTTCTTACCATTTTCAATCAAAATACGATTGGCGGGGCACTTCGCGGCTGTTCCTGAGCCGACTGTAGCCAAGGAGGTTAATGTGCCGGTAACTTCAAAGGTGGTAGGATTTACACTGGTTGTGTATTGATAGATATCATTCTGGAAAGCAGCCGTTGTGATATACTGACGGCGAGGTGAGTTCAAAAAGTTTGAATGGGTGGTTGTTCCGATTGTGGCCATCTCTATATTTTTGTTCTAGAATTTTATTTTTTGAAATAGGTTTTTAACATAAAAAGAGTTCCTATACAAAACACCGCCACAATTGTAGAGGCTACACCTTGATTGGAAATAATGACGTAGCCTTTGCTAGTAGGAGCATCAGGCAAATTGCAGACTTCACAAGAGGCTTTTTGTTGAATGTCTGAATCTCCCTTTTTCAAACGTGCTTGTTTGAGTTGAATGTTTTTGTGCGTTGCAAGAACAACCATACCCATCTGTGAACACCGTCTCATGAAATGGTCTACATGCCCATCTATGGGAAATGCATTCTCACAAAGGGTTTTTGCTCCATTTCGTGTTAAAATGTATCCTGTTAAAGGGGCCATCACATCGTAGGACCAATTCTTAGAATATGTTGGAGAGCCAAGTTCAAGAGCACGAGTTAATGTAGGACCAAAAGGTCTGGCTAACATCCAAATATCAGGACGTTTAATATCTTCTTGATTTAAATCTTCCATTGCTTTCGTAAGGTCTTCCAAAAAAGTATCAGGGATTACTGCATCATCTTCTAGCACCAACAGTTTTTCCTTGTCTGTCTCTAAAAATTTTTTCCAACAGGAATAATGACTCAAATAACATCCAACACCTCCTGGTGTATCCAAATCTTCATGGTCACGACGTTTTTGATATAAAATATTCCGTTTGGTGCGAAGACTTACGCGGTCATCATTTTTAATATCTAAGAGTTTTCCATTGATTCCTTCAAATCGCTCAAAAGGAAACGTCTGAATTAATCGTTGCACACCAGGCTGATGGATAAATCTGTCCCACCTGTCAGGACGCTCTTTCAGATTTATACAATAGACTTGAAAGAGATTGGATTTGGGCTGCTGCTCCATTTCTTTTAGTAGATTAGAGATTTGTAAAGTTTTTATTAAGAAACAGATAATCTTGTCGGACGAGTGTTACTATCTATTTTGATGGTGGGACATAAGCTTCTGTAGGTTTATTCCATTGCGTTACTTCACCATCTACAGTAGCATAATACACTGGTCCTTGGTTATTTTTTATCTCTACCCAACCAGCAGGAAGAGCACTCGGAGCATAGGCTGGAGAGGAGGGAGCATATACAGGAGATGTAGGTGCATATTGAGGAGTTGTTGCACCATACAGAGGAGTTGTTGCACCATACAGAGGAGTTGTTGCACCATACAGAGGAGTTGTTGCACCATACAGAGGAGTTGTAGGACCTCCTTGTGGAGACATAGGTGCATAGAATGGAGTTGTGCTACCTGGTCCATAGGTTGGTGATTGAGGGCCTGTAGCGGCCGCCCGTTGAGCAGCGGTTTGCTCTTGAAGTTTGCCATAGAAAGCACTCTTTTGCGGAACACGTTTGCCCTTTGCTGCGGGAGCTGCTTTGGGAGGGACCACACGAGCCGCTGCCTCTTCCAGTGCCTTGGCATTCCCCACATTCAACCGTAGAGATTCACGATTGCGTGTGCCAATGGGTCGTGTCTTGGCTTGAATCCAGTCTTCTCTCCATTGGCGGAACATAAGAGCACATCCTGCTGCAGCACGGCTAATTGCAGCACGAGCAACCGTCTGTTTTCCATCACGAGCTTTATCCATAGGAAAATCCACACCTACACGAAGCACCATTTCAGCACGCAAAGGGTGAGGAACTTTGTATCCAACGTAACTAATCTCATTTGTTTCCATTTGATTTGCTTCCATGTAGGCTTGGAAGAGATTCCCAAGTGTGTGATCTTCATTAGGAAAATAGAAGTCAAATCCTTTCATACGAGCATCTGCGGGAACGACCCGCACATCACTAGGAAGTTCTCCTGAATACTTGGAGCACTTCTTTTCAATATTATACAATGCACGTTCTACAATAGGAAAGATAGGCAGTGTTCCTATACTTTCAACAACAAAGTCAAAGCTATTGGGTTCACCCTTTTCATTCACTTTGTAACACCGTTGCACTTCCATGCTTTGAAATTCACGAATCATTGCATCTTTCTTTCCAGGCTCATCTTTCAGACTATCCAAACTTAGTTTTTTATTGTTTTCAAGCCAACGTTGAAAGTATTGTTGCTGTCTAGCTTCATCTGTATCAATCGTATAAGAATAAGAACATTGACTTACGGGGCACCAACGAATGTGTTGATTTCCAGTTCCAACAGATGCTCGTGCAACAAACTCGATTTTTTGAGGAGCTGTATTAGGTTGTTTTGCTTTTAAAACTGCAATCAAGCAAGTATCATTTGTAATAGGGTCAGCAAGAAAGAAGTCTTTATTTCCTGGGCCATATTTAATATATCCTTCATCTGCACGTCCCTTTTGAAACACTTCAATGTGTTCAGCTTTTACGGGTATAGTATGATCCGTATCATTTTCCATGGATAAACGAAATTCAAATTCATCCTTCTTCCATCCATCAGGATTCCATGATTCCTGGTTAATAAAGATGGGAAGTAACCCAATTCTATCGGCCAACATTTCATTGGTCATGGGAGTTGTATTGGTCAAGATTGAAACATCTGTGGTAGCACCTGTTTCATTCATTTTGGAATTGAAAGCAAGAGTTTCTACACCTGTCAGAATCATACGACGGAGAGTATTCACGTAAGCAACATCAGTATCCTTAATTTGAAAGGTGAGTGTGTTTTCATCGTCTACATTGGCTAGATTCCAGAAAATTTGAGGAACATCTGCAGAACTCATTCTATTCTATTGGTACTTCCTGTTTAAGGTTGGCAAAGTCAATTTTTACAAGGCCCTTCTGCGTTGAATACGAACACATCCTATCTTCTCTCTCGGTAGTCGGTATGAACACCGGGCAACCCGAGCATATTTGTTTTTACAGTAATAAATGTCAATGGTCGAAGGCGTTTTTAACAGAACTTGCTAATACTTCCTGGAAACAAAGCTTCCGGTTTGTCTGTGTTGACCCTGCTCCCAATCGTCCTCCACTTCCTTCTTGGTTAACGAAAGTTCCCACATTGGTCATTAAAGGAGAGCAGCAACCCCGAACAGATGGTGATGTCATGAATTGGTTATCAGAAATGAAAATGAAGTCTGGAGGAAACGTGGGAGGTGCAGGAGGTTCCCTAGACTATGAAGCCTTTAATATGATGGAACATCAATCCTTTGCAAAAGGATTTGGGTATAGTTTTAATGATGCTGATACAAGCACAGCAGGAAATGGTGGTGCAACAATGCCAGGTGCCTTTTCGTTTTTGAATGGAGCAGCTGCCACGGGGGATAGAACTGCAAATACCATACCTTCCATGATGGATACAGCAAAGAGAAGTCGGAAAGAGCAAATGATGGACCAGCAAATGGAAGCGTATATTCAAGAACGGAATCGTGGAATGCCTCAAGGGCCTCCTCGTGTATAATAGAATGGCAGGTGCAGGTGCAGGCCAAGAAGCTATTGAACATGGTTTATTTCAAATTGCTATAGATGATTTTCAACTTGATCTTCGATTAAAACAAGCGTCTAAATTTGTGGTAGATAAAAATCAAGGTGAACTTTATAATTGTTTAAACCTTGTAATCGCTATACTTGGCATTGTTTCAGATTCAAAAAACTATTTAAGTATATGCACAGAAAGAGGAAGAAGTACACCTATTGAAGAATTTGATAGAATTACAAAAGAAGCAATTGCAAAACTTAAGATTGAGTATAATGGTATA
>JACCDO011119986.1_pt1 | contig 10285 bp, 7 predicted proteins | sample 7446101 | NCBI WGS metagenome assembly JACCDO01 (sample SAMN15323440, study PRJNA562643) | freshwater metagenome | isolation source: river surface water | place: USA:Blue River Watershed | collected 2017-08-16
AAGATGTTGTCGCGCCTCGCCCCCCGTATCGCCAAGCAGGCTCTTGCCAATGGACACCAGGCCATTGCCCTACGTGGCATGGCTGGATTATCCGGTTCAGTTATTGAATTATCTAACTACTTAGAACAAAGAATTTCACAAAAATCATCCGAATACGCTGCGTCTGCTGCATCATTTGATGAAGTTGGTAAAGTTGTATCTGTAGGTGATGGTATTGCCCGTGTCTATGGCTTAAATAAAGTTCAAGCAGGTGAAATGGTTGTCTTCTCATCTGGATTACGTGGTATGGCATTAAACTTAGAAGATTCCAATGTCGGTGTTGTCATTTTTGGTGATGATCGTTCCATCCTTGAAGGTGATACCGTCAAACGTACTGGATCTATCGTCGATGTACCAGTCGGACCTGAATTACTTGGTCGTGTCGTTGATGGTTTAGGTGAACCAATTGATGGTAAAGGTGCTATTAAATCTAAGTTAAGATCACGTGCTGAAGTTAAAGCTCCTGGTATTATTCCAAGAAAGTCTGTACACGAGCCTATGCCTACCGGTTTAAAGGCCGTTGATGCACTTATCCCAATCGGTCGTGGACAACGTGAGTTAATTATTGGTGATCGTCAAACTGGTAAAACCGCTATTGCCATTGATACTATTATTAACCAAAAATCAAAGGACGAAAGCAAGAAATTGATGTGTATTTATGTTGGCGTCGGTCAAAAACGTTCAACGATTGCTCAATTAGTAGGTGCGTTAGAAGAAGCCAATGCTATTGCACATACTATTGTTGTTGCTGCAACTGCATCCGATTCTGCACCATTACAATTTTTAGCACCTTATACTGGTTGTGCAATGGGTGAATATTTCCGTGATAATGGTAAACATGCTGTTATTTTCTATGATGATTTATCTAAGCAGGCTGTTGCATATCGTCAAATGTCATTATTACTTCGTCGTCCACCAGGTCGTGAAGCATATCCTGGTGATGTTTTCTATTTACATTCACGTTTATTAGAACGTGCAGCTAAAATGGGTGATGCTCTAGGTGCTGGCTCCTTAACTGCATTGCCTGTTATCGAAACACAAGCTGGTGATGTGTCCGCATACATTCCAACTAACGTCATTTCTATTACTGATGGACAAATTTTCTTAGAATCTGAATTATTTTATCAAGGTCAACGTCCAGCTATTTCTGTCGGTTTATCTGTATCTCGTGTTGGATCTGCTGCACAAGTTAAGGCCATGAAACAAGTCGCAGGTACTATGAAATTAGAACTTGCCCAATATCGTGAAGTAGCTGCGTTCGCTAAATTCGGTTCTGATTTAGATCCAGCAACACAAAAACAATTAAATCGTGGTGTTCGTTTATACGAATTGTTAAAACAAGGTCAATATGCTCCTATGGAAATGGAAGAAATCGTAGTTACATTATTCGTTGGTGTTAAGGGTTTTGCTGATCGTGTTGATGTTGCCAAAGTCTCTGACTTTTCTAAAGCTTGGTTAAACTTTATTAAAACAACACATAAAGCAACTGTTATTGATGCTATTATTAAAGAAAAGTATACCATTACTAAAGACATAGAAGCAACAATGATGAAACTAGCTGACGAATTTACGACAACTTATACTGCTTAAATGTATTTGATCAGTTGTAGCTACATTCTGTAATAGTAATTAATAGAATAGTTTTGTAACTTTATTATTTTATTTTTTCTCCCTGAAGGCCGGGTTAACCGTTTATTTTTCCAAAAATTCAATTCAAATTTTACTGACAGAAAAGAATGAGAGGAAGACATCAAGTGCACGGTCGCTCGCAAATTGCCGATTTCTTATGTCCTGATAATGGCTATCGAGGGCAGTTGAAACGTCAAGGTAAAGAGGTACGTGATCATATGAAGGAGAATCGTATGGGCTTAAAAGAACAACAACAAAAATTACGAGACAAGAGAGAATCCGAAAATATACCAGGTATGACTAACTACAACTAAACTCATAACTGATATTTTATTTAAATTTTTTCATCATTTAACAATATTTTATTTTGATAATTAGTTAAGGAATTATATAAGTTGCAACAGTTTAAGGATGTCGCTCCACGTGTGTTTAAACCCATTGAAGTTAACAGTAATTATGATCGAAGACCATCTGATGGAAATATAAATTTCTTAACTAAAGGTGAATCGGAAAAGCGGCGCGAAGAGTTAAGACGAGAGGCATTAGATGTTCGTTATCAATTAGAATCTCAATTGAAAGAGTCAATTAAACAAAATGGTTTGTTATCTGCAGATGATAGCAGACCAGCGACTCCTAGAAAACCTGAAGTACCCAAGAAAACTGACATTGCTAAATTAAAGACAAGAAATGATGCCGATTTCATTGAAAGAAATCGGGTTAAAGCATTAACAATGGCGCCGCCATCAATAGACAAGGTTGAAGAATCAGCAAAACATGATGAATATGGCAGAGTGCCTGCTTATTTAGAAGAGCGCAAAGCTCAATGGGAAGAAGAAAAAGAAGAACGAAGGAAACGTCAAGCAGATCCTAATTGTCCAAAAGGTATGAAACTTATGCCTGAAGATGAAAGATTACAAACATTAGAGGTTCTTTTGACAAGTAAAGATGAAGTTTCCAAACAATTGAATAAAATGCCTTTTGTTATTGAAACTCCATCATTACGACGAAAGCATGGTGCACTAGAGTCTAAGCTTCGTGAGATTGAGAACGCAATTGAGTTGTTCTCAAAACCAAAAGTTTATATCGCAAAAAATAAATAAATAAATAAATATAGATATTGTTTGTATAATCTTACTATAACAACAAAAAATATATGCTTTACAAATGTTTACACGAACTAATACACATAATTATAGAGTAATAAATTATAGTAGTAGTACTCCTATCTGTTTGAAAAATAATTTAATAAACCACACAAGATACATTAAGAGGAAATGAGTTGTGCTAGGAAATATAGCACTTATAAATAAACCAAAACCTATTGACAAGGTATAAACTTTTAAGTAGTACGAGTTACGCTCTTCATTGACAAAACACTGTGGCTTTTCATACTGTGATTTCAGAGTAATAGTGTTAACATACCAAACGTCTTTCCCGTCACCATGAACTTCCCAATTTTTTCTACTATGTTTATCTTCTTCTGTAAGAAGACATTTTGGTTTTTCCCATTGTGTGATTTGCAGCTTATCATTATAATAAAATTCTCGATTATATTCTGGATGTATATTCGCTGTCCAATTATCAGGATTGTTATATGCAGGATCACGTTTTTTACTAGACTTGGGTGTAGTAGTAGTAGTAGTAGTAGTAGTAGTAGTAGTATTTATTCCTGCATTCGTACCAGAAGTTGTTGAAGATGGAGAACCCGTGTTAATTTCATTGACTTGACTACATGATTTGGCAATATGGTTATCTGTGTAAGTAGTTGACAGTGAGGTCTTATACACTTCATTCTCATCTACTTGTGAAGAAAATGAAGTCTGAGATACAAATGATTGGGACTTTTTGCGTTCTGGAGATGATTTACCGCTTTTTATAGATGATACACTTCGCTCAGGTGATGAATCAATTGATGAAAAACTTTGATCTGTGAGCCAAGAAAATTCATCCGATTGCTGATTTATACTGCTTCTAAATTTAGGCCTCGTTCCACTCTTAGTAGCAGGTTTTAACGGTCTACTCATAATTGGATTAGACAATTGATTCATAGACGATCGTCTACCTGGAGGTGGTGCAGGGAAACGAGCATTTATCCCAGTTGACGAACCAAAAGAAGACACTGATCGCCATGGAGATGCTTCGCCACTACCCGATTTATTACTGGCAAAGGAAGACGCGCCCTGGGACTTCCTCCTCTCTGGACTAGATCTCTTCAATGCGTCGCTGTTCATTGGGTTTGATGTTGCAGATAGATATGGTTTTTCCGACGACGCAAGCAAAACTGTCTGTTGCGGAACCATTACGACAACTATATTTCTATACGAAAATAACATAATGAGTAAAATATAAATGATAAATATAAGCTATAGGATCATGATAATTTAAAATACGAACTAAATTTCAGATTTTGTTAAAAAATTATATTTTTAGGTCCTTTAAACAAAAAAAATTTAAAAAAAGACCAACTATTTAATTATTCATAAATTCGATAATTTCAACGTAGCATTTCCAAAAGAAAAAGAATTTTTATTTCGTCAGTTAGGGTAGTAAGAACTGTACCGTTGTCGTTGCAATTTCGATAACATTCAAATATCCAGCGCACGTTACGCGACTGGTAGTGTCTCCCCGCTTGTCCCGACATGGCGTCCAAGAAGCCTCCGCACAAAGATGAGAAGGACGAAGATGTCGTTTCGTCTGGTTCTGATACTGAGTCCGAATCCGAGGAAGACGAGGATACGGTAAGTTTTTTCTTGTCGCAAGCTTACCTAATTATTTATTGGTTTATTTATTTATTATACAGGGTTTAACGGAGAATCAAAATAGATTATTGTATATGATCAGTCTTTATTCTCACAAAGCTGCACATGGGACAGATGAGAAAGATGAGTGGGTTCGTAAACAGGCGTTAATAGTATTATTATATGAAGGCATTGTTGCAGGTGTATTAGATTTTGATTATGCTCCGGCATCAGCTTGTATTGAAAATAGAAGAATATGGATGAATGTATCACAAGAAGGTAAAAGTGATATAGAATTTTTACGTGAGGAAGAATTAGTTAATGGTTTACAAATGTCTTCTAAATCATTTCAACCAATTACATGTTTCCAAATATCAGAGAAAGGAAAGGAATTAGTAAAACGTATATCACGGAAAGAAAAGGAAGCAGTACATGAATTTGTGTATGCAAGAGGTACTAGAGAATTATTATCTGCTGTGTGGGATGGTCATCATTATTTTTTATGCAGCTCTAGTGGATACAAAAGACGCTCAACAATAACTGATACTGAAGATGTAAGTTACGTTTCATCCGCATATATTCCACAATGTTTGAGATATGGTGGTCGCCCCACATTGTCAAATGCTCATCGTGCTCATGAATCGTCTGTATCAGCAGACAATATCCGAGATGAATTAGACGAAGTTATTACTTTGAATTCTGTATCCATTATAGTCGCTGAATATATTCCGTTTGGTGCAAATCAAATTGTGCAGTTGAATAATAATGTAGGTTCAACAGAGCGTGTGCAAGGTGGTTTTATTTCACCCGCAGTTGACGACCATGCAGCTGACACACAAATTCAGATGTCCCCGGAATTAACGTCTGTAGATATTTTAGATTATACTCTCACAAATCACATTAATTTTGAGGCTGAGATCAACTTTTCTAATGATGGCGATGATATTGTGCAAGTAGAAACTTTTGGTGTTTCAGTAAACGCTGAGGGGACATGTTTTTATGGACTACAGGTAGAGGCAGTTATGGATCGAATTAAAGATAATATTTCGTTGGATCATTTATCTCGTTTATTGGTCGATGTCCAGCAAGATTCATCTGCGATTGTTGATGCAATCATTTCACAGTATCAACGTGAATTGTTGCAACTTGTATTTCTTGGTGATGCGGAAAATAGAAATAAAGTAAATTTGATAATTGCCAATGAAATCACACCACATTTAACTGCTGAAGAATATATGGATAAAGGTGAATATGAAAATGAGTTAAAGCAAGTAATTGGTGATACGAAGGCTGCGTATGATATTTCGGAGCATGATACACTGATATTTGGAGCATATGGTTTACTTGTTGCTGGTCCCAACAGTCGTCATCACGAACCTTTATTATGTGCATACTTACAATTTACAACAATTGACATTTTCTTACAAAACTTTTTCGCTCGCATTTGGATTTTGAACGACGATCTTCTGACAACAAATAAAATAATTCTAGAAGGTACTATTTCTTACGCTTTTCATTATTTCTCAGCTAATTTCTACTTAATTCTCAGGCGACAAAGATCCTCGTGCTCTAAATCGTATCAGATATCGCATATGTAAGTTAGCTAAAGATATCATTATGTTAGAAGAAATATTAGGATATATGTTAGAGGCATTAGAAATTATTGAAATACCACCTGAACCTCCAGAGCAAGCTGGTCGTTCTCTTTACGAGCGTCTTGAAATCGCTGGTATGCGCAATCAATTGGTACGACGTGCAATGGATTTAAAGAAAAATATTGCGGGAAATCATAGATTCTTAGATGTTCTTCGAGAAATGTCCTCCGTTGTCAGTGAGACCAAAATGTTTCTATTGAATGAATCAGTTGATTTAAATACTAAACGCATGTGTCTCTTACAAGATTCCAATGAAAGGTCTGCTGGCGCCTTGTTAAATTTACAAATTATTTTTTCTGGTATTTTAGCATTTGATATCATGGATAGACTTACAGGCAATTCGTGGAGTGTAGCCAATGCGAGTTGGTTCGCAAGTTTTTATACTAGTGCGATTCAAGGAACGCCATTATTCTGGTTTATTTTTTCATTTATAATCTGGTTAATCGTTTATTTAATTTATCTACAAATATACTCGTCGCGTTACTACATCAAACAAGGTATTACCACTGTACGTTTGAAAGTCAATCGAAAAATATTTGTAGAAAAACTACAACAATTCTTGCGTACCAAGTTGCACTCTTTTGAAGAGAGACAATACGACGATGCTATCGATATTGTTAAGATTACATATACGGATAACTTGAAACAAGATTGGGGTGGTACGAAACCAACGATCACATTGGAATATGATGAGCGAAATCAATACCTATTTGCGATTACAATTTCATATAATCGTCGTGAAGCAAAGAAAGCATTAGTATTTAATGCTGATGATTTGCGCGAAAAGATAATGGATGATCTAAATACTATGGATGTGTGGGATGTTAAGGGTGAAGATAAAAGTAGTGAAGATTTAGCTGCTGATAAGAGAGCAGCAATAGAAGCAAGATTAGAGGAAGAAGATGCTAAAGCTGGAGATGCCAAAAAGTAAATTTATTCCATCCGGTTGCACATTTGTTTCATAATAATACCATTTTATACAAAATATATATTTTTCTTGCATAAGTCATGTTTCAGATTTTTTTACACAGCATCTAACTCTTGTTTTATGTACAATTGACATTCATCCAAACCGCAAGAATTATTCCTTATTTTTGTGGTTCGAAAAGCAAAAGTGTGTGATTTTCTACCTTCATTATCAACAACTAATAGTTTATAATAAATAAGAACAAATCCGATAGATTCGATCACATTTTTCCAGTGTTCGATGAGACTAATACCACCATTTTTCAGCTTTTTGGAAGCGCTAATAATTGACTCTTTCTCTACAATAAGCAATAGACCACCCTTCATACTTAAGTCGTCGAAATCTTGAGTATAGTCGCTGTTGCTAGGAGTTTTCAATAATAATCTAGCTTTTTGGACCATTTGATACCGCATGGTAGGTGAAGGCAAAAATGATAATACAAGTGATAAGCAACAAACATCACCAATTTCGCCAGGTAATTGAATCAATTTATATTTGCTGAGAGGTATATTTTTAGCATCGCAATTTAAATCATCTTCTGCAATTTGTTCGGGCAATTTTATTAAGTCACTACAACTTGGTCCAATATTTAGATCTAAAAAATTGCATTGATATACATTGCTAGAAGGCGTAGGATGTAAATCCAATGCAATAACATTAAAATTTTCTAAGCTGTCAAATGGATTGTAACATGAACCAATGTCAATTAGGGTATGTTGACGTTTACTTTTTTTATACACTTCTTTAATATTATTTCTTTTGTAAATACCGTGTTTTTTTTGTAACTTATAATATGTCTGTTCAGCGCCATTATGAAAAAAGTATTTCTCCGCATAAGAACTCATCCATCGATTACCAGATTTAACCCACATCTTATTACCCATTGTCGAGGCTGAAGTGCTATAAATCTCGCTGGAGGAAATATTAGACGAGTCACATTGTAAAATATCACGATGATGCTTTGTTATTTCGACAAATGCGATCTTATGTTTTTCGTTACGCTGAATCAAAGAGTTATAATATCGTTCAACGTCTTGCAATATCTCGTCAATGTTCAAATCGATTTCATTTCTTGATAATCCACTGGCAACTATTTCACAAATAGAATGGTACTTTCGGGTATCATTAGTACTGAATCAAGCTATTTCGTTCAAAATTTTATCTGCTACTTGCTCGCGAGTATGGTTTAAAATAGTAACTCCTGAAAGACATTTCACTAACTTCGAGTGCAAATATTCAACTAAGCTTACGGGAAAAGTCATAAATCAATAGAAACCCACTGAAGTGGCAGCAAACTCGAAGGAACAAATAGTGCTAGATACAATTCAGTAACTGGCAAAGAGACAAGGCACGCCGCTATGTGCGACACTGTGACTGTGAGACACAGAGTCAGTGACTGTCAGAGACTTAGAGACTAAGTTAGAGTCTGTCACAGACTGTGTCTGACTGTGTCACAGACTCTGTGAGTCACTGTGTCAGTGACTGTGACCGTCAGTGTGACGCTTCCTTCCTTGGTACCTGTAATCCCTAAAAAAGTACCAAATTCCCCTCCCAAAAATTTTTTTTTATAAAATCCTGTGAATCACGAGGACGACAGTAGTGGGCGAGGCAACCTCTATTCCGCGGTATGTTATTCGCAGTGGTAGCCGTTGTCTGCCTTTTGCTTCATGTCTCAGGGGCGATAGGATACTATTTTCTCGTGGATTCATCTCGCACTTGCTATAATTTTGAGCAACCAAAGAACGTTCCTGTTGCTTTCACTTATGAGATTTTAGATGCAAAACATGCCATTGAATTTGACCTATACTATGGTACATCTTTTTAAAAAAATGTTGTTGTGTAATGTATTATTCTTTATTCAATCTTATCTTATTTTTAGGAGACAAAGATAGTGATGAGTTAGTCATTATGAAGAAACAATTGACAACAGCTACTGGTCATATTGATTTTACTACAGATAATGATGGATATTACACATTTTGTCTGAAACAAAGCTCAGTATCAATCGTCAGTCGTGCAACTAGATTTAAGATAGCAGTTGATTATGGATATGATAATGATTACTATGAAAAGTTATCTAAAGATAAAATTTTTGATGTACTTAATATCCAAGTACGAAAATTGAATGATTTAATGTCGTTGACACTCGGAGAAGCTGATTATCAGAAGCACAAAGAAGTGTTTTATCATCAGGAAACAGAATCAATGGATAAAGCAACACTGTGGTGGCCTATGATGCAGATTACTATTCTATTGATTACAGGAATCATGCAGGTTCATCATTTGAAAGGATTTTTCAAGAGAAATAAGTTAATTTGATTGAATTGTGAATATATATAATGTTATAATTATGTGAAAATTAAACACATCAATACTACGTAGCAACACCGCTACTATCAAATATCATACTATTTTTTTATATTATTTTTTTGATACGATTTCACTTAACTGTATTATGTCGTAAGTCTATCACATGTTATGCATGATCGTATTCATATTATAGTTCCTTTTAATTGTGAATTATTTTTTTATTTATTTATTTTTTATATATATATAGTGTGTTGAAGAGTGTGTTTTACACATCTTCACTTTCAGTCTGGTATGTAACACGATAAGGAATTAATTCGTGATTATGAGCATATCGTCCTTTCTTTACGTAACATCCTTTACAAATATCAACATCTGGGCATGCATCACAGTGCCATCTAACACCTTTAATTTGCTCTTTGCATGTTGAACACCTTATACTTAAGTGTTGAGCTTTAGGGTGATGTAAGTAGTAACAAAGCATCATGCTACTATGTTTAGCTCGACGAAGTGTATTGAATTCATAATGACGATATTGGCACATTTCTAAGAATGTATGACGGCAGTTGAGTAGTGCTGCATCAATAAGTTCGTCTGGATCAGATGTATCAGGAGTTAAACGGGACAACATCATTTGACTATTTGTTGATAATAATTCTCGTGACTTTGAATCAGGAGTAGAAAAAGTCATGACAAAAAGATCATCCTTCAAACGATTAACTGATTTTGCTAGCTCAACTAACATGACCATAGCACCGCGATATCCTAGTTCTGGTTTCTCAAATGGGGTCGATTTAGATATGTTGATTGTATCTAACATAGTCCCAGTTAAATTGGAAAATAACTGACTAGTACGAGCAATGGGTCTTGTGTAAATATTATCACTTTTGGGCTCGTCCGTAGTTGATACAATTGAGTCACGTCGTGATAACGCACGATCTGATGCATGT
>JACCDO011864742.1_pt1 | contig 10283 bp, 6 predicted proteins | sample 7446101 | NCBI WGS metagenome assembly JACCDO01 (sample SAMN15323440, study PRJNA562643) | freshwater metagenome | isolation source: river surface water | place: USA:Blue River Watershed | collected 2017-08-16
AAGAAGAATGGACTAAAGAACAACAAGAATTACAAGAAATGGAACATAATTACACATTTTCTTATCTTAACTAACTAAAACCCTACTTTATCATATAATGTTTTAGTTCCTTTTGAACTAACATTAACTGCTCTATTCATTGTAATTGGTAATTTACTTAAATCTTTTCTAAAATCAATTGTTTGTTTAATATTAGGAATTATAATTCTTAAACACTCTTTATAAACTTCTTCATTTAATTCTAAAACTTGCTCTTTAATTTGACAAGGTAAATTTTTACCATATTGTAAATAAATAGATCTCATTATAATTTGTAAATTTGTATCTGATTGACGACTTATACTATATCCAGTTTGATTATAAATTCTTTTAATAATTTCATTCTGAATTAAATCAACGTTTTCACGAGAAAAATAAGATTCAGTTAAAGATGTTGCAGTATGTAAATGATTAAGACTATCATTAAAACATTTTTGACTTTGATTTGAACCTTCATAAGTTTCATATGGTTTATAATTATCACCTGAATATAAAATTACACGACCATTTTTATATGCCTCTAACTTTTTATTAAAACTATTTACATTTGCTGGAAAATCACTATAATTTAAATTTGACATTTTATTTTACTTTTTGATATATTTTAACTATTATAATAAATCTTTTTTATTTTTAATAAGAAAAAAAAATTATTATTTCTAATACAACGCTAATTTATATTATAATTTTTTCTCATATTTCAATAAAATGGACAATCATAAGAAATATTGGATATTATTTGGAATACTATTAATCGGGTTAGTATGGTCTATTAGAAATAAACAATTAAATGATATTGAAGGGTTTGAAGGTGAAGGTGAAGATACAGAAGCAGAAAAAGTTAAATTAAGTTCATTACTAGGTCTATTACTAGATAACCAAAATTTCGCAAATCAAATTATTATTGATTATAATTTAACATCAGTCAGAGATTTAGTTGATAAAAATAAAAAAAATATAGACTTAAACCTAAAACCAATACTCAGAAATGACCAATTTAGAATAGTCACCAGATATTTATTACTTAATGATATTTATTTTACAGGAGAATCACAAGATTTAAACAGAATTATTACTTTCTCTAGACAAGAAAAATTCGTTAAACCAAGTGAAATTTATAAAAATACTTCAGAAGAAGATACAGAATTAAATATTTTTAGAGAAAATTATCATTTAGATAAAACTATGTATCTAGATTATAACTGGATTAATGATAAAATTAATAATTTTACAAATAATTATGGTTTAACAATGGTTACTAAATCACAAGAAAATATTAAAGAAATATTTGGTAAAAATTATTGGGAAGGACAAAAATACTTAACTAATGCTAATCTACGTGATCTACCAGCTGAAACTATTTTATATATGAAAGAAACAAATCAATTATATTATAAAATTAGCAAAGATACAGATACCTGGTTTATTACAAATATTGATAAAGATAAAAATATAACTATCTTACAAAGAATTATAGTTGACCCCATTACTAATTGGAAATTTTGGACAGATTTAAAAAATAAAAGCAAAGAAACAAATGCTACACTTAAACCATCAAATCAATTAGAAATGGGAAAATATTTATGGCTTAGAACCTCTAGCACTTTTGATTTAACTAGATTATATAGAAAAATTGATGAACTAAGTCAAAATAATTATTTTTCTAATAATATTAATCCTAGTTATGATAAATTAATTAAATTACCAGAAGGTCTAGATGTTGTTTATACACAACTAGAAAGAATTAAATTATTCAAAAAATGGATAGAAAGTATCACAAATAACCAAAATGAACAAAAAATGATTATAGAAAATATAATTATTGACTTAAATCATCGTGTTATTAACATCTTTGACGATGTTTGTTGTTATCTTATTTTTTATCAAATGGAAGATTTCTCAGAATTATATTTAGATACATATATTAGACTCAAAACTAAACTAGGTGATTGGTGGTCAGTTTATAATTTTGAATCAATCCTAACAAATGCAACAACACTAGGACAATGTTATTTACCTGCTGTATTCACTATTAATCAAATACAAAAAACACCACCCATTTTTAAATTCACATATAACCGAAACTTATACCATACATTTTGGGACCCATTAGAAATTTACATCAGTGATATGGAATCTTTCTTATCAACTAAATTTAAAACTAAAGTAGTTGAAACAATTGCACCAATTGCTAGATTTTGTTTATTTAATAACCCTTCATTAAGAGAATACTTAGCTAAATATATCACTTGCACAACTAATAAATGTGATACCGACTTAACAACAATGAGAGAACCAGATAGATGTGGAGCTCTTAAATTAAAATATCAAGAATTAATGACAAAAAAGATGCGATTTAAATGTCTTTATCAAAATACTAATACTGATACTGATACTACATCAACACCTTCACCAACAACATCTGGAACACCTTCACCAACAACAACTCAACAAACAACTCAACAACTAGAACAAGAAAATAAAATTAACCAAATGTTTGGCTTTAATAATTTATTATTATTAAATTTAATTGAATATGCTGTTAAATTACATAAATGCCAAGTTGAAAATATTACTATTCAAAATTGCCAAGAATTAACTGATAAAATTGACACAGCCGACCAAAAAGATGACCTTAAACTAGGAACTGTTGTTATTGATAGACAATCTGATTTATTTAATGTTTATGACCAACAAATAGATAAATATAACGAAATTTTAAAAAATCAAGAAATTAAACAATTAGAACCTTTAAACATCTTGGCAAACATACAAGAAGAAAATTTAAGAAAACAAAATATTAATAATTTTAATTTATTAAATAAATCAGCTGACGATTTCTATGCTATAATTAATGATTTAACAACTCTAGGTTCAACTACATACAACTCAAATAATCAAAATCAAGTTGAACCATTTGATAATCAATTAAATGATAATATGGATTTATCTGATAACACTTTTAAACAATATCAAGCTAGATTAGCAAGACAAATTAAAGGAATGACTAGTGAACAAAATATTAATTATCTCATTCAAGCTAAAAATATATTTTATCAATTAGTTGACATATTAACAAAAGATGGTCGTATGATGACAAGTGGATTAATCATTTTAATAGTAGCATTCGGATTATACTTTATTGATATATCATCATAATACCGTTGAAATCCAATTATAAGACCCACCCAGGGGTGTCTTAAATTTGGCAGTCAACGGTACACTTTTTAGAAAAAAGCGTTACCAAAAAATTCATTTTATCTTTTTATTTAAGTTTATAAGCATAATTTATTTTATATTTTTATAATAAGTAAAGATGTATCAACAACAAATGCAGCAAATACAACAAAAACAATTACAACAACAAAGATTATTACAACAACAACAACAAAGATTATCACAACAACAACAAAGACATCCAAATAATATGCAAGATATTGAAAGAAGTAATATCTTATTTAATCAAAAATATATAAATAAAAATAATCAAATATATGATTCACATTTAGATTCAGAAGAAGAAGATGATTCAGAAGAAGAAGATGATGAATATGAAGAAAAACAAAAACAAACAAAAAATCCACCTAAAGTGTATCAAGAAGTTTCACATTTTATTGCAATTTCTAGTTTAGATCGTAATTGGGAAATTAATAATCCTGGAAAATCACAATATAATTTCCAAGTTAAATTTGCACCTTCTAGTAATACTATTGTTAATAAAAATTTATATTTTAATAATCCAACAATTCCAGCAACAACATCACAGGCATCACAAGGTTTAAGAGGTGATCCCAATATTAGTGGATGGTTCTCTTTAGAAGGAACATTTTACCAACCTTATAATCCAAATGAACCTTTTGGTCAAATAGTTGATTCTGAAAAAATAGTTGAAGTTGGTCAAAAAGGATTATCATTAGATAATGCTTTTAAAAATATTGTATCAATTGAATTAGTTAGTGCTTTATTTCCATCAGTTCAAAGAAATATTGATTATTCCCCAACTTTAAAAAATAATCCAGTTGAAGAAGCATATTATATTATGGAAATTGAAGAACTAAGTGATATTATTAATGGAACTTGTAAAGATTTAACAAATGCTTTTGCGATATTAACCCCTTTAATTCGTATTTATGATATTACTAATTCATCATCTAAATCAATCGAATATAAATCAACTGGTATGTGGCCTAAAACATTTTATCCTACTCCACTTAGTTCATTAACAAATTTAACTATTAAAATTAAAAATCCAGCTGGTTCAGTCTTAGAAAATATAAATGACACTCTAGATGTTAAATTTATTTATCAATATCAAAGTAATCCATCAGATGATAGAACTAATGTTTTAGTTATTGAAACATTACAATATTTCTCCGATTCAGAATACAAACCAACTGACACAATTATTTTTAGAAATTATAATTATAGAAAAACTGATACCACATCAGAATCCCAATATTTTAATGAGTTTATTAATAGACAAAAAGGTCATAAAATACTTTCAATTAGTAATGATAATCCAGATAAAATTCTTAAAAATAGAATTCATATCGCTAGACCAGCATATCTAGATATTAATACTGGTTATTTAACAGAAGAAGGATGGTATACATCTTTTAAAACTACTCTTGAAGATGAATCAATAATTAATACAATTACAGAAGAAAATTATGATTCTGGAAGACTGATTAATATTGATTTACAAAATATTTATTTTTTCAAAATTACAACCAAAGAACAAAGTATGCAATTAGATTCTGAAAGAGTTTAATTAATTTATTTTCTAATTGTTAAATTAAAAATGAAAAGTAAAAAAAATATTAAAAAATCAACTAAAAATCGTAAACTTACTAAAAAAAATTTAAAGAAACATACAAAGAAACATATTGGTGGTTTTAAGAATCCTTTTAAAAATTTTTTTAGAAAAACAAATGAATTAAATCAATTACCAGGTCCATATACACCTGGAAAGTTTTCACTCAAAAATAATACAAAAGTCTATTCACCATTAACTATACAAAAAAACCAATTAAATCATACATATGCATCATTAAATCCTGAAACAAAAAATAAAGTTAATTTTAGTAGTTATCAAGAAGTTCCTAGTAGTTATGAAGAAGTTCTTCCTAGTAGTTATGAAAAAGTTCTTCCTAGTAGTTATGAAGAAGTTAATAGTATGACAACTAATCCATTATATCAACAACAAAAAAATAATTTAAAAAAACCAATGAAAAAAAATCCATTATATCAAAGAGAACATAATTTATATAGATATAATAATTCTCAAAATCTAAACAACATTGATACTTTGTTTTATTTTAAAAAAAGTATAAAAAAATTTTTAGGTATAAAAAAATATTTTTTAACAAACATAGAATATATTAATGATAAAAAATTTATTGAACAATTTTATTATTATATAGATGAATTATCTAAATTAAATAAAACAAAGTATAATAATAAAAAAGTTATCGAAATAATAATAAATTATTTTGATATTGATAAAATAGAATTATTAAATAATTTAATTTATTATGAAATTAAATTATCTATAGAAATTATAAATGGAACATTAAATATAAATAATAATACAGAATTATTATTAAATATTGAAAAAATATTATATAAATACATTAATACAGATGATTTTAAAAAAATTTTTATAAATATATTAAATGTAAATAATAATTCAATGATTCCAAATAGTTATGGAAACAATAATTATAATAAAGAAGCAGGAGAAGCAGAAGAAGGATTATATGAATCTCCTTAAGTTTATTTATTCATCTTTTTTAACTTTTTTAACTTTCTTAACTACAACAACTTCTTCTGTCGTAGTTTCTTTAGGTTTTTTAACTTTCTTATCGACTTTTTTATCTTCTTTAATTTCAGTTATTTCTTCAGGAATATTCTCAATATCAATATTATCTTCATCAATATCATCATTATCTTCATTTACAACAGCTAATGTTTTTTTCGATGTTGACTTAGTAGATTTAGTTGATGTTGATTTACCTTTAGTTTTCTTACCTTTTGTCGATGATTCTTCATCATTACCCCAAGCAAATTCCTCAGCTAACATAGCATCATACTCTTTCATATCCTTAGCATATTGAGCTTCAAACTCAACTAAATCTTCTTCCCATAAATCAGTTGCAGATTTACCTTTAAGAGTATTGTATTTATCTTTAAGAACCTTAAGTTCAGCAAGTAATTCTTCAACACGCTTCTTAGTCAGCGATGAAAGTTTCATACCAATTAAATAATCATAATTGGCCTTTTCAATATCACTTTCATCTTTTTCAGCTAGTTTATCTAACTGAATAATCATTTTATCAAGCATCTTAGGATATTTTAATTTAACAAGTTGTTCAGAAACTTCTTCTTCAGTATAACTCTTCTTTTTCGAAGGATCAAAGATAATAATAGTTCCTTCAATAACATCTTTGACAAATTTAGCTTTAATATTAACTAATTCATATTCATCTTTATAATCCTTAATAAGCATCTTATGACGCTTTTCATAATATTCAAGACGAAGAGTATAAAACTCACGAAGAATTTCGTCAATTGAAGAATATACCATTAATCCTCCGTGGCGATCACGTAATGTCATTTTACCAGGGAATGAAAGAGTAGTCCCTAATTTAAAATTCTTTTCAAATGTAGTTAAACCATCCTTATCAGCAACAGCTGAGTCAACGAGGCATTGACATAATGTATCTTTCTCAAAAAAGATCGTAAAATCAACCTTATTACCAGCGGAGTTATTACGAAAATCTTTGATTTTATACGGACTCGTCACTGTTCGTTTAGGACTAGCTTTATCCTTCTTAGAAGGCGTTTTAACAACTAAAAGACTAGTAAGGAACTCCTTATAAGCATTAGTTGAAATACCAATCGGTAATTCAGTCACTGAAAGAATATCATTATTAGTATCAGCCGAATAACGACCTTTAACAACATAACGGCAATCACCAATCTTTTTAATTGCCGAATTACGTGTAAAACCACGGAACCACGGGGTCATCTCCTCAGTTGGTTCATTTTTCATTAAAAGACGTAGATTCTTAACAATATCAATCGGGTTAAATGAAGGTAAACCAGTTGAAAAACCAGTACCAATACCAATTGTCCCATTGACTAAACAAACAGGTAAAATCGGAATATACCATTCAGGTTCAATAAAATTACCATCATCATCCTTTAATTTAGTTAATAGTTTAGTATCAATTGGATTATAGATAATACTGGTAATATCAGATAATTTAGTGAAAATATAACGAGGAGAAGCGTGATCAGCACCATTCATCATACGAGAACCAAACTGACCAACTGGTTTGAAGATATTAATGTTATTACTTCCAATATAATCTTGTGCCATATTAATAATTGTCCCAAAAAGACTGACTTCACCGTGGTGATAACCAGTTGTTTCAGCAACAGCCGAACCAAATTGAGCGACTTTCATTTCATTCTTAAGATTACGTTTTTCAAAGGCACAAAATAATACTTTACGTTGAGAAGGTTTTAGACCATCACATAAAGATGAAATTGAGCGAACGTTATCATAGTTAGAGAAGTGAATAAATTCTTTGTTAATAAAATCAGTAATTGGAACTTTAGGACTGAAATCAGGTTCAGCATAAGGGTCATAATTCTTTAACCATTCTTTACGATCACTAATACGACTTTTAGAGAATGCTAGTTCTAAACTGTTATCGGATTTTTCATCCCATTCATAACAAGTTAGATGTTTAGTAATATCTGAGAAATATTCACGAGCTTCTTTATCAACTGAGGTGCCTAACCCCTTATAGTATTTAATTTTCCAGCCTTTAGCACCATCATTTTCTTCAACCCATTTATCAAATTCTTGAGATGAATAAAATGCCTTATGTTTATTACCTTTGCTAGCTTTAACAATTGGAGTAATAAAACTAGCTGAAAATCCTTCAAATTTATCTAATCCGAGTGATTTAAGATAGTTGAGAACTAGACCTTTAATATGAGCGCCATCAAGATCTTGATCGGTCATAATCATAATGCGACCATATCGGAGCTTTTGACCTTCTACGTATTTCTTGCCAGTAATGCCGAGAATCTGGCGAATATTGGCAATTTCTTCGTTAGTCTTCAATTGAAGCGATGAGGCCTCGCTAACATTTAGAAGTTTACCACGGATCGGGAAAACACCATATTTATCACGGTTAGGTAAACCTTTAAGAACCATTGAGGCAGCGGAATCTCCCTCAGTAATAATAAGAACACATTCTTGCCATACTTTAGAATCGGCATCATTAGCATCTTCTAGTTTAGGAATTGATGAAATAATTGAACGACGATCAGTTTTAGATTTAGGGATTGAAATTTCTTCGGTAGCCTTACCGAATTTAATAGCATTATCAATGATACTAGTTTTAAAGACTAAATCAATAAATTTATCAGGAATATCACATTTAGGATAAAGATCACGAATTTGAGTTGTTAATTCTTCTTTGATTTGACCACTAAATTCAGGGCTATCAATTGTGCAATTAACAAAAATCATCATATTATAACGGAGAACACTTTCTTTGAGTGGTTCAATCTTTTTCTTTTTAAGACGTTCATTAATACCGACTAATAGTTGATTAAAGACGTGTTGAATATGACGACCACCTTTAATTGTGCGAGCGCCATTAACAAATGAGATTTGTTTACCAGTTAATTCAGTTGAGAAATTAGGTGAAATAGCGACTTCCCAGTTAGGGTTAATTTTACTATAGACAATTTCTTTGCGACTATCTGTAGGAAAATGCATCATAACATAGTCTTCAAAATCAGCGACACGAATTAAACAGTCATTGAAATAGACATTAACTTTTTTATCGGTGCAACCAGCAATATCATAAGCACGAGCTTTAATCATTTGGAGGAAGTCATCAGTGATACCTTGAATTTTAAAACGTTTAAAATCAGGATGAAATTTAATAATAGTGTAAGGATCTTCGGAATAATTATCGATAATTTTAGGTGTTTCTGAGATTTTCATATTATCACGATAGATTTGAGTGTATTTTTTCTTATGAAAATGGTCAACAGTTTCGACCATAAATTCGGTGCTGTAAATATTGGCAAGTTTTGCACCATAACCATTTTTACCACCAACAAAGCGACGAACACCTTCTTTGTAGTTGGATGATGTTAAAAGATAACCAAAAATCATATCAGGAATATAAATGTCTTCAGTTTGATGTTTACGAATAGGGATACCATTACCATCATTTTTAACAGAGATAAATCCGGCTTTTTGGTCAACATTAATCCAAATATTAGAAAGTGGGATATCTTTAGTTTTTTTTGATTTAGCTTCTTTTTCATCAATATTAGTATTTAAGCGAACATATTGGTCACGTGCATTAACAATTACTTCATCAACAATTTTATAAAAACCTTGAACATATTCAATTTGTTTATAAACCATTGTCATAGAACCTTCATCATTCTCTTCGGGAACATATAAGAATTCTTTGACGGAACTAATTGAACCGATGTAACTGTCAGGACGTGATAAAATATGATTATGTAAATCTGTTTTATCATAAATTTCTTCTTGAGTTGTTGAATCAGTATGTTTTGACATTTTTAATAAATTGAAATTACAAAATAATTCTTTGATATATTAATTAATATTGAAATATTTTAAATTCAATTTTTCTCACGACTTTTTATTTATTTTATTTTTAAAATGTAAAAAGGTAAAAGAAATTATGAATAAAACTAATAAAAAAACAAAAAAAACAAAAATAACAAAGAAAAAAACAATGAAAATGAATAAAAAAATAATGAAAATGAATAAAAAAACAAATGGTGGTGGAATAGCTAGTAGGGCAGCAGGTAAAGTTGTTGATTTTGTAAAACCAGGTGCTAGAGCATCAGCTCTAGCAGGGTCTGTAGCAGATACTGGACGTTCTGCTATAAAAAGTATTCTTACGATGGAAAATCCAATTGTATATGCATATCAGGTAATTGAAAGAAATGTATTTGGATGGGATACAATAGAACAAGAGAGAAAAATGGGTAAAACTGTGAAAAGTATTGTTGGTGATAAGTTCGAAAAAAAAAATAAAGATTATTCATTATTACAATGGGTGAAAGGTAAAAAATATATACCTAAACCAGAACCACCAAAAATAACATAATATTATCATAAATAATATTCAATATATTCTATTTATTTTTTCTATTTTCTATTTTTTCTA
>JACCDO010072336.1_pt1 | contig 10279 bp, 10 predicted proteins | sample 7446101 | NCBI WGS metagenome assembly JACCDO01 (sample SAMN15323440, study PRJNA562643) | freshwater metagenome | isolation source: river surface water | place: USA:Blue River Watershed | collected 2017-08-16
CCACTTGAGGGCGTTCTCGGTGAAGAGCGGCCAACCTCCGATCAGGGCCCATCCGGTGATGTCCGGATTGGACTGCATCACCTGCTCGATCCGTGCGGCGGCATCCTGCGGGGTCTCGCGATGGTAATAGGTGTCGCGGATCGTCACACCGGGGTGCTTCTGGGCTTCCTTGCGCACACCCGCCACCCGCTTTTGGAGATTGGGGGCATTCTGGTTTCCGGCCAGGATGGCGATGGTACCCTTGCCTCCGAGCACCCGGGCCAATTCGACCATGACCTGCTCGCCACAGAGGCCGTCATCCACACCGTGGCAGACCAGTCGCTTGGAGGCCGGCGCATCGGAATCGAATGTGACGACCGGGACGCCATTGCCCACCGCCTTGTTGATGGCGTCGGTCACCTTGTTGGCATCGCTGCAACTGACGGCGATGCCGTCGGCACCGGCCAGCACCAACTGCTCGATGGCTTCGGCCTGCTTCTGGGCGTCCTCTTCGTTCGGCGTGCGCCAGTCGATGCGGATCTTCACCCCGTGCCGGGCGCCGAGCTCGCGCGCGGCGTCTTCGGCGCCCACCCGGGCCACCTGGAACACGGCATTGCCCTGGGATTTGGCGATGAGTCCGAAGGTGTAGGACTTGGATCCCTGGGCCTGTGCCCAAGCCGGAAGGATCGGAAGGCCGACCGCGGCCCCCAGGAGAAAACGACGACGATTCATAGGAGAGTCCCGAGAGCAAACGCCCAGGCCCCCTGTCGAGTCAATGCCTCGGGAGAGTGTGTGGCTCCCCGGAACCGCACCGCCCCCCTCCGGGACATCCCCAAGGGGACGTCCCGTGTGGGCCCTCGGCACATGCCGGCCGCCCCGATCAGGGCAGGAACGAACAGATGTACTCGCAGATCCCGCTCGACACCTCGATGTCGAACCCGGACTTGGCGGGAACATCGAAGGACGCACCGGCCGAGACGGTCCGGGTTTCCTGGGTGCCATCCAGGCGGATGACACACTGGCCGGCGACGATTTCCATCCGTTCCGCCAGATCGGTGCCGAAGTGGAACTTGCCCGGATAGATCAGGCCCAGAGTCTTCTTGGTGCCATCGGCAAACCGGATCGTGTGGGACACCACCTTGCCCTCGAAATAGACGTTGGCCTTGGCCACGGCGGTGACGTTGCTGAATTCGCTCGGAATCGACATCGGCGAAAACCTGTCGAATCCCGGGGCCGGCATCAATGGCCAAGTCGATCCGTGGCCAAGTCGATCCCGAGGGGGCGCGCTTAAATCCCTACAAAGCCAGTTGTCTTTATGCATTTACAACGGCCGGGGCGGCTGAATAGCGTGGGTTTTTCGATTCATGGGTCAACGACGCTTCAATGTGCTGCCGGGTTTCGGGCTGACGATGGGTTACACCCTCGCCTACCTGAGTCTGGTCGTCCTGATTCCGCTGGGTGGCCTGCTGATCCGGGTGAGTGCCATGAGTTGGGCCGACTTCGTCCGGGTCGCCTTCAGCGATCGGGCCCTGGCGGCCTACCGACTCACCTTCGGAGCCTCGTTTCTCGCGGCGTCGATCAACGCCATCATGGGCACCCTGCTGGCCTGGGTGTTGACCCGATACCGTTTCCCCGGCCGCAAGTTCCTGGACGCCTTGGTGGATTTCCCCTTTGCACTGCCCACCGCGGTCGCCGGTCTCACGCTGGCCAATCTGTTTTCCCAGTCCGGATGGCTCGGTCGGTTCCTCGTCCCTCTCGACATCCGATTGGCCTACACCCACGGCGGAATCGTTCTGGCGCTGACCTTCGTGAGCCTGCCCTTCGTGATCCGGACCCTTCAACCGGTGCTCGAAGAATTCGAGGTCGAACTCGAGGAAGCGGCGGCGACCCTCGGAGCCGGGCGCTGGTGCACCTTCCGCCGGGTCGTCTTTCCGGCCCTGCTGCCCGCCTTGTTGACCGGCTTCGCACTGGCCTTCGCGCGGGCCGTCGGCGAATACGGTTCGGTCATCTTCATCTCCACCAACAAACCCTACGTCTCGGAGATCACCCCCCAGGTGATCATGGGCTGGTTGGACCAGTTCGAACATGCCAACGCCATGGCCGTGGCCGTGGTGATGCTCAGCGCCTCGTTCGCCATCCTCATCACCATCAACCTGCTCGAACGCTGGGCGAGCCGTTTCCAACGTTGACCATGGCCGGCGGCATTCCCAGAGGCCCGAAGACGGCCACCAACACCAAATCCCGCCGGGGCATCGAAGAACCGGCGTTCGTGCGACGGGTTCTCATCGGCATCGCCGTGACCTTTGTCGGCATCTTCCTGCTGCTGCCGCTGGCCAATGTGTTCGCCCAGGCGCTGGCCAAGGGCGGGTCGGCCTATGTCCATGCCCTGAGCCAGCCCGACACGCGTTCGGCCGTGCGGTTGACCCTGCTGGTGTCGGTGATCTGCGTGCCGCTGAACCTGGTGTTCGGGGTGATCGCCGCCTGGGCGGTGGCCAAGTTCCAATTCCGGGGCAAAGCCCTGCTGATCACCCTGATCGACCTGCCATTCTCGGTGTCTCCCGTGGTCTCGGGGCTGATCTATGTGGTGATGTTCGGAGCCCAGGGGTTCCTGGGTCCGTGGCTCGATTCCAAGGACATCCAGATCATCTTCGCCGTTCCCGGCATCGTGTTGGCCACCTTGTTCGTGACCTTCCCCTTTGTCGCCCGGGAGTTGATCCCCCTGATGGAGGCCCAGGGCAGCGATGCCGAGCAGGCGGCCCTCACTCTGGGAGCCACCGGGTGGCAGACCTTCCGCCATGTCACCTTGCCCTCGGTCAAGTGGGGGCTCCTGTACGGGGTGATCCTGTGCAACGCACGGGCCATGGGTGAATTCGGAGCCGTCTCGGTGGTCAGCGGCCACATCTCCGGGGTCACGGAAACCATCCCGCTGCGCATCGAGAAACTGCACCAGGAATACCAGTCGGTGGCCGCTTTCAGCGCCGCCAGCCTCCTGGCGATCCTGGCCCTGATCACCCTGGGTCTGAAGACCTGGCTCGAGCGCCGCCAAGCCGCTGAACACGCCCTGGGCCAATCCGACTCCCCTTCCAGCCATGAGCATTGAACTGCGTCAGGTGTCCAAGCGCTTCGGCGGCGTGAGCGCCGTCGAGGACGTCTCGTTGACCGTCGCCGACGGCGAACTCGTCGCCCTTCTGGGGCCGAGCGGTGGCGGCAAGACCACCGTGCTGCGGATGATCGCCGGGCTCGAAGTGCCCACCTCCGGCGACCTGTTGGTGCGCGGTGAACGGGTGAACGACGTGCCCGTCCAACAACGCAACATCGGCTTCGTGTTCCAGAGCTACGCTCTTTTCAAGACGATGAGCGTGTTCGACAACATCGCCTTCGGTCTCAAGATCCGGAAGACCCCGGCCGAGGAGATCCGGGTGCGCGTGGAGGAACTGCTCCGGCTCTTCGGACTCGATGGCCTTGGACGCCGTCTGCCGCACCAACTGTCGGGAGGCCAGCGACAGCGCGTTGCCATTGCGAGGGCCCTGGCGCCACGCCCTTCGGTGCTGCTCCTCGATGAGCCGTTCGGTGCGGTCGACGCCAAGATCCGCCAGGAATTGCGCGAGTGGCTGGTGCGCCTCCACCGCGAACTCCATGTCACGACCATCTTCGTCACCCACGACCAGGAAGAGGCCATGGAGGTCAGCAACCGGATCGTGATCTTCAGCAAGGGTCGCCTGGAACAGGTGGGCACCCCGCGTGAGGTCTACGAGCAGCCGAAGAACGAATTCGTGGCCCGGTTCATCGGAGTGCTGAATGTCCTCGAACTGACCGTGCAGAACGGCGCGGCCCGCCTCAACGAATTGAGCTTCCCCTCCCACGGAGTGCCCGAGGGGCAGACTCTGCGGATCGGCTTCCGCCCGTACGCCGTCCAGATCTCGCGAAAGCTTCCCGAATACCCCCATCTGGCCGTGATCCGGCACGTGTACTTCCTCGGGGTGCAATTGCGCCTCGAACTGGAGACTCCGTCGGGTCTGATTCTCCGGACCCGGATCGCCAAGGATGATTTTCTCCGGGAAGGCCTCGAACAGGGATCCTCGGTGAGTTTCCAGATCCGCGAGTACCGGGTGCTCTCGACCGGAAGCAGCAGCCTGTCGCCCGAGGTGGCCGCCGTGCATTCGGCCCCGAGTTTCGCCGAGGGAATCTGAAGAGATCCGCTTCCGGTCTGAAATGCCTCGTCAGGAACCGGCCGTTGGATCGGGTTCCCCTGGACTTCGGGGGCACCTCCCACGCGCTCGGCATCGAGAGGCGTTCAGAGACGTTGAATCCGGCCGCGAAACGGTGTTTTCTCAGGCCCATGAAGCTCGGCCGGTTCTTCTCCGCCTCACACCCGTTCGCCCGCGTGGGCCTCACGCTCGACGGACTCGAAGTGCTCGACCTGTCCGAGGTCGGAGTGCAGTCCATCACCTCGCTGCTGGACTCCCCCGACCTCGAATCCACGCTGAAGCGCTGGGCCGCCGGCAGCCTCCGTCGCATCCCCGTTTCCGAGGTGTGTCTGGGCGCTCCCGTCGAGGATCAGGAGATCTGGGCCGCCGGTGTCACCTACCTGCGGAGCAAGGCCGCTCGGATGGAGGAATCGGATTTCAGCGCCACCGCCTACGACCGCGTGTACGAGGCTACCCGTCCAGAAATCTTCTTCAAGTCGCAGGGATCCAAGGCCATGGGGCCCGGTGCTCCGGTCGGCATCCGGTCGGACGCCCGCTGGAGCGTGCCCGAACCGGAACTCGTGCTGGTGTTCAACCGCCAGGGGCGTCGCGTGGGTTTCACCATAGGCAACGACATGAGCTCGCGCGACATCGAGGGCGAGAACCTGCTCTATCTTCCCCAGGCCAAGACCTACCGGGCCTCCTGTGCGATCGGGCCGTGGATCCGCGTCGGGGCCGATGAGGCCGAGGCGCGTTCTTGGTCCATCGGCCTAGAGATCCTGCGGGCCGGCGCCACGGTCTTCCGGGGTTCGACCCAGGTCTCCCAGATCAAGCGCTCGTTCGACGAACTGGCCGGTTGGTTGCAGCGCTGTCAGGAATTCCCGAAAGGCAGCATGCTGCTGACCGGCACCGGTATCGTCCCCCCGAACGAATTCACCCTGGCCGAGGGCGACCGGGTGGTCATCGAGATCGACGGCATCGGTCGTCTGGAGAATCCGGTGATCCCGGTCTGATCGCAGTCTGATCCCGGTCAGACCAGTTCGAGACACCGGCGAAGTTCGGCGTCGGTGTTGTAGTAGTGGGGAGAGAGCCGCACCACCGACTGTCCACCGGGAAGGATGCGGCACGAGGTGGTCACGCCCGACGCCTTCAGTTTCTGATGGAGGGCGCGCATGTCGGTGCCCTCGCGATAGAAACTCGTGATGGCACCCGCGTTGTCGGCGTGGGCGTCGCCATGGAGCACGGTGTATCCCTTGGCGACCAGTTCCGGCACCAACCAAAGCCGCTTGCGCGCCAACTCGGACGCGATGGCCTCGATCCCCACCTCCTGGATCAATTCGAGCGACGCCTTCAGACCGTGGAGCCCCAGGAAATTGTGCGTCCCGGCCTCATAGCGCCGGGCACCCTCGTGGAAAATCAGGTCGTCCTGGGTCAGAAAATCGGGGCACTGCACGTTGTGCCACCCCTGGACCACCGGACGGATCTGCGGGCGCGCCTCCTTGCGCACATACAGGATTCCCGCCGCACACGGACCCAGCAGCCACTTGTGCGCATCGGCGGCCAGGATGTCCACATGGGCGACGGAAGTCGGGAAGGCGCCCAGCGTCTGGATCGCATCGAGACAAAAGAGAATGCCCTTGGAGCGGAGCATCCGGCCGATGGCATCGACATTGATGCGCCATCCGGTGAGGTAGTGGGCGCTGGCCAAGGCGACCAACCGGGTGTCTTCATCGACCTGTCCCTGGACATCCACGACCCGGACCTTGCCCAGTTCGCGGATGTTCATCAGACGGACTTCGACGCCCCGGTCGGCCAGAGCCATCCACGGGTACACGTTGGAGGGATAGCAGTCGTGATAGATCAGGACATTCTGCCCCCGCTTGATCTGGAGTCCGGCGGCCACCTGACTCAGGGCCAACGAGGTCGGCCCCACCAACGATACCTCGTCGTGATCGGCACCGATCAATCCGGCGGCCAACCGCCTCACCTGACCGACCACTCCGGGCGCCAGGGCCTCTTCCTGGTCGTCGACCGTACACGCCTGGGCATGGGCCGCGACCGAATCGGCCACGCGTCGAGGCAGCGGGCAGACCCCGGCGTGGGCCAGGAACGTCTGACGCGACACCACGGGGAATTCCCGTTGTCGGAGGGCTTCGTCCTGGAGGATCTCGGAGAGGGTGAGAGGCATCGGATCAGTGGGATTTGGAGCGGACGCGGATGTTGATGACCTCGACTGCGACCGAGAAGGCCATGGCGAAATAGATGTAGCCCTTGCTGATGTGCTGCTGGAAGCCCTCGGCCAGCAGCATGGTGCCGATGAGGATGAGGAAGGCCAGCGCCAGGACCTTGATGGTGGGGTACTTCTCGACGAACGCGCCGATCTGGTTGACGAAGAGCAGCATCACCAACATGGCCAGGATCACGGCCGCGATCATGACCGGGATCTGGTTGGACATGCCCACGGCGGTGATCACCGAATCGAGCGAGAACACGATGTCGAGCAGCAGGATCTGCACGATGACCGACGAAAAGCTGGGAGTCTTCAGTTTGGGGCCCGATTCCGAGTGCCCTTCCACCTTCTCGTGGAGTTCCTTGGTGCTCTTCCAGATCAGGAACAATCCCCCGACCGCCAGCACCAGATCCTTGCCCGTGTTGGGCAGGGGCAACCCACCGATGGACACGTCCCAGAGCCGGTTGCTCAGGCTCATCACCCAGCTGAGGGAGCAGAGCAGCAGGATGCGCGTGATCAGCGCCAACGACAGCCCCATCCTTCGGGCCTTGTCGCGTTGCTCGACCGGCAGCTTGCCCGACAGGATCGAGATGAAGATCAGGTTGTCGATTCCCAGCACGATCTCCAGCAGCGACAGCGTCGCCAGACCGATCCAGGCCTGCGGCGACTGGATCCATTCCATCCAATTCATGGAGGCGACGATGCCTCAAGAACCGCGCCGGGGCGAGTGGTGAAACGATCAGCGTTTCGAATCGACCGCACGGTCCGGGGTCATCCCGTCTTCTGACCGTTGACCCACTGGACCGCATGCCGGACCAGGTCGCTCATGTGGGCCAACGAGAGCTTCGATTTGAGGTTGGCCCGGTGAACGTCCACCGTCTTGAGGCTGATCCCCAACTCCGCGGCGATCTCGCGCGGCGGCAACCCCTGACCGATCCGCTGGAAAACCTCGAACTCACGGTCGCTCAATTTGGCGATGGGCGAGGTGCCGGTCCGGCTTCGCGGGCCGCTGAGGGAATCGAGCAGGACCGACGCCATTCGAGGACTGACCGAGACCCGCCCGCTGAGCACCTCGCGGATGGCCGCCATCAGACGCTCTCCGCCGGACTCCTTCATGACGTAGCCCCGCCCACCGGCCCGCAGCACCCGCTCGGCGTACACCAGCTCGTCATGCATGGAGAGCACGAGGATGGGCAGTTCGGGGCGCTGCGCCTGAAGGTCTTTGATCAGCTCGAGCCCGGACCGACCCGGAAGCGTCAGGTCGGTCAACACGAGGTCCGGTCGCGCGGCCATGATGCCCTGAAGGGCCGAGGGAGCGTCGGAAGCCTCGCCCACCACCTCCAGATCCGCCTGGGACTGGATGAGTCCGGCCAGACCGGCCCGCATCATCGGATGGTCGTCCACCAGAAATACCCGACTCCGGGGAACCGACTTCGCAATGCGGACAGGACTGTGCTTCTTCATGACGACAAGGGGGCCGAACAGGTGATCCGGGTTCCCCGCCCCGGTGCGGATTTCACCTGAAGCTCGCCCCCGAAGAGGCCGGCCCGGTACCGCATGACCCGCAGTCCGAGACCCGGACCCTCGGAATCGTTCAGGGTGAAACCACGCCCCTCGTCGAACACCTCCAAGACCAACCGCGCACGCTTCTGGGACAGCGAGATGCGAATCCGCCGCGGGTGACCGTGCTTCAAGGCGTTCGCCACGGCCTCCTGTGCGATCCGATACAGGTGACTCGCGGTCGAGGCATCCGGGAGCGAATCCACCTCGGAGCTGACGAACCGGCACTCGATTCCGGTCAGGGACAGGGTGCTTTCGGCCAATTCGAGCAAGGCATGCCTGAGCCCGCCGCCCTCGAGCGAGACCGGCGACAACCCATGCGACAACTGACGGGTTTGCGCCACCGCCTCCCGCAGGTGTTGGGCCAAGGCACGCAACGAGTGTCCCGCCGGAGCCGAGAGGCCCGAGACCGTCTCCACCAATCCCTGGGCACACAGCTCGAGGGCCGTCAGGCGCTGGCCGAGTCCGTCGTGCAAATCACGCCCGATGCGACGACGCTCCCGCTCGCTGGCCTCGAGGATCTCCCGCTCGAGCTGCTTGCGCCACGAGACATCGGTGCGGATGGAGACGTACTGCACCGGACGCCCCGACTCGTCGAGGAAGGGCACGATGGTGGTTTCGACCCAGTACAACGAGCCGCTCTTGGATTGGTTGACGATCTCGCCGCGCCAGATGCGCCCCTTCGAAATGGTCTTCCACAAGTCCACGAAGAAACTTCGCGGATGGTGGCCGGAATTGAGGATCCTGTGGTTTTGTCCGAGCAATTCCGACCGGGTGTAGCCGGAGATCCGGCAGAACCGATCGTTGGCGTAGGTGATCGTCCCGGCGGCATCGGTGATGGCCACGATGGAGTGCTCGTCGAGAGCCGCCTTCACATCGCGCAACTCGCGTCGCGTGGCGCTCATCTCCGATTCCGGATCGTCATCCTGCCGACGCGGGCTCGGCACCCCCGGGCCGTCCGCCATGGGGCGCACCCATCCTTCCCGCATCGAACGGCTTGAGAGTTCGACTGCGGGGTCGATCGGAGATCGGCCTGACGATGCGGTTTTCGCACGGGCTACCTGACGCTTCGACGCCACGGCCTGAGGCTACACTCGGCGCAGAGGGCACGCGACAGATTCCCTTCAGGCCGGTTGCAACCGCTGGCGGTACTCCGTCGGCGATTCGTGGAGGATGCGCTTGAAGACCCGATTGAAATGGGTCAACGACTGGAAGCCCACCTCGTAGGCGATCTCACTGACGCGCAGATTGGGATTGAGCAGCAGTTTCTTGGCCTTTTCGGTGCGCAGGCGCGAGACGTACTCCGTGAACGACACCCCGGTGTGCCGTTTGAAGAGCTTGCAGAAATAAAACAGGCTTGTGTGGACCGAGGCCGCCACCTGCCCCAACGAGAGATCCTCCCGATGGTGCTCCTCGATGTAGCGCTTGGCCCGCGTGATGACCGGAGGCTCGGAACACGCCTGCTGCACAGCAATCTGGTTGCTCTGGATGGCCAAGTGATCGGCGAAGACACCCAAGAGGGTCGCCAACGATTCCATCTTCTGGCGGGACATGACCGGCGTCGAGAAGTAGGCCTCGCGGGCCCGGGCGGTGTCGATGTCCACCCCCAAGCGGTGGGCCTCAGCAACGGCCTGTTTGAATCGGGCCGGGGTTGGTTTGTTGAGCAACACCTGACCGGTCTGGAGGTATCCGATGGTTTGGCTGCCCAACCGGATGGGCACCGCCGTCTCGCTCAGGCCATAGCCGCAGGTCATCGTGCAGGGCGACCGGGTGGCGGACGGGGCAAGCCGATCCTGCATCTGGAGGCAGGCCGCGCAGGTCCGACTCTTCTCGGCGGTCATGGCACAGAATTCGTTTTCACCGGCCTTGCCGTGGAGCGGCAACTGCCAGGTGACCATGGGTCGCAAGGCCAACGGCAGGCCGGTCGCCGCCGTGAAGGCCCGCTGATAGCCTTGATACAGGGGGGAATGTTCCAACGTCTCGATCAGTTCTCCATCGCCATTCATGATCTGGTCCTTTTTTGCGTTCGACATCGCCCGAATCGGGTGACGCCGATCAGTATTCACGCTGCGATGGGCTCGGGAATTGGGCGGGGTGACTGATCCGGGGCCCGGTGAGTTGCTCAGCGGCACTAGGGGATTCACTTAGGTGCTCCCGCCCAAAGCCGCTCGGGGAAGCTCCTCGTGCAGGCGACGCGAGCCTCGGTTGTCACGAACCGCCGCGTTCAGGAGATTTCGGCCTCGACACCCACCTCCCGGCGGACCAGACGGGCGATGTCCGACAGGATCCCCAGAGAGAGATGGGTGCACCCCGAGTCCGCCGG
>JACCDO010548179.1_pt1 | contig 10278 bp, 11 predicted proteins | sample 7446101 | NCBI WGS metagenome assembly JACCDO01 (sample SAMN15323440, study PRJNA562643) | freshwater metagenome | isolation source: river surface water | place: USA:Blue River Watershed | collected 2017-08-16
GCACACTATTATAACATTAGTAGTCAAGTGTTTCTCGGATTGGCGCATAAAACATTTGAAAGATTTGATTCAATGTCGAGAAGACCAGGAGATACGTCGACAACGCTTGCTGTATTGTGGACAGGAACTAGACGATATGCGCACCCTATCTGACTACAATATTGCGCACGGAGACACCATTATTCTCGCGCTTCGAATGCGCGGTTGTTAACTACAAATGTGTACACACAAATGTGTACACATACATTTACATAATGACTCATATATGCACTTTAACACATAAATAATCTTCATTAAAACAGATTTGTATTTCTCATATAGCTTCAATCTTTTGATGTGTAGACATTATGTAGTCAATCAGGGTTTGCTAGTCACATGCGAGATAACCTCTCAGTTTCCAGTAGCTTCCTCGTCTTCCTGATCTTCCTCGTCTTCCTCCTCTTCCTCGTCTAAGTCTGCTTCCATTTCATTTAATTAAATCTTGAATCCGTTCATAACTACTAAGTCCTATCCCGGCCCGCAGTTATGGGAGTGCATAGGATGCACTTTTACCCCAGGAAATACGCAGTAACAGGCGGTAAAAATGGAGGTCATAGTCACTTGCAAAGTTGATGTGTAGCTGCGAGACGCCTGTTTGTTGCGCTTATTCGCAATGATGATTTGTTACTCTTTATTGCTTAGTTGTTTGTTCCTGGGCATTATGGCCTGCACAATTGATGATGGTTACTTGCCCGAATTGGGACCGATGCCTAAAGGTGCTCGCTTCCCTCTGTACTCTCTTACTTATCTACTTAATTATTTGCTCACGTGCTCACTTACTTATTTACAGATGGTTATAAATTACCATTACTTCCATCATTTTTACCACATTTTAAAAATTTAAAACATTATAATATTTTACACGATTGGGATAAGAAAATTCCACGAAATGTGTGGGTGGCAGTGCGCAATAGTAGTGATGCATTGCCAGCCCATTCGCATGGTTTTATGACCAAGAATAAAGATTGGAATTACTATTTCTGTGGTAATACCGAGAAAGATTATTTTATGAATAAATATTTTTATAATACAAGTGTATTGTGGGCATATAATGCATTGAATCCTTTACTTGGCACTGCTAAATCAGAGCTTTGGAGACTTGCTGTTTTGTATACATTTGGAGGGATGTATATTGATGACGATGCAAATATTGGTACACCATTGAATGACATTGTTCTACCTAATGACCAGGTCATCATGGGTAAAGAAGGTTACAATTACACTGATACCTGTTATATTGACTCGTATCGGCTGTCAAATACCTCGTTAATGCGTAAATATGGAGAAATACAGAAAAGTGATACTATTTTCGGTAATAAATTCTTCTTTAATTGGTGCATTTTCTCTGCACCCCGTCACGAGGTCATCCTCAAGTCGCTAGAGTATGGAGTAGAATTGATAAAAAATGAATATTTATTACAATCACAAATCAAACTAGCACCAAGTGATCACAAAGGTAAAGTGTTGATGTGTTGTACTACATTTCCTATTTATTATGCTGCTCGTGAAATTGAAATGACGAATCGTAGCAATGCGACTGGTTTAAGAATTGGTGGATTTTTCTTTGAAGAATATGGTACTTATTCCCTTTCATACATGCTGACTCATTCATATAGTCTTTCACTCACTAACTCATTTACTATCTTGACTCGTAGGTGGCAATATGAAGGCGTGGTTCAGCGATAAGCTTCCTGATCACTGGGTAAAGTCCATCGGGAAGTACAACGTACCTTATCTCCATGAATATTCCACAAATTTTGAAGCGTTACAAAATATTCCAATTCAAGCACCAGGTGCTCGGGAGATATTCCTAGTGGTCAACGGAACGAAGCGTGGCTTTCCTGATATTGATACGTTTATTGCGATGAAGTTTGACTTGTCGCAAGTGAAACAGGTGCATCATATCATTGTGCAGTCGATCCCGCAAGGCGACCCGCTTCCGCATCTCTCAATGGATGAATAATGTATTTTTTTGTATATTTTTTGTTAAAACGTTTGATTTGATACCAAATTTTTGTGTTTGTTCTTATATTTGCTCTTTTCTATACGTATTCCTGCCAACGGATTCATGTCTGAGTGCGAACGTCGCCGGTCTCTGCCGGTCCATGTTACACTTTGTGACTGTCAATGTGACATGAAAAAAATATAGAATAAACGATATGGCTAGCTTCGGGTTCGCGCCGTTTATGGACGACCACCACTCGCAGACGTCGTGTTACTTGCTCATCTACTTCATACTGCTGGTAACGACCATTATCGTGCAACACAAAGTCACCAAGATCACGAATTGGGTACGACTCACTTAAGTTAATTACTCAATTACTCAGTTACTGACTCTTTGCCTTGTTAGATTCCTGAAGCATGTGTCAGTACAGGAATAGGTGTTTTGGTTTCATTGTTTTTCTATTTGTGTGGTGGATACCGTCCGAATTACAATGACTTCGAGAAGACGCAATTCAATGTCAACTCGATCCGCCTGTCTGAGAACTTGTTCTATTTCGGTTTATTGCCGCCAATATTATTCAATTCTGGATTTCATTTAAGACGAAATCTATTTGTACGAAATATCAAACCTATTTTCTTGCTGGCAATAATTGGGACATTAATAAGCACGTTCGTTATAGCTTGGGTGTTGAAGTACTTGTATGACAATCATTCCGGGGTGCTATTTGACAGCGCCAATGTAAAGATTGAGCTGATGGAATTCGTTGTATTTGCTAGTTTACTATCCAGTTAAGATATAATATTTCCATTTCTATATTATTTACTGACTTATCCACTAATATTAATGCATTCAACCAGGTACAGATCCCGTAGCTGTATTAGCAGCGTTTAGCAAAATCAGAGTCGAGCCAAATCTATTCTATATTGTAATGGGAGAGTCGTCACTCAACGATGCAGTCGCTCTCACTCTTTTCAAAGTAACTTCCTCGTACGTTGGGAACCAAATGAAAACGAATGATGTGTATGACTTGATAGTATATTTTGTTATTTGCTTGATTGTCTCCGTGTTATTAGGCTACCTAAGTGGCATCGTACTTGCGATAGTACTGAAGAAGATACACATTCGACAGCATACTCTGCTGCAAGTGTCCTTCTCGGTAATTTGTGCCTATGTTCCATATTTCTTGAGTGAGAGTTTACAGTTATCAGGTATTGTGACGTGTATATTCAGTGGTATTTCATGTAGAAGGTACCTCAAAAAGAATTTGTCCAAAGACGCGGGCGAGATCATGCAGTTCATCATCAACATTACCAGTCACTGTGCCGAGATTTCGTGCTTTCTATTGCTTGGATTATCTGTTTTTCATCAAAAAAAAGAAGATTTTGATATTAATTTTATCATTATTAGCTTCCTTTTGACACTCGTGGCTCGGCTAATACACGTGTATCCATTGATCACCATCTGCAATGCGCATGAGTGGTATAACCGAAAGGACACTACTGCACCTGCTAAGAGTATATCTTGCAATGCAATGACCATATTAGTGTTTGGAGGATTGCGAGGAGCTGTTGCGTATTCTTGTGCCAATATATTCCCTGATAATAATCAGAACAGGAAGATGTTCCTCTCTACAACCACGGGGGTCGTATTAGCAACGATATTCTTACAAGGTATATTGATCTATCCGTTAATATTACTGCTGAATATTAATTCATCGGATAGCGACCTTATAAAGTGTAACGACAACAATAATGAGATCATCAACTGGGAGAAGAGGTACATATACCCGTTGGTATTGGTGGATAACTACCAGATTAACTTTAACAAAGAGCCCCGTGATTGCACGCAACAGCATGCAGATGACATATCGTCAGCAGGTGGATCCTTTCATACTACCAAGTTTCACACCCTAGAAGGCAACGACATGGGACGTCCATCGGGACAAGGACAAGAAGACGATTGCTATGATTACAAAGACTCCATTGCGGTAGACGAGATGCCGTTTAGCGATGACGATGATGATTACTACGACGATAAATGTGGTAAAAATATTGAATTAACGTATGAAAATTTGAAGGAACATCACAAGATATGGAATTTTAGAGGTATACTATAATAAACGCTTTGGTAACTAACTACTTGACATAAATATAGCTTTATATACATATGAAATAAAGATAAATGGGTATTTATCGAGGAAATGTACCGAATACAAAGTCCCACAATGGCGATGACACGCCAAATGCAACATTACCTTCTATATAATGATGCTTTCTGTGATTTTCTCTTAAATATTTATCAATAAAAGTGTAGTCTTCATTAAAATGGAAAGAATAATGAAGCACATCGTATGCTACATAGCCAGTTAAAAATCCTCCACCGACAGTCATCCATGCACCTACTGGACAAGTTGATCTAAATAATAATAAAAATAGTGATGCCAATGGTATTGATACCACGGGAGGCATCATTAGTCTATTCTTATCCTTCGGATAGTCGTGATGTACACCGTGTATTGTCCAATGAAAATCATGAATTGCTTTGTTATTAGGATCATCGTAATGAAATACTAATCTATGTAACCAATATTCTGAGAAAGTCCAAAATAGTAATCCACCCAACCACCATAAAACTGTATTGACTATATTTGCAGAGTCAGTATATAAATGACCATAGTATGTCAATGCAGTTACTATGAGATGAGATGAGTGAGTGAGTGAGTGAGTAAATTATTCATTGAGTGATTAAGTGTATAAATAAGAGAAATAAGAGCATAAATAAGTGAGCAAAGAGCGAATGAGTGAGCGGGTGATTACCAGTAGGAATGTAGATAATAAACACTTCTTTCGGTGATACACGGGTCAATGAATCCAAAAATTTATTCTCAAACATGGGAGGCGATGCAGCGACACTTTTATTCTCCTTTTTTGTTTTCTCGACGGTCACCGTCTTGTTGGTACTTCCAACCACTCGTTGCGCCATGTTAACCCGGTTTTGAGGCTTGAAACGCAACTTGAACCTCTTCCTCTCGATGTATTCTGAGTCAACCCCAAACAGAACAAAATATTTTTGAACACCGGTACGGTTCAGGAAAAAATGGATTGATAGTAAGAACTGTGCGAAAGAAGAATATCCGTTACAATCGTGAGCACTAATGGGTGGGTTGGGCTCCAAGCTGCATACTGTGCTCATAACTGTAACAAAACAATGACGAAGTAACAAAATCATACGGTAAAATGATGAAAAATCGATGAAATTGTCGGAGTTGATCTCCGTCGCCCTTAAGGCGGTTAATTGCTCAGCGAAAATGACAGATTTCTCTTTGCTTAGTGAATGGAAACAGGTTTTTCAACGGTACTTTTCGGTACCGGTGAACCGGAACCATATCTTGAAATGTTTTGAGCGACAGACTGCCGTCTGAGACCCACTACTACTGCTGTGTGTCACAAAAGAAGTGCGATTTTAGCCACCACAAGCATGAAAAGTGGCCAGTTGATCTTCGACGACCCGCTGAAGCACTTGCCGAGGTTTGCACATACATCCGCTCACGCTACCTGCACACGCACACGATCAAACACGCACTTGCTCTCTGATTACTTTCACGCTGCACGATTTAATTCATTATCTCAAGCTATCAGTCACTTACTTGAAGAATGATTGACTCAGTCACTTATTCGTTCATTAATCCATTCTTATTTACTCGTTTCTAGTGTGAATAGTGGTGATAATTTATTAGAATATAGAAGTGGTTCGTGGAAATGCACACCACTTTACAATGCCGTGTACTGGAATAAGACTGGTAATGTGAAAGAGTTGTTGAAAAAAGACGCGGGACGAGCTATCTTACTGCGAGCATCATGGGATGGTGGTTATGGTGGCAAAAAATTGGCATTTACTAATTGCAGTGTGTTTCACCAATGTATATCAAATTGGTACACTGGTAGAATGAAAGCTGAAGCAGAACAAGTATTCACTGCATTAATGGAACATGCATCTAAAGGTTTAGACGCTAATAATGCTGAAGAAAGAGAACAAAGAAGTTATGAAACGGATTATCCTCCTATTCAAAACATAACATATTTGACAAAGGTAATCTATCCCCCTCTCCTACTAACTAACTCACTCATTCGCTCATTCTTTTTACAGGAACGGGAGTCAATTACGACATTCATTCCTATTAATGTCGCGAAAATCGTTGATGGTATTGATGGCAGCGGAAAATCTACTTTGGCTCTGGCTACAGAAGTAAAGTGGACTAAAGCGGTGGAGATGATAACTGCGCAACAAAAATTGCTGGAAGACAGTTCAACTCCAGAGTTAGATGCCAGTATAACCAATTGCTACGCTGAAGTTAATGGCGAGAAGCAAAACCTAGACAGCACTGCACCTCTCGCAGTCCCAACTGCGTTATCCATCTTCGATATGGCTGGAACTGACAGTGCAAGATTTGATAGTTTGCGGTTTAAAGAATGTTTATCGCTAATCCCATTCGGCGATGAGTTGCTAGAGGGTAAAGGGGGGCAGTACAACTGCACTCCGCTATTCAACGCTATCTTGCATAGTAATATAGCAGCTGCAAAGCACTTGCTGGAACAAGGTGTTGATGTTTTCACCACCGCTTTAGGTGACTCACGAGGAGCGAAGAAAGGCTATACCATTTTCCATGAAGCATGTGAGAAAGGAGACATCAACTGGCTGGACCTGCTGTTGGTGCACCATGTGCTAGAAGAACAACCTGCTGGCAACGTGGCGAACAAAGTTTCAACGTGGGAAATAAACCGCGATAATCCCGAAGAAACGGTCATAAATGTAACAGAAAATATCTTTACTCAAACGACCAAAAGAGTCGTTAGAACAAAGATTGTAAGGAAGAAATCAGCTATTGTTGTTCGTGAACTACGTGATAATAATGGGAACACACCACTTCATATTGCATGTGAAAAGAATTTCATTGAAGGCATTGAATTACTGCTGTACAACCAAGGTACTCCGTCCTTACTCACCTTCGTACTCGCTTGCTCACTTCATTGCTTCTTCTTCACTCACTAAGCCTACAAAACCGGCGAATCGGCTAATTCATTCATGCGAAATGTGCGGAATACCGCCGGTAAGACGCCCCACGACCTGCTGAGTGTCGCCAATCAAGTGAGGGATTGGGACATACGTGCAGGACCTGATATATTCAAATTAGCGGGAGGAAGTGATGAAAATGTGCAAGATTTGCGTCGTCTCATACAAAATACCAACAATAGAAACAAAAATGAGGTGGTTGAAGCCCTGGAATATGAAGGTGTTATGATCGATGATGGGTCAGGGAAGGTGGTAAAAGCAGCTCCGTTGTACCACGCGGTGTACAAAGGCAATCATGCAATAGTGACAGAGTTGCTTCGACATCCTGTTGATCTAACCAAGAGTATTAATTATCCAGGAATTCAATCTAGGTATTCACTCCCTTGCGACTCCTACTCGCTTCATGCTCACTGACTTATGCATTAGGGCATTTACTGCATCCACCACCTGCATCGATGGCACCATCTTTCATTACGTAGTAACTACGTCAAAGATGGAGTTGTTGACTACCCTTTGCCGATACCTAATCGTTAATGTCAACGGATCTAATACCGCGATACCCGCCGCAGAAGTACTATTATTGTGTAACAGCAAAGGGAATACACCTTTTCATCTTGCGGTAAAGATGGCGGATGAAAGCAACCAACACGATGCATTAGACGCGTTGCTGGCGTGTTTGATCATGCGCCATGAGGACACTGACGTCATCGACACAGCCAGTATCAGCATGATTCATCAGGTTTTAGAAGGCAAGAATAGCGAAGGGAAATCGGTTTTAGACTTACTTAGTGATTGCGATCGGCAAATTGACTGGCTACAACGAGCTGCGGCGTGGCATGAGCACTATAAGCCCCATCCATTCGATGAAGTCATGAGTGTTTATCGCACGCAAAGCACCGTCGTCACCAATTTAGAGCTGTGGAAAAAAGCAGGAGATATTAGTAAAGTAGATGAATTTCTAAGTTTATTAGAGAAATTCTCTTCGAATGACATCATACTTCGCTACGTCAAGGACCTGCGCACGGAGCCGAAGGGCAATTTGTTGTTCAACGCGGTGAAATGTAATAATTATCGTGCAATTGCTGCGTTATTGGAAAAGGATGTGGATATTACTACTACGGATCATAGGGGATTCACCGTGTTCCATCAAGCGATTGAGAATATGAACTACCAAGTGATGTTCCTGCTCGTGAAGAAGTACGGCTTCCGCGAGGCCAGAATCTTCGATATGAAGTCCAACGATGGGGTTTCCACACTCAATTTAGCGATGAAAATATGTGTTTCAAGCGTTAATTCACTATTTTGGCGACAGAGTTTTACGAATAACATGATTGGTACGTACTTACTCACATACTCACATACTCACATACTCACTCGCATACTCACACACATACTCACTCACATACTCACTAACATACTCACTCGCATACTCACTCACATACTCACTCACTTACTTACTTACTCACTCACTCACATGCTTCCTTCCTCTCCACGTAGGCATACTGGACTTGCTGCTTTGTCAAAGCGAGATTCCGTCGGATCAAATTGTAAATGAATTAAAAAATTATGATTTGGATAAGATTCCCGCGTTGAAACAGGAGCCTTGGCACATCCGAGTCCTTTTTTGCAAAGAGAAATTGATGGCTGTCGGCGATGCCAGCAGTGTTGTACCGGGTGTGAATGCGACTGACGTGTTCGAGGCGGCTGGTAAGAATGACAATTCGCTAGAGCAAGCACTAGCCGATTTGGCACCGAATGATCCAAGACTCGAAGTGCGAATATCCATTGGACCGGTTCTACGATGGGAGTGTACAGGTACGACCCTCACTCACTCACTCACTCACTCACTCACTCACTCGCCCAATAGCATTGTTCAGTGCGGTATATTACAAGCGAGTGAAGAACGTCAGGCTGCTATTGGAAAAGGGTAGTGATGTGTCAACCAAAGTGGTGCAAAACGGTAATACGACCGTGTTTCATCAAGCGGTTGCTAATGACGATATCGAGACTCTCACGTTGCTTCTGGAACACGTTTTAAGTATCACCGACCCTTCCAAGGTACCCACATACATATCTATCCTCTTTCATACGTACTCACTCACTCACTCACTCACTCACCCACTTGTCAGGTGTTTGATGCATCAGGACTGAAGAATGACAGCAATGTAACCGTGCTCAAAGCGGCGGTAGATAAGCTCAAGATCCAAAGTATCCTGCTCTTACTGGCTCATTCGTGCAGTTTAGTGGGAGCCAAATCAGCTGTTGAGTTATTGCAGGATTATGGGGCATTCGCTGCGCTTCCAGACTGGTTGAAGGTACCGTTTCACCTACTCACTCACTCACTCACTCACTCACGTACTTGCCTTGAAGAATAAACCCTGGAATTACTACTTTTACTCACCGTCACACGGAGGCTCCATCATCCCGAACGGCGCGGCATCTCCCGATCCCAGCAAGTTTCCGAAGGACTACAGTTTGTCGCAAAATGTCCGCGCTGTCACTGCGGATAACACGTTTACGCAACCGCAATACGTCGACGGACTCACCGACGCAGAGAGGGAACTCGCCAAAATGATTTGGATTCATTCCGAAAGGTACTTCCTAGCTCACTTCCTAGCTCACTTCCTAGCTCTTTTCATAGCTCACTTCTGTGCTGCTCCGGCTCACTCCCTAGCTCACTACTGCGCTGTCAAACTCACTTACTGACTCACTTCCTAGCTCAAATCAAGTTGAATTACAAAAACTATGTGAAGGATTCACCCCGAAAGAGAGGCTACCGGTTTTGTTGCAAGGATGCAAGAAATACTACATGCTGCGCCGAGCCAGCGCTCTGGATGCCGCGGTGATCAAGCACAATCCCTCGACAATGATGGAGCTGTTGAAATGGAAGGTACCCTCTATTCAACCATCCGTTACACTACGTGATTCATTGACGTACGTACTTCACTAGGTGCCATATGAAGCAGATGAAGACGAGAAGAAGAACAATATCTTTCACTGGATGTGCAAAGACAGTTATCAGTGCTCGCGGTCGCTGCTAGAGGACACGATTTACCTGTTCCTAACTGATTACAGAGCGCGTTATACGGGTAGCGACCGGTTTTATATGGTACCGTATAATCACTGACGTATTTACTCACTTACTCACTCACTCACTCACTTACTCACTCACTCACTCATTCATTCACTCACTCACTCACTCACTCACTCACTCACTCACTCAC
>JACCDO011321318.1_pt1 | contig 10277 bp, 5 predicted proteins | sample 7446101 | NCBI WGS metagenome assembly JACCDO01 (sample SAMN15323440, study PRJNA562643) | freshwater metagenome | isolation source: river surface water | place: USA:Blue River Watershed | collected 2017-08-16
ATGCTTTTTCCGTAGATATCCGAATTAAAATCCAGAATGTGGGCCTCTATATTCAATTGCAGCGAATGACTCACCGTTGGTCGATGCCCTATATTTACAGCGACTGCATATTTCTTGTTGTTCCAATCCAAGGTTGCTGCGTAAACTCCCCATTTGGGAATCAATTTATCCTCGCCTAAAACAAAAATATTCGCTGTAGGAAATCCTATTTTACTCCCCAATTGTTGACCTTTGATCACCTCGCCGTGCAAAACAAAGGGTCTTCCCAACATGGCATTGGCTTTGGAAACATCGCCATTCAATAAGGCTTGACGAATCTTGGTAGAGCTTACTGGTATGCCCTCAGGGGCATAAGCAGGAATTTGGACAACCTCAAATCCATAGAGCTCTCCCAACTCAGACATCAACTGAATATCACCCACTCTGTTCTTGCCAAATCGATGATCATACCCCATGTACACGCCTGTAACGTGGAGGCCATTCACCAAAATATCTCGCACAAAATCTTGTGCTGTTAATTGGGCCAATGTCAATGTAAAAGGAAGGAGCACCAAATGATCTATTCCCCAGCTTTCCAGAACACCGGATTTCTCTTCTAAACTTTGAATCTGAGGCAAAGGCTCCCCCTCAGGAAACAGAACCTTTTTGGGATGGGGATCAAAACTCAACACCACGGTTTGGGCATGCTGGGCTTTGGCCTTGATCATCATGTCATCCAAAATGGAACGGTGACCCAAATGCAGTCCATCAAAGGTTCCCATGGTAACCCATGTTTTTACATGGGGAGGCAAACTATCGATGGCATAATGAATCTTCATGGCGCAAATGTAAGCAGGGAAGATTTTTGTTTTTCAATGATCTGTTTATATTCGCAGCGTCCAAAGGGGTGACGCTCTATAGCGTCTGAGATTATACCCTTCTTGTTTTCAAACAAGGGAACCTGGGCAGGTCATGCTGCCAAGGGAAATAAAGTAAATTGCATTGTCATGACCAATGCCATTGTATTTTAAGACAAATGAAAAAAAACGTATTCTTAGCCATTCTGGTTGGGATGATGACACACACGGGGTGGTCGCAAGTTATTGAACCAGTAAAAAGTTTGGCTCCGCAGAAAAGGCCCGTTCCTGATTCCATTCCCCTTTTGGTGGGCAATCCGCTTATCATCAGAGACTCCCCCATTTTTGTAGATCAAAAATCACCTGTGGCCCATAGCAATATCACCGCTAAGGAATTGAGCAGATTAAACACTGCCCAAGATGTTCCTTATTTGCTTCGATTTACACCTTCATTGGTATCAACGAGTGATGCAGGAACGGGAGTAGGATACACAGGTCTGTGGATAAGGGGAAGCGACCCTTCACGCATCAACGTCACCATCAACAATATCCCGCTGAACGATGCGGAAAGCCAACAGGTATTTTGGGTTAATCTTCCTGATTTGGCCTCCAGCGTTCATGATATTCAAATTCAAAGAGGTGCTGGTCCCAGCACAGCCGGTCCAGGTGCCTTTGGCGGATCGATTCACATCAACACCATTGACCAAAATCTTAATCTACCCACAAAGATTTCCTATGCCATGCAATGGGGAAGCTTCAACAGTTTGAGAAAGACCATCCAGCTCGATAGAATAAAATTAGGCAAGGGCATTTTTCTCAATGCTCGACTTTCTCAAGTGAATAGCGATGGCTACATCGACAGAGCAAGCGCTTTAATGAATGGCTATCAATTGGATTTGCAAAAAAACACCCTTCACTGGAAATTTCTTTTCACTGCATTTGGAGGCAATGAAAGAACCTATCAATCATGGTATGGAACACCGCATGAGCGTTTGTACGGAAATACAACAGACCAATTGAACTTCGCATGGCGCAATGGATTGAGTGAAGCAGAAACTGCCAATCTTATTCAATCTGGCAGAACTTACAATTATTACACCCACCCCAATCAAGTTGATCAATACCAGCAGCACCATCAGCAATTTCATGCGCTGTATGTCAAAAAGAATGTCAAGTGGCACACGAGTATTTTTCATACCAGAGGCGCAGGATACTTTGAAGAACAAAAGCTAGGAACGGCATTGGCCAATTATAACTTACCTGGTTTCATTCCCAATGCACAAGATGGTATTCTGGTAGATTATGCAGATATCATCAGAAGACGATGGTTGAACAATAACTTGGTCGGCCTCTCCTCTCGATTGAGCTACACCATCAATGAATTCAATAATTTCCATGCTGGAGTCTACACCATGCAATACTTGGGGCATCACTTCGGAGAGGTGATCAGAATAAACCCCATACCTGAATATGATTTCAGTAATCCATACTACCAAGGCAATGCACAAAAATCTGATCAAACTTTCTACACACAGTATTTTCATCAACGCTCAGAATGGAATGGTTTTATTGATTTGCAAATCAGAAGAGTGCATTATAATACAACAGGAGTAAACAATGACCTTCGACAATATGACGTCAAAGACGAATTGATTTTCTTTAATCCCAAAGTGGGTGGAAGCTATCGAATCAATCGCAAAAATCAAATCAGTGCAATGGTTGCTTGGATAGGAAAAGAGCCCAATCGCAATGACTACATAGACAACGCAACATTACCCAAAGCGGAGTACATGTTGGACAATGAGCTTTCCTGGACATGGAGAAGATGGGACGTCAATAGCCAATTGGATTTTGATCACAAAGGCATTCATCCCAATGGAAATAAACCCCAAGTCAAACTCACACAATTTTCGGTGAATTTATTTTGGATGCAGTACAAAGACCAATTGGTCCTGACGGGGGCATTGAATGATGTTGGCGCTCCTTTGAGAACCAACATTGCATCTAGCTTCCGCCGAGGCATTGAGTTGGAGGGCATCAAGGATGTTACCCTATTCAATCGCAATCTAAGACTGTACGGTAATCTTACCCTATCAGATCACCGCATCCTGGCTTATGATGAGATTCTCTATGACTACACCAATGGATTTGATATTGTCTCCATTCACCATCACAACACACCCATTTCCTTTGCACCCAGAAGCATTTCTAGCATTGTTCTACAATACAACTTGGCTAAAAATTGGCAAATGAGCTGGCAATGGAAATATGTTGGACAACAGTTCATGGACAATACAGGAAACTTGGACAGATCATTGCCTGCTTACCAAGTGCAAGATGTGATACTACAACATACCAAGACTTTGGCTCGTTCGGAAATTCAAACGACTTTGACGATAAACAATCTTCTCAATACACAATACGTCAGCAATGGATATACCTATGGCTACATTGTTGGACAGCGCATTGATGAGCGATTCTATTATCCGCAAGCAGGAAGAATGGTGTGGTTGGGATTAAAGGTTTCGATTTAAAATATGATAACCCCATTTAAATCAACCTTGATCAATTAGCCTAAGGGTATTGCAATAAAATTTTTTAACGCAAAGTGCACAAAGCTTGCGCGAAGAGCGCAGAGAGATTTAAACTAATTATCATCGAAGTACCAGAGAATTCTTTGCGAACTTTGCGTGATCTCAGCGCACTCTGCGTTATAAAAAGTAGTTACAAAAATCAAAACACCCAGAAATAAAAGACTTATAGAAATTTTTTAAGTCATTTCCTCTGCTGAAATAGTGTGCTATATAAATTGAAAAATCTTGCGCAATGGTTTCATCCACAAGGTGTACCACTTTGGTGTTAGTCCATTCATCTGCCAAGACAAACGATCTTGGTGATTGGCCTTCCATCGCTGTTTCCAGGTGACATTGGAAGCGCCTCCCATTTTCATTTGAATCAAAACCTTTGGCAAATAAGACAACTTCAATTGGTGCTTGTGCACCATGCGCAACATCAATTCATAATCTGCTGCGGAACCTTGATCGGTAACGTAGAGACCGAAAGCGGTGTAATGTTTTCTTAATAAAAAGAAAGTAGGATGCGGGGGCATCCAACCCTTGAAAAAATCGCCGTGCCGATAATTTCCGGATTTCCAATAACGGAGCACTTTACCGGTCTCTGCATGAACATATTGCAAATCGGCATACACACCATCGGCGTCTTTTAGCGTTTGGACAATATCCGAAACTGCGTTGGGATATGCATAGGTATCATCGCTGTTTAAAATACCAATCAAATCACCTGTGGCCAAACCTATGCCCTTGTTCATGGCGTCGTACATCCCGTTATCAAGTTCAGAGACAACATGCGCAATTCTATGCTGATACTTTGAGACAATATCCATCGTATTGTCGCTAGAACCTCCATCAATGATGATGTACTCTAAGTCTGCATCATCCTGCGCCAAAACGCTGCGGATGGTGGCCTCAATGGTCTTACCACTGTTGTAGGATACGGTAATGATGCTGACTTTCACTTTTTTGATTGTACGGGCAAGATATGCGTATTTTTAACACATGAGAAAATTTTTCATTGGAATTCTTTCGCTGATCTCCATCAGCTCTGTGGGTCAATTGGAAATGTTCAAAGGAATGCGCATGCGTTCCATTGGGCCCGCCACCACTAGCGGTCGGGTCACAGCGATTGATATGGACCTCACAGCCAATACGATTTACATTGGCGCTGCATCAGGTGGAGTTTGGAAAAGTGAAAGCGGCGGTGCAAGGTGGGAACCCATTTTTGATCAACAAGCTGTATTGGGTATTGGTTCAATAAAAATATCTCCCACCCATCCTGATGTGATTTGGGTAGGTACTGGTGAAGGAAATCCCAGAAATTCACAAACCAGCGGACGAGGGATATATCGATCACTGGATCGCGGACACACATGGACTTGCATGGGATTGGAAGATACGAAATCCATTCACCGCATTTGTATTGATCAACAAGATAACGTATACGCCGGAGCCATGGGATCAGCATGGGGACCCAATACAGATCGTGGTGTCTTTTACTACAACAACCAAAACAAGTCTTGGAAAAAAATTCTTTATGTCAATGACTCCACCGGATGCGCCGACTTGGTGATGGATCCCAGAAACGATCAAAAACTTTTGGCTGCCATGTGGCAATACCAAAGACAACCTTGGCATTTCAATTCAGGAGGAAAAGGTTCAGGACTTTACATAACAGTCAACGGCGGACAGGACTGGAAAAAACTATCCGACAAAGAAGGATTACCCAAAGGCACATTGGGTCGAATCGGATTGGCCATCGCGCCTTCTGATCCCCGAATCGTTTATGCCATGATTGAAAGCGAGAAGACGGGTTTGTACAAAAGTCAAGACGGCGGAAACCATTGGAGCTTGGTTACAGAGAAGGGTGTGGATGATCGTCCTTTTTATTATTCGGAATTTTATGTTGATCCAAACAATCCAGACCACCTCATTTACTTGCACAGCATTGTATCCGAGAGCATTGATGGAGGTAAAACATGGAATACCATGCTACCCTACTGGGGAGTCCATCCCGACCATCATGCGTTTTGGTGGAATCCCAACAACACGCTAGAAATGTGGGAGGGCAATGATGGCGGATTAAACGTGAGCCGCGATGGAGGAAAAAACTGGGAGTTCATTCCCAACCTTCCCTTGGGTCAGTTTTATCATGTCCACTATGATCACCAAACACCCTACAACGTATACGGTGGTCTACAAGACAACGGAACTTGGAAAGGTCCATCCTATGTTTGGCATTACAATGGTATCTTGGATAGCGATTGGCAAGAACTGTATTTTGGGGATGGCTTTGATGCAGTTCCTGATCCCTCTGATGAAAATTATGTCTATGTGCTATCGCAAGGAGGAAATATGGGAAGGGTCAATGCAACTACAGGAGAAGAGCAATTTGTCCAGCCAGTGCATCCCGAAGGAAAACCATTGCGTTTCCACTGGAATACAGGAATTAGCAGTGACCCTTTTGTAGAGAATGGCATTTATATCGGATCGCAATATTTGCATTACAGTTCAGACAATGGCCAAAGCTGGGAAATCATCTCTCCTGATTTGACCACCAACGATACCACCAAGCAGCATGCCTACAAAAGTGGAGGATTAACTACTGATGCAACATCAGCAGAAAACTATTGCACCATTCTAACCATTGAGCCGAGCATTCACCCTACCGGAGAAATTTGGGTTGGTACGGATGACGGACAAGTGTCCATGACCACCAATCATGGCAAATCTTGGAACAATGTCACAGAGAGAATCAAAGGACTACCCAAAAATGCTTGGATTCCCCAAATAGTTGTTTCGCCAACAGACCAAAATGAAATTTGGGTGGTAGCAAATAATTACCGCCAAAACGATTGGAAACCTTACCTGTTTCACTCTATGGATGGTGGAAAAAAATGGGAAAATGTTGTAGAAAAAGCCAACATGACCGGACATTGTTTGAGTGTGGTCCAAGATCCCATTCAACCGGAATTGGTATTCTGTGGAACGGAGCATGGTTTGTATGTTTCTTTGAACAGAGGAAAAGATTGGGAAAAATGGAAACATGGTTATCCATCGGTGCCTACACAAGATTTAAAAATTCATCCTGATCATGGCGATCTCATCATCGGAACATTTGGTCGTGCATTGTATGTCCTTGATGACTTGAGTCCCCTCAGAGATTGGATACACAACGGAAATAAAATCTTGGACTCTTTGAGCGTTTATAGTACTGTCAACCCCATTCATCAAGCCCAATACAAAAGGCACAATGGACAGCGCTTTCCAGCTGATCGGTATTTCAGCGGAGACAACAAATCGAACGCAGCCAAACTGTATTGTCATGTAAAACGAAATGACAAAAAGAAAGAACAAAAATTAAAAATCACCATTCGTCGCAACAATCCAGTGGGAATGGATACAATCAGAACGTGGGAGCAAGAGCCTGACTCGTTTTTAACCACAATAGACTGGAATTTTGACAGCAATGGATTCGACTATCCCAGCAGAAATAAAAGAGAAAAGTCAAAAGAAATTCCGGGAGGTGGTTTCAAGGTTGAACCAGGAGAGTATTGGGCCATCGTGCAATGGGGAAAAGAAAAAGACAGTGTTCTTTGGACGATAAAGTATGATCCCAGAATGGTTTTTAGTCAAGAGAATTATGAAAAACAAAAGAGCCTTTACGGAGATTGGAAAAATGAAATGATTAAACTACGGGGTGAGTTGGATAAAATCAATGAAGCTAAAGCCATGACACAATGGACCATTGATGCGATGAAATACCACGCTGACAGCACCATTAAATCCATGAAAGCACTCAAAGACTCTTTGGATAAATCATGGGAAAAACAATTGCTCAAGGTTTTCTTGAAAGAAGGGCTCAGGGGAATTCAGGATGACAGTAAAGTCATCAGCGGACATTGGTGGACACCCTATTCATTGCTCAGTACTGAATCTGTTCAACCCGGTGAGAATGCTGCCACTGCAATCAAAAACTTGAGAAAGGAAATAGATGCTTGGATAGCGGAGAACAATGTCCTTTGGAAAGGAGCATGGGCCACCTTTGAAGAGCGCGCCAAACAAAATGTTACTTGGCCAAAAGATTGGACGAATCAGAAATAATGCAATAGCATCAGTGCAACGGTGCTATTGTAATTTCCTCGCTCATAATAGCTGAATTGATTGGCCTGTGATGGATTGGGCCTTATCGGAACAACACTTTGGCCGTATTCAAACACCAACGAAGAATTGTCCGAAAGTACAAAACCAATTCCAGCATTGATTCCAAAATCCCAGTCATTAAAGGCAGGTTGTCCTCCATATTCTGACAAAGAATAAGTGTATTTATTTGCCATCACCGATTGATGAATGAGATACGCGGCATAAGGACTCAAATGAACATTGATGCGTTGATTCCAGTGAATCTGCCATGTGACGGGAATCTGAATGTAATTCAAACGATAGGCAAAAACATTTCGGGTGAGGGTATCCAATGGAGCACGACTGCCTTTGGAAATAAAACCCATGCCCAATAAAAAATCACTTCGTTCTGAAATATTTGCCCTTAAAGACAACCCTGCGGTTCCTCCAAATTTATCAAATCCGCCCAAACCATCACCGCTCATTTGGGAAGAGACCGGACCAATACAATACCCGAGATTGAAACGCTTTGTCGATTCATTCTGTGCACAAATTACTTTCGGTAAAGAGAACAGAAAAACAAAGAAGAACAAATTACTGTAACTCAAACTCTGTGGCATTGACTACCTCTTGGGTTGATTTATTGGTAATAAAGGCCACAACCGTCATGTGATTGCCTTGCCATCCCGATTTCAAAGGATACGTGTAGCTTTTGGTAATCATGGCTCCCGCCGTTGGATTGGATACCAAATCATTGCCCATCGGTTGCGTAACCGCATCTCGCAACAAATGCTTGTGCTCATAATCCAAAATGTCTGAAGGACTAGCGTTGTAATCCAATTGCGCACTAATGATATGTGACTCTACCAACAATACGGTCAAAGCATAATTGCCTGACATGTCTTCATTGAACTGAGAAGCAGTGTGAATATTGATTACGTAGTCCTCTGATACAAATTCAGCCTCAACTTGAACGGCTGCAGTAGGGGTTTCGTTCTTCGCATCTTGAATCAACCCTTGCCAAGCACCTGGATTTCCTGGATCCAAATAATGAAAGGTGCTCAAGCTTCCATTGCGATCAATTCTACCACAAGGATTGAAACCACCCTGCAATTGCGCCCAATACAAATTGCCAGGAAGAGTGTTATAATCTGCTTCATATGGAGCCGCCTTGGGTTCTGCCAATGTCCCTGCATGAACAGCCACTGTTACCAAACGATCTCCTAAGACAGAATCCAATTGATTCACCAAATAAGTCGCTGCCGGACAAAAGCCGCACTTGTGTCCCGTGAATTCTTCCAAAAGCACATTCTTTTGGATATTGTCCGCAAAGACAAAAGTAGGAGCTGGTCCATACACTTCGTCTTTGTAACGGTATTTTACCGCACTCACTGGTGTTTCAATCTTGTCACAAGACGACCAAATCAAAGCACTTAAAATAAAAAAACTGAGAATCTTTTTCATGATTAAAAACTACTGGTAATACTGATTTCGAAACCATTGGTAGCGGGCACAGCTCGACAAACGCCACCGATACAAAACACACCCTCACGGCGTTTACCATATCCCAATGTTACACGGTGTGGTCCATTGATATAACCAACCGTTCCAAAAAGATAATTGATTTTCTTAGCCTCAACAGGATTTCCGCTGTTGTATTGATTGACAACGCCCAAGGTCCAATGGGGGCTTCTTGTATACTCAACAACTATGGTCTCCCAATTGCCCTTGTCTTGTTTGGTGTGCAATTCTTGTAATTCAATTCTGATATTGTCTTTCTTAGAAATTTTATACCCCAACTCCAACACCTGGATATTGGCATACAACAATCCTTTAAAATCGCTTGTAACCGGTGTAACCTTGGTATTGAACTCCATGTAGTAAAAAGTATAGGTAGCCTGAAACTCTTTGGTCAACTTGCGCTTGAATTCAATGTTAAAGTCACGAACGTATTTTGTCTTTCCAAATCCCAAAGAATTGACTTTATACGATTCTGTAAAGGCTTGTAACCCATTGAGGCCGATGGTATCCAAACAATTCGCCGCTGCATAACTTGCTGTAATCTGCGTCCCATACTTTCCACCCAATTTAGATCCCTTTGGAATGGCATAAAAGGCCTCCAGCATAAAGCTGGCTTCACCTGTCAAAGGCGTTGCATAAGGATACAGCGTAGAAGCCAAATTGTAGGTATGCTGTTTGGTGATGGCAGGTGTATAATTCAATGGCACATCAAACAATTTCAAATTGCGGTCACCTCTAAAACTCAAGTTGTCTATACTCTTGGCCATGAGATTGAATCCCATGCCCTTTTTGCTGTATGAAGAATTGACAAAAATTCCTTGACCTTCTTTGTAAATGTATCCATTGTCTGCGCTGGGATCGTTGATTTTTCTGGCATATTCGCCAGATAGCATCCAACCCCCACGTTGTAATAAAATTCTACCTGAATACATGGCAACATTGTCAGGAATGGTAAATACCAAACTGTCCACGAATCTGCTTCCTCCCTCCTGGTAACGACTGACAAAGTTTCCGCCAATGGTTATTTTGGTTTTTGCCGACATCCATTTTTTATTCAAATCATTGATGACAATTTCTCCATCTACGCCTCTAATAATACCATCCGCATGAATGATTTGATTGTCAAAGTCCAAACGCTGACGTCCAAAAACACCTTTCAAAGCAATTCCCTTTGCAGGTCTAAATACCACTCTGGCTCCATCCATGGCGTTGTCTATTCCCAAAT
>JACCDO011569846.1_pt1 | contig 10277 bp, 11 predicted proteins | sample 7446101 | NCBI WGS metagenome assembly JACCDO01 (sample SAMN15323440, study PRJNA562643) | freshwater metagenome | isolation source: river surface water | place: USA:Blue River Watershed | collected 2017-08-16
CACACCCACAATTTCTACCTGCCAATGGGGGCCGAGAATTTTTTTCCAAAGATCAATTTTCGCCAAAAGCCACTCAGACAAATTCACAGTCTCCAGCCTTGGCTGTAGTGATCTCTCCGAAGCCACAGACGCAGCCAACAAAGACTCAACTTCTCCCTTAAGACGTTTCATTTCGTTGTCAAAAAGAGACCACAATTCCTTTTTTTCTTGTTCTGTAGACGTAGGACTTTTGAGCATCGAACTTGCCAGCTCGATAGTTGAAAGGGGTGTTTTTAATTCGTGCGAAACACGAGCTAAAAATTCGGACTGCGCCTGATTGATTTTGATTTCCGATAGAAGTTTAAAAAATATGTAATACAAAAATCCACAAACAAGAACAAATCCAAGGCTGCCAAAAACAACACCAACCCACGGTTCAGCCACATGATATTTTTGAAATGAAATTTTTGAAATTAAATTAGCCAGGTCTGCGTTTTGAACAACTGTGTAATTCCAAAATCCGGCCAAAGCCCCAAGGACCGCCGTTCCAAGAAGCAAAAAAACAAGCCATAACCAAGTGCGTTTTGTCATAGTAGAATCTTTAGGACTTTGGATTACGCTATTTTTAAGATTTTGAGAACTTTAAATTTTGAGCGTAACACCCACTGGGCAATGGTCTGAGCCCAGCACTTTTTCTTGTATTTCGGCGGCCTCGAGTAGTTTTTCGTCCCCCGGAGAAATCGCATGGTAGTCAATTCTCCACCCAATGTTTCTTGCTCGGGCATTCATACGAGCACTCCACCAGGAGTAGGCATTTTCTTTATTGGGATAGAAATACCTATAGGTATCCGTCCAACCTGTAGATAAAAAATAGCTCATCCAATTTCGTTCTTGCGGAAAATATCCAGCCGTTTGCTCGTTTTCCTTGGGACGGGCCAAATCAATGGGCTTATGTGCGATATTAAAATCTCCACAAAGGACCACGGGTTTCTGAGTTTGTTCCCTGAGTTGATTTGCAAAAGATAAAATCGAGTTACAAAACTTAACTTTGAACTCAAGTCGGGCTCCCATGTCTTGGCTATTTGGAAAATAAGCCGAAATAAAATTCACATGAGAAAACTCTGCCGATATCACTCGACCTTCTGCATCAAATGATTCGTCCGAGATTCCGCGAATAACCCGAATAGGAGCTTCGCGACTTAAAATCGCAACACCACTATAGCCCTTCTTTTGAGCCGGAAACCAAGTTTTTGAGTAATTTGGCAAAGACAAAATATCTTGGGGAATCTGATTTTCTTCGGCCCGAACCTCTTGAAGACCCAAAAAATCAGGCTGCTCTTTGTTGAACCAATCCAAAAATCCGTTTTTGTAACAGGCCCGAATTCCATTAACATTCCAGGATATAAACTTTGCCATAAATATCCTGACAAACTGCCACTAATATCGAAGAAAATCAAAGGCGCCATTTTTAATCTCTTGGGTGTTCTCAAAAGCCCGATTAAACTAGATCAATGTTAAAAATTAGCACAGCTAACTCTCGTCGTTTGTTTTTGATATGGACTCTATGGATTGGATTTTTTGTTCAATCGACCTTGGGTTTTACACAGTCCATTCAATGTGAAACTCTTTCCGAACTTATTCGGGCCTATTTATTAAGCCATGTTGCAAAACGAACCATGACTCCCGAAATACAAAAAGGCACCGTCGAAAATTACCTTCAAAGCCTGGATCCATCAAAAAACCTAATTCTAGAATCCGACGCAGAACTCGTTCGAAAAGATTTATCAAATATTTTCGTAACAATGAAAGCTGGAAGCTGTGTGGGACTCGAGAAGGTACACACCTTAATTGTTTCTCGAGCTATCGAATCTGAAAACATGGTTAGAAAAATTCTTGATAAAGACTACAAGCTCGACAACACGGCCGAAATCATAACTGATTTTAAAAAAAGAACCTTTCCTAAATCACTAGAAGAAAAAGAGGCTCTCGTTCGCAAACATGTGCACTTTCAGATGGCCAACTATCTTGTTTCAGACATGAAACCTGAAGAAGCTAAAAAGAACTTAATTCATCGGTACGAGTTGTTAGTGAAAAGACTAAAAGAAAAGAAAATGACAGATCACCTAAACACTTTCGTCGATTCTTTTAGTTCTTCACTTGATCCTCACTCGAGTTATTTTTCGCCCGATGCCTTAGAAGATTTTAGAATTTCTATGGGACTTTCACTTGAAGGCATTGGAGCCTCACTAAGCTCTCAGGACGGATACACCGTTGTAGAAGAAATCATTCCTGGTGGCGCAGCCGACCGAGCTAAGATTCTCAAAAACAAAGACAAGATCATCTCCGTTGCTCAGGAAACCGGTGATTTTGTGAACGTTATCGACATGGATCTTAAAGAAGTCGTTAAACTTATTCGTGGTAAAAAAGGTTCAAAAGTAAGACTTAATATTTTGCGAGCAACAGGCGACAAAACTGAACGCCTAGAAGTGACGCTAGTAAGAGACAAAGTTAGCCTCGAAGAAAGTGCCGCAAAAATTCGCTACGAGACTCACAAAAGAGGAAATAAAACCTATAATTTTGGAATTATCGATCTTCCTTCTTTTTACGGAGACTCAGATAGAAATAAACGATCCAGTTATGAAGACATAAAAAAACTACTCGTTCAGGCCACCCAAAAGAAAGTTGATGGATTAATTCTAAACCTCGCACGCAATGGTGGCGGACTTTTAGATGACGCCTATAAAATCGGAGGTTTGTTTATTAGAACGGGCCCCATCGTTGCCACGAGAAACACTAAGGGCGAAGTCGAGCTTCTAACCGACAACGACGAATCACTTTTATACTCTGGACCGCTTTTGATTTTAACAAGTCGAGTAAGCGCGTCGGCCAGCGAAATTCTAGCCGGAGCTTTGCAAGATTACGGCCGAGCATTAGTGGTTGGAGCAGACCACACTTTTGGAAAAGGCACAGTTCAAGCCGTTATTCCACTACCCAGAAATTTAGGAGCCATGAAAGTCACCACTGGAATGTTCTTCCTACCGGGCGGAGCCTCTACCCAACACCAAGGAGTCAAAGGCAGTATCACAATTCCTTACTCCTTTAACATTGATGATATCGGCGAGAAGTCGCTTGATTACTCGTTACCACCTCAAAGAATTCCGTCGTTTTTAAGCAGAACCTCGAACTACGAAAATGGGCCCCTTTCCTGGAAGCCCGTCGACCAAGCTCTTCTAAAATTCCTCGAGGAAAACTCTAAAAAACGAGTGGCCAAAGATCCAAAATTTGCTGAGACTCTTAAAGAACTTGAAGAGGCCAAGAGCAACAAGGGTATAATAAAAGTTTCCGACATTAAGGGCGACTCAACTGACAAAAAGAAAAAGAACGAAGAGAAAAAATCTTTTGCAGAGCGAATTAAAGACGCCGATGCCCCCTATGTTAACGAAGCGATAAACATTTTAGGGGACATGATAGAGAAACAGGGGAAAAGAGGTTAGTAGCCCCACTCTTTTAGAATTTTTGCTTTTTCTGAAAGCGACTGCACTTTTTTAAACTTCACACCCGACTTGCCTTTGACTCGGGATTCGCATTCTGCCCAGTTTTTGTGTACGCGAAGTTCTCCGTCGACCAAAGAAAGATACTCTAGAATTTTAGTTTGGGTTTGACTCTGCATACTGTTTTTTAAATCGACTCCCCAGTCCGTTGCATTACCGGAAAAAAGAGTGATGGGATAATTTTTAGAAAACGACACGGCGATTTCATCGACTCGTTCGTTGCCAGGATTTCCCGAGTGCCCCTCGACATAACACCATTGGAATTTTACATTTTTGCTTTTGAGGTTTTGAAGAACCAAGTCTAGCTCTTTCCAAAGTGATAAATTCATAACCTCTGCACCATCTGATTTTTTCCAGGAGTTTTTTTTCCAGTTATGAATCCAAGATTCGGCTCCCTTTAAAACATACTGGGAATCCATATAAATTTTTAGGTTTATTGGAGTCTCCAAAGCCAAAGAATCTATCTCCTTGAGTGCCTCAATAAGCCCTCGCAGCTCCATGATATTATTTGTGACCGATTCTTGCCGGCCACCGTACTCTTTAACAGAGTGACTATCCGCGCGATAAATGAAAAAACCAAATCCCCCGGGGCCGGGATTCCCCGAACAGGCACCATCAATAAAAGCAATGAACTCTTTCACTGCTATAGAAATAATTCGAAAAGCCTTATTTCGCGAACTATTTTAAAAAAGCCCGGCATTTTGTTGACTAGCGCGCATGGCGATTTTCCAGGTATAATGAACTTACTTAGACGCTATACGCAAGACGCAATGTCTTCCGTGGCGAGAACCTAATGGGTTCGGAAGGAGGTGGTGCTGTGATCAGTAAACATCTAACAATAACTCACAGTTCGGGGGTGGCTCTCTTTTAGGGGGCTGATTTGGCCGAACGGGCGGTCCTTCTGACCCGTGATAGGTCTAAGGACCGCTTTATTTTTTTCTCTTTGATTTTACTAGGAATTCGTACTTTATCTTTTAGCAGATGAATTCATCAGGCGAGCTTTTAGATGCACTCAAAAGTGGACTACCTTGCGGTAAACTCTTTGTAAAACTCGCAGTCACTCCTCAAGAAAGAACTGAAATATTTCAACTCCGGTACAAAGTTTTTAACGAAGAACTCAACGAAGGTTTAGCTGCTAGTGCCGAGACCGGATTAGACCAAGATGATTTCGACAATCACTGCGATCATTTAATGGTTTTAAATGAATCAAAAAAAGTCATTGGCACCTATCGACTTCTTTTTGGACCCAATCGCCCCGCTCAGGGATTTTATTCGCAAACTGAGTTTGATTTTTCGAATCTTGAAATAGATTTCAATCAAGCCGTTGAACTCGGTCGAGGGTGTATTGAAGCTGAAAATCGAAAACAAACCACTTTGATGACCCTCTTTTGGGGCCTTCACAGGTACATGCTTGGACGAAATGCCAGATACCTTTTAGGTTGTGGATCATTGCCCAAAATGAGCCCAGACGACGCCTACGCCACCTATGAATCCGTAAAAAGTCGCAACCTCGTGAGAAATGACTGGAATATTCTACCAAATGCTAAAAATATTCTTAGGGGTAAATCTGGTTGGGGTGTTCCTCAAGTCCCTCAACTCATTGAGTTTTATTTTCAGTTTGGAGCAAAGGTTTTATGCGAACCCGCATTCGACTCCGAGTTTGGATGCTTTGATTTTTTACTTCTTTTCGACATGAATCACCTAAGTGAATGGGGTTCCGATTTACTCTCCAGATTTGATAAGCGACTCACCAAAGGCACCAACCTGTCCGGCGAATAAGCTAGATTATTAAAAATCTTGTTGGTAATGCTATCAGTCCCCTATGAAAAAATGGAACCTCGAAACAGAAAAAGTTAGCGTACAGGACAGACCTTATTCGACAGTGACTCAAGGAATTAAAATTGATGTTAAACCGAACTTTGAAAAGTCCATTACCAGCGCAGAACAACACCAATACATTTACAGTTACAATATTTTGATAACAAATCACGGTAAAGACATTGTTCAACTTATTTCGAGACATTGGATTATTAGAGACGGATTAGGCCATGTCGAACAAGTCATTGGCGAAGGAGTTGTGGGAGAAAAACCCGTTTTGTCTCCTGGCGATTCATTTGAATATTCGAGTTTTTGCCCCTTGGAGACTCCCACAGGCTCTATGCGTGGAACTTATACATTTAAAAATACAGATGGCTCTCTATTCGAAGCGCTGATTGCCGAATTTCCTCTAAAACACGACGCCTTGGTAAATTAGTTAGAGCTTGCCACAAAATTATCGTAGTCGGCCTGTGGCTGCGTCTGAGTACCATCGCCTTCGGTGAGTACACCAATTCCAGTCGCCATGGGTGAGGGAATATCTCGCTTGTAGAGACTTTTGAAATCTTCAACGACATTTCGCTTTTCTTGTACCCACTGATTTAATTCGCCACCAGTTCTAACAACAATAGCCTCCAAGGCTCCGGCCGGATTCCATTTTCCTTTTGAGTAACCCGTTCCAACACTATCCGTGTGAGCCCAGATGTACTTAATGACATAATTCTTCATCCCACTTTTGAAAGAAACATAAACCGAAGCTGTGGAATCTTCTTTTCGATTGTCTTTAACGGTCGATCCTGTGGCCCAATCTAGCGCTCGCCAACTCCAAGACAAAAAGGGTTTCTCGACCACATTCCATTCTGCTTTTTTAAAAATAACCTTGCCCTTGGTACCCGAAAGAAATTTGGCCCTTAAGAAGCGACTGGTACCATCAAAAACAACAACGTAATCCTTTAATTCATTTAAAACATTAGGCTTTTCCCATTGTTCTGGAGCAGGACCGCTCATGACATTAGAATCCGATTTAAGATTTATGTTGGGCAAACTTTCGAAGTCTTCGATAACCAGGCTTTGCGATGAAAAGCTCAATACCGAAAAAAGAGAAAAAAAAGCCACCAAGCTCACTCGCATCATAAGATCCATTATTTCTGAATTAACGCCAAATGAGAAGCCGCTGAGGCTTTAAAATAAACAAATTTACTTAGGTTCCAGCGCCGGGAGATTGTGGTCCGCCGCCACCTGGGCCGGATTTTTGCCTAAACAGAATAATTCCCTGGCTTAAATCGTAGGGAGAAATGCCCACTGTTACGATGTCACCTACGATACAGCGAATTTTAAACTGTTTCATTTTTCCGCTGAGCTTAGCAGTTACAGTTTTTCCGTTGGCTAACTGAACAATATAGGCTCCTCCACCGGGTGTTGCTGTAATTTTACCTTCGATTTTAGCTAAGTCTTCTCGTGTCATTAGGGTGCGTTTTACAGAATTAGTTGGTGGAATTCAACCCCTATGTCTTTTCAACAGTGCCACAGACTGACAGAATAGGAATTATGGATAGAAACCTGAAACTCGAAAAATATCTTATAATTGGCTTATTCGCGTGGGCATTTTTTAGCCTCACGCTTGGACTGATAGCGCCCATATTACTTGGCTTTTTTCTGGCTATGGTGTTCCACCCCATTCATAAGTTACTTCGAAAAACCCTGGCTGGCCGTGAAACAATATCGGCCGGGTTGCTAACAGTTGGGCTCACAATAGGAGTTATTGTACCTTTGGTTTACATGGGGGCTGTCATAGGAAAAGACCTCATGAATTTTGCGAATTCTCTAAAAGATCTTCCCACATTGGTTGATGGCGAGAGTCTTACTCCGGATAATTCTTCTATAAATTTAGATTTTCTGCTGCGTTTTAAAGAACGCATTTATTCAAAAATAGAAAAGATAGTTGCCATTCCAAGAAGCGAGCTAGACACCCAACTCAACTGGGTAGCGTCGACACTTGGAACAGAACTCGCCAAGTTTCTTGGCTTTATTGCTAAGTCAGCTCCTAAACTCGGACTAGAAATTGTGTTTTTTATTTTGGCTTTGTTTTATGGATTGCTCGATGGCTCAAAATTGGGCCTTTATCTTAAACAGACTCTCCCTTTTAACGAGAACGAGTATCAAGCATTTAAGCAAACCAGCCAACAAGTCACTCGTGGAGTTATTTTGGGCAGTTTATTATCTGGACTCACCCAGGGACTTCTCATTGGTTTAGGATTTTGGATTTTTGATATTCCTAGACCCTTTTTCTTTGGACTGATGACTTTAATTTTTAGCTTCATTCCGTTTGTGGGCAGTGCCCCCGCCGGAATTGGTGGAACTATTTACCTATACGCAAATGAACATTCTGGAGCCGCTCTCGGAATGTTGATATTCTTTTTAGTTGCGACTTTTTCCGACAACGTTATCAAACCATTGGCCCTAAAAGGAAAATCAGAACTTCATGCCTTGGTTGCTTTAATTAGTGTCCTTGGCGGACTTGGGCTATTCGGATTTTCAGGATTGTTTTTGGGACCCCTGTCGGCAGCTCTTGCTATCGAAGGTTTTCGAATCCTAGGTAAGAGCAAGACTCCAAATTAGAAATAATAATGGAATCCTAAACTACCAGCGATACCACCAAAAAAATCCTGCATGTTGATAAGGTACTGAAGCTGAGCAGTCATCGCCAACCCACTCTCATGCTGATACAAAAGGCCAACAGCAGGGTATGCCAAATGTATTCTTAACGACTCGGGAAGCTCGCCATTTTCGCTGAGAAAAAATCTCTTTGTTAAATAATACGGAGCCAAGTCTTCTGCATTGTTTGGAGCCTTACCCATAAACCAGTTCGAATATCCGAATTGAAAAAAAGAACTCAAGGGTCCTTGCTTTAAAAACATCCGACCATAAAGTCCCCAAGTCGAATACGACATTCCAGTGCCCAATCCGGCACCAATCGAAAAACTGTCATTCACTGCCACATCAACTTCGCCGGCAAAAATACCATAGGCACCTGCACCTACAAAGCCGACACCGAAAACTCTCTCACCTGAAAAACCATAACCCCTACGAATGGAGTCTCTGTTTTTCATTTTGGCTCTGAGTGACTTAGAGCTTGTTGTTGTCGAAGAAGAATCGAGATTTTCAAAATCAGATTCTGTTGCGAATCCCGCAGTCATAGACTCGGATGCGGGTTGATTTCTGAGACCATTTTCAACTCGCTGGGCTTCGGCTTTATATCTAAATTCTTTGCTTTCTCGATCGGCCTTAAGATTTTTAGAAGGAGGCTCAAAGACTCTGTTTTTTTTATTAAGAATTTCGGCAGCTCGAGCCGTGGTGGCCATTGCAAAATGAGCCGAACCTAAAGTCACAAAAACGGAAGACAAAAGAAAAACCGATTTTAAACTATTCACTGTAACCTCCGGTTTCTAGTTTTTTAAGTTGCTCAACATCCACTTTCTTTGAGCTAAAATTAACTTTCATTCCATCTTCGAGCATGAGCCGTCTGATATCTTGTATACTGGTTTGACTGCCACGCTCAACTAAATTTGTTAACCTATCCCAGGTCTGAGCCCCAGATTTACTAGCGATATAATCGGCTCCTGAATTCAATCGACTCACTAATTGCTTTAAATCAGAGCTAGTTTCAGAAAAATTTTTCAATAAAACCGACAAATCTTTTTTCTGATCGGGAGTAATTCCACCCATAATTTTGCCTAAATTTTTTGATAGATCATTAAGCGTATTTAGCATGTCTTTGAGGTCGCCTTTGTTCTCGTTAAAAAAAGATCTTAGGTCACCAAAAATTCCATATCCCTGACTCAGTAATTGATCCACTCTTGGAGGATCAACCCCTCTGAACGTTTGATTCTTTTTAATAGATTGTCCCTGTCCCGGAACAACTTCGATATATCTTTCGCCAATGAGTCCCGCCAAGTTCACATAAAATTTTGTGTCTTCTGTGATTTGTTTGAATGCGTCGTTTGAAACATCGATTTTAAGTTTGAGCTGTGAAGGTAATTGATCTTGGGAGTTTGAAGCTTCTGATCCTACAAATTTTATTTCTGACACTCTTCCAACTTTAATACCAGCCAATCTCACAGTAGAACCTCGCTCAATTCCACCTGCAAAATCGTAGTACACATACAAACTTTTAGAAGCTCCAAAACCAAAAGCCCCCATCCAATATGCGAACACCATTGCAAGAACGATGGCCATTAAAAATAGGCCTGCAACAAGACGTGTTTTCTTTTTCATTTCTAAGCGTTCGGCTGCTTCAATATCCATATAACTTACAGTATGCCGCAGAATTGCAATCTTCACCAAGAAGGACAGCGCACGACCCAAGTTTTTGACGAATCTTCGGGCCGAATCAGGGTCAAACAGGCAAAATATTGACTCTCATTTTGAGTAGTTTGAGGAAACTGCTTGCTCCAAAGTTTTTGAGATTCATTTGTGCGCTTTGGAATTCCGCTTCCTTCAATCTCAACCCAGCATGTTCCGCAAACACCCTCACCCGAGCAGCTGTGCGCGATAGGAATTTTGTGAGCCACAAGAACAGACAACAAGCTTACTGGACGATCAATTGTTTTGAGTTCGATAACTTTATGGAGCTGAGGAAGTTCGATTTTCATGCTTCTGGAATAATCTTAATAGAGACTCGGCTAAAAAACCCCATCCAAACGAAAAAAACGGAATCCAATACACCATTCTTAACTCGCTATACGGGCTTTGCACCACCAACATTCCAACGAGCTGATAAAACATCCAAAAAAACAACAACACATAACTTGGGACATCTAAAACCCTAATCCATCCCAAACCAACCACGAGTGTCGACATTTGCCCCCAAATATCGCCTCTCATAAACATGCCAAGCAGAATTCCAACAATTGCGTCGGCTAAGAAAAAACC
>JACCDO011719585.1_pt1 | contig 10277 bp, 7 predicted proteins | sample 7446101 | NCBI WGS metagenome assembly JACCDO01 (sample SAMN15323440, study PRJNA562643) | freshwater metagenome | isolation source: river surface water | place: USA:Blue River Watershed | collected 2017-08-16
AAAATTTTGACTCAAAACAATAATTCAATTTTGTAATACAATTTGTATTGACCCAAACATAGTAATTGCGAGAGTTGCACTGTCGCGTACATAGTTGTTAACGAGAAAATGAGTAAAGAGAGTAATTACGTGAAGGCGGAGAAGCCGTCGGCCTCAGACAGTATTGATTCATTGAATAATCGTCTAGCAGCTGATTTAAGGCGATCGATAAGAGGTATTGGGTCGTATAAACTATTTTCGATCAGTTGGTTAGATATGTGCGACACATATGGTAGACTTGCTGTGATCTCAAATGTTGAATCATCATTGAGTGCGGCAAAGCATAGTGATGGTACACTATGGGAGACCGAGGAGCAAGCACTCAGATTCATTTTAGAGGATGGAAAATTAAATATATGTTTGCGGAATATGATAGAGTACAAAGATCACCAACAGCTTCGCCGAATTAAGAAAGCTGACGAAGGAGTGATTGAAGAAATATCACCAGAAGTAGCAGTAAAGTGCGAAAATTTTGAAAAAGGTTTGGGTGCGGTATTGTATCACTGTTGGTCTCACGTAGAAGCGCTTCAAACAACCGACATCGCAAGTTTACTGAACTACATATCCACCGTATTTTCTAATGCATTAGACAATCCTCCTGTACTGGAGTCATTGATGGTAAACCCCGATTTCCACCAATACCAAGAGGTGATGTGCTTCTACTACATATATATAATATTTAAACACATCGATGATATCAAGGAGTCTAGAATAATGCCAGTCTACAAGGAAAAGAATATATTTATGAAACAAATCCAGCTACTGAATATAATACACTCACGAATTAATGCGGTCCATGTTCTAAAAGCAATTGAGGGATTATCATCTGTGTGCGAGACAGATGACTTCAGTACTTACTACACTGAATCTTACGTAACGAATAGTAGTGATGCAGCTCAATTACTAGCACTGAAAACCAACTGTTTAAATAATTTATACAAAGAGTTTGATAATCGCAAGTACATGCGTGCACTGATTGATACAATGGACAAAGCGAAAAGGAAATTTAAGCTTTAAATTATATGGTTTATATTAACAGATGTACAGTATAACAGAACCTAAAGAGTCATTTATTCATGGAATTAAATGCCTTTAATATCGTTTCTAAAAGGCTTTCTAATTTTTCTTCATCAAATCTCTTATCACAATCTTCAATCAATGGATGCAATTCAACTACTTGCCGCGGCAACATATTACCTATTTGCATTAACTCTGCCTCTGTTAACCCATAATTCGATGCTTTTATTTGCGATAACATGCTGGCAATACCAGCCGATGTATATTTCCCATAGCCCATTCTTTCTCCGTATTTGATCACCTTCGATGTAACAGCTTCTCTATTTTGAAATTCTAATTGTGTTGCGGTGGCGGACGATGTCTTTGCCCGGCTTTCAGCCTTTTCTTTCAAAAGCTCCATCACTTCGATGTTGGTCAGTAGACCGCCGTTGACGCACTTGATTTCCATCTCAACGAGTCCCACAAGAGTGATTATAAAATTTTATGCTAAGGTACCTAGGTAGGTAATGACCCAAGGGCCGAATAATCTGATTGAGTAGAGATGAAATAAAGACGGAACGTTAATAGAGCGAGAGATATGCCTAACTAGACTTAATGTTTCACTCTATGCTCTTAACAAATATATTATTAGTGCTACTAGAGAGAAATTAATTTAGTAAATTGAATAAAATGATAGAAATTGAACAATATCAACATACTTACCACTCACCACCCCCGATTCCTTCTTCCAGTATCAAACTAGACATCTTACAATTAACTTCTTCGTATTATCATTATTTGACGTTATCCAATCACCGGTACACCGGTCCATTATCGGCGACGATTTTGTTGGTTTCACCATGAAACTTAATCGCGAGTCCCTGCAATTTGATCGATTCGAATCACAAGCGCGGAAGTGGCTAGTGAGGATGTCACACGTCGAGCGGGTCGCACTGTGCTGGGTTCTCCTCATTCTATGTCATTTAACCCACGTCGCGATGGGCGTGGCGATGGGAGGATCAGGTCCAATTGGTAAAATTACTTTTATTTATGATTGCAAGATTATATTTATTTATTTATTTATTATACTTGTAGGGATAGAAGGGAGAATTAAAGCGTTGCCTATATTTAGGGCAGATGAAGTAGAATATCATAAATACGCAGCAATACTTGCAGCAACGGAACCAATTAGATTACAATGTGATTTAGAAATAAGGAGATCATTAAATCCTATAGCATATTGGTACCATAAACTTAAAGGCACTCCACTATCAGATCCTGCAACATTATTACGAATTGATAACAAAGGTGTGGATTTAGCATGTAATAAATACGAACGAAAAGTAGATGAGGTAGTAAAATCATATGGCCTAGAAACGAATACTTTCAATGAATTATCAAGAAAATTAGTGAGAAATAACTCATTAAGACAACGTGTTTTGCTTCAAGCATATTATTACAAAATAGCAGCAGACTTAGAATCCAATATTAATGGTTTAACTGCTTCAACTAGTAATATGTTACCATTATTCCCTTCATTAAGTGGAACCGGTAGCTACTCTCCAAGACCAAATGTATCTCCATTTAATGCACAAGACGGTCCTGAAATGAATTTTGGTACCGACTATTTAAAAGTTAGAGATACTAAATTCAATCGTTTTTGTCACGCTGTTCGAAGAATAGAACATGAGAGACTATCCCAGCGCAACGCGCTACAAAATGATCTCAAAATCAAATCCCTGCCCCCCCGAATGTGCGATCCAGATATATACCCAGCTATGTGCACTACTGTTCAAGATGCATGCAATCGTTTTCCTAGAACTGTACAAGCTGTTTTGTCCCTGTACGGATTGACTACCAGCGAATTTGAAAAATTAAATATGAGAACAAAAAATAATTTCTTGTTCAGAATTCGAGTGCAAAACGCGATCGCCACCTTGGACAAGAAGTATTCCAAATGATTATAATGTAATGTAAATAGGTGTTTGCACAGCCGACCGGCCTCTAATTTATATTTTTTCATTCGAAAACAAAACTAAAATCTCCATCGGAATCGCGCATGGTGCAAGTGAATATCTTCATCAAATTTAGCGAGTAAGTGCGTGAGAGAGTAAGCGAGTAAGTGAGCAAGTGACTGATTGAAAGCAGGCTGGGGATTAGGCAATTTACAATCTTCAATAACTTATTTCTATCGCGGAATGTTACAATTAAATGAAGTCGCGTCACCATCTACACAGACTTCACTTTTAACCATTCAGTTGCCCGTTATCTCTTCTTCAGTTAGTAAATCATGCGAATGTCTTGGTGGCGAATCTAATTTAAGATCACTATTAGTTTCTGAATCAACAGCGTTGACATTTCAGCCACCGAAGAGCAATTCATTGCATAGACCTCTGGATGGACATAAAATACCCTCGGTTTCATTCGTATTTAAAATACGAAGGAAAAAAAATCGACCAAATGAAGCACCAGAAGTAACACTTGTTGGCAAGTCTTTCACATCATATTGCTTCCATCAACCAAGTGACTATCAATTTCTTCCATCATCAAAATCGGTTTCCGACATAAATCACGACGACTTTTTATACACGCACAGTAAACAATGTGTGACAGAGTTAGTACCAAAAATATTTGCTCAAAAATATAAAATGAGTTCAAAAAATAGTAAAGGAAAAAATATATTAAATAGTTTCGAATCGAATCTGTTTCGCGACGGAAGAGATGGGACACAGCCCATCAGTAGCGACGACGATGATGTTGACGATGATGGCAAGGATAATAATACGAAATCGCAAAAAGAAATTCAAGCAAGAGCAAGAGCAAGAGCAAGAAATTCTAGTTTGATAGTAATAGGCTTCAACGATCCCGTGCCGATGGAGTGCATCAACTACAACAAGAACAGGAGAAACCTGGACGTGTTTAACGAGCTTAAGAATAACCTTCTAATGATATTCAACTTCCGCCCATGCATTATACGTTATATAATTGAGTCCCATGTTAGACTCGTTGATAACCTGTACATGCTTGCTGAAGCCATCAATGAATGCTGCTATAGTTACAAAACAGGACCATTCATAAGCTCCATTTGTCCAATTGGCTACGATCCTACATCGGATCCAATGTCTAGATATTTTCAAAGTTTTAGATTTAAATTTCCACCAGAAAAATTATTTCCAATGATAAAACGTCTCAATGATCACCTTGGTGGCCTGGCAGTCAGTAATAACAAAATTGTGGATCTAGATAACATGGTATTGTTCGATGTATCAAAGAGGATCGAAAGTGGCGGCAATAACAACGCTGCTGAAGAGTTAGAAGTCGTATGCTTTGGCTCCACATTGAAGACGCAAGTCACATTTCAAGTGTGTAATTTGAACGACGAAAGTTTATTTCAATTGGTTTCCACGTTCAAACGATTGCCTGTTTGCACCCAAAAGAATGGTTGGTTCCTGGAGTACGACATCAATAGACTGCGCGAGATGTCATTGGATGTAGTGGAATCACGATTGCTTCATTTTTTAAAGACATTTGATCCCAAAGTGAATAAAGCAATTCCAAGAACATTTATAGATTTTTTAGATGAAAATAATTCTTTTGTTACCTGGCAGAACCGATATTGCCGCTTGCCGGATGCTCTCGTGACCGACCACGATTTAGTGAATGATAAGAAAAATCTTGTGAATCTAAAAACAATTAAAGGTAGAGAAAGAACGAGACAACGTCCACCGAGGGAAACCGGTAGTCGTGATGCCACCAAGAGTCGAGAGTACGAGGAACTGCAGGACTCGTTGGAGGAAGTGGCGGAGGTAACTCGTAATAATAAAAACAAAAAAAGTAAATCGCAAACTAAAAAAACGGAGGAACTAAAGAGGGTGCGACAACCAACGAAGGTTACTCCAAGGCTCAGTAAACCTATCGATGAATCCTCGTCTCGCAATCATCCGCCACCGAAAGCAACGGCGCACAAAGAGTTAGACATTGAACCCAATATGAATGACATACTGCAGATGAGAGGGTTCGACGTTTTCGGTGCAGAGGAAGAGGACACAGAGACGTCTGAAGAGGATTGGTAAACTAGCGAGGATATGTGTTAATATGTAGATTTATACTTAGATACAATAAATTGACTAATTTCTATAGCTGCAGTTCATTATCGGAAGAAAGTGTGAAGTAAGCCGCAACGTCTTCATCCTTCACGTCTTGGATACTTTTCTTGGACCAATTAGGGTTGTTATCTTTATCAATGAGTAACGCGCGGATACCTTCCGTGAAATCTGGCGCCTTCATACAGTTCATAACTACCTTGAACTCCATTTCCAAACACTTCTTAAGATCCAAATTCTTCCCATCTTGTAACTGGCGCATTGTTATCTTCAAACTATTTGGGGACATTTTATTCAATGTTTTCAATGTTTTATCTGCCCAAGCATTGCTACTAGCCTCAACACTCAAGCGATTGAAGACATCCTCGATACTGGTAACACCAGAGAAGCATTTGTTAATTATTTCCTTGTTAGCAACTATATCTGACTTGCTAATTATACCAGGATCAGTAATTTGACACGAATGTTGAGACAGTATGACTTTGACCTCCTCTCGGGCTTTATTTGGGTCCACGGAGCATGTTTCGATCATTATCTTTTCAACTTCGGGAATTTTGTCACTAGGAATATAATGAGTGGCTATCCCTGTTTCAATTAAATCCATTGCATTTAATCTAGCACCGGTGAGCCCAATATATAAACCTTGACCACCTTTTAAATGTGGCAACCAAGCACTGCTTCCGACATCGGGGAATAAACCAATCGCTGTCTCAGGCATAGCAAATAAGCTTTTCTCCGTTGCAATTCTGAATTCACCTAAAACACTTAATCCAACTCCTCCACCCATAACAATACCATCCCATATTGATACTTGAGGCACATTAGACGTGCCAAGTAGATAGTTCATTTCATATTCTGTTCGGAAGAAATCTGAAGACAGCATTCCTCGTTTACCAGTACCTAAGTCCTTTTTTAATTCAGCTGACATTCCAACAATCTCTAAATAGATGGATTTAACATCACCACCAGCACAAAATGATTTACCACCCACACCCTTCACAATGAAAGCCCCTACACTCTTATCTACTGTGTGCCAATCAAGTAATTTCCGTTTAATATCCCGACACATTTGTAAATTTAGTGAGTTCAAAGCCTTAGGACGATTCAATGTGATGATTCCCACCTGCTTCTGCTGAGACAGTAATAACTCCGGTTCGACCGAAGACGACATAGAACGGATGGATTGGGCGCGAACGAGACGACGAATGGCCAGCATCGACCTGGAAGGATACACGCGGTGCAATATTCGGATTGACTGATCGAATCCTGGTTTTGATACAGTTCCTGTTGCAAAGAGGGATTAGTAGGAGTGACCGGTGTAGGACCAGGTACCCGATGACAGATCAAGATTGAGTTGAAGCGACACATTACATGTCACTCTACCTAATCAACAGCATTTATTAAAAGTTACCAAGTTGGTACGTGGAAATAATATAATTTAAAGAGATTGAGTCACTATTCACTCAGTTACTTCGACGTTACAATGATTTCACCTCGGATCCTCAGCCGAGGTGCAGAATTGAGACTTTTAATATTCTATTTGCTAGTTGACATGAGGACCGGGGCCGGGAATGTCAGTCCCGGAAATCTGGAATGCTTTTGTCAATTCACAACAACTTATGTAACGCAGAAAGCCTGTTGTGAGGCGAACGGGAATCAAGTGCAAAATTAAACAGTCATTTTTAGGGTAACCTGTATACGCGAGTACCAGTGGCTTTACAAGAAAATGATGCTTATGTTGTCGCTTATGGCGCTTATTATTAGCTGTCGCGTGGGCAATACGCACTCTAGGAAGCCACCGTCATTATCTGCACCCAATTTTATATTTATTCTGGCTGATGATTTAGAGTTCAATGCATTAAATATGGACATTAATGCTAATGACGATGGCTCTGAGACAGAATCTGGTGATTTGTACGTCGCAACTAGCACATTACGTAATCTAGCGCAAAATGGTGTTTATATGAATAATTTCTACAGTCAGGAGAGTTGCGCACCCGCACGATCATCGTTATTCACTGGCAGGTATCCTATACATGTAGGAACCCAGAAGCAGACATTTAGCGAGAAGAAGGATGTAGGAGTCAATCTAGACGAGACTTATCTAAGTGAAGTGTTGCAGGATAATGGATACACTGTGTATGGATTAGGGAAGTGGCATGCGGGATTTTACTCGCCAGCATATCTGCCCGTCAGTAGAGGTTTTGACTATTATTTAGGTTATATGACTGCTGATGAAACCTATTGGTCCAAAGCTATTACAACTTTTGGCAAGACATACCATGACTTGTTGTACATGAACAGCGACTGCTACCATGGATACGACGGTAGCGATATATATGACTATTCGTCATATTTTTACCGGGAAAAAGCTGTAGATATTATAACGAACCACGACTACGATGCGTCCCCAATGTTTTTATACATCGCGTTCCAAGCCGTACATACACCTTATTATGACGATTTACAAGATTTTGATATTGCCGGAATTCCTTCTTCCTACGTCGGAGAAGACAACTACGAGGTCATAACGACGGGAATTGAAGGTACGTTTCGAAAGGAATTGGCGTTAAATTTGTATTTAATGGACGAGGCAGTAGGCCAGATAGTCGATGCCTTGGCAACCACCGGACAATCCGATAACACGTACATAATTTTTGCTGCTGACAACGGTGGTTGTGGTGAGTGCGGCGGTAGAAATGGCCCTTTAGTGGGACAGAAGGGAGGGCTATTCGATGGGGGGATCAAAGTGGATTCGTTCATCTACTCCTCCGGTCTGATAGCCGACGAGTTCGTCGGCACTACGTACGGCAACTTGATGCATATAAGTGACTGGTTTCCCACTATATTGTCTTTAGCTGACATCGAATACACAGCTCCCAGTGGATACGAACTAGATAGCTACGATCATTCTGATTCCATATTCGGCGATAGCGATGCACCAAGATCGTTATTGCTGCACAATATCTACTATAACTTCACCGATGGGGACGATTACAACGATTTCTCGTCAAATATCCAATTTGCTATTCGCAACAAGAAGTACAAGCTGGTGCACGCGTATGACAATGGGTACAAGGTCTACGACTACGACGACGAACTAAGCGATGACGATATTGCACAATCTGCGAGCGAGGTAAGCTGTGGCTTTGACTTAAAGGGCACGTATACCAAGTATCTGTTTGATATTGAGAATGATCCGTACGAGACGACTAACTTATACGACGATGATGAGTACAGTGATATTATTTCGTATCTGACATCCAAGGCCAAAGCGTATGGACGCGAGTCCGCATATTGTGATACGTATGGGGACGAAGCGCTGGAGGATGACGACAACGGCTCCAATGCAGAGGTCAAAAAGGCGTGGAATAATGCTGGTTATTATCTAGTGCCCTGGATCGACACGGATAACTCTGAGTACGCTAGTTACTGCTTCTTCACTGGTGTTCCTGGAATATCTCCCTCTGAGTCAACCAGTAAGACCATGTCACAGGCAAGAGATGAGAAAAGTGCGAGTTATAGTGATTATAGTACGGCTACAGCAATGACATTAATTGCAGTAATGCTGTTCCTTTTAATAGCTACATTATACATGTACAAACGAGACGAAAATGCCTACCAGACCATACCTTCAGGCGACGAAAATGTCAGGTTTAGCAATTATGCTGCTCTTGGTATAAGATAATTTCTTGTTTTATTCATTGTGTGTTAATTAACATTCTGTTGGTGTTAATACCTTTATCAGTTGGTTAGGTCATTTTTACACTTTCACAATGACTGCAACATTCTCGTTACGTCTGTAAATGGCCCAAGAGTAACAGCCTAAGGTCCAGTAGAAGTCGTCTGCAATAGGAAGCAGAGTTCGCTGGTGTTCCTGGAATATCTCCCACTAAATCACCAGATTATTCGCCAAGACGATGTCGGAATCAATAAGTGAACAAAGTGCGAATAGTACAGCTACAACAATGGCAGTTATCGCTGCGATGCTGTTCCTTTTAGTAGTGGTGTTCTATGTGTACAAACGATCCGGAACGACCATACCTTCAGCTGATGAAGACGAAGATATTATGTCTATAAATCATCCTACTCGAGGCATGAGGTAATTTTTATTCAATGCGCGTTAATTTACATTTGTATTCGTAAAAATAATATATTTTTTACATTCTGTCATAAGATAGTTTACATACATACACTACGATGGAAAATTCTCGTCACGTCTGTTTATTGGTGACAACTAACAGCTTTACTAGCGGCAACAATATATACATTTCAAAAAATCGAAGAATACTCGCAATTGGATGATCTTTTATCCAAGATAATGGAGCAACTAGCACGGACATCATCCCATATTTATTAGCAAATACAACGTCGGTAAGTAATCTATCTCCGACCATGCATATCTGATTTGGCTGAATATTTTTGTTCCCAACTCTATCAAAATGAGCCAATACTTCATCCAAACAAGCTGGCTTTTTACGTAAATGTCTGATTACACTAATACCTGTGTGCTTTTCAGTTTCAATTGCCCCTTTGTATCCATCATCATCACATGTCCCAACAGAGTTAGATAATATTGCGACATTTTCTTTGTTGTATAAATCAATAATACTTTTCATTTTAACAACAACCGATGGATGAAGAGTATCGATGTATGTATAAGTTAATGTGTTATCTTTATCAAATATTACGCATTTAATACTCTTATCCATCAATAATTTAGTGTTTAATTCGTCCAATTTCTTAATTTCTAATGATGGAATAAGGCATCCAGGATTCTTCCACACGTACAACAATTCTTTAATTGCCGAGAAATTCAGTGATTGTCGCCATTTCGAGATGGTTGCCATGCTTGTGCCAGCGGTGACAACACAAGCGAGAAGTAGAGAAAATAACAACGCACTCGAGTGCATACGACCCCGCAGAGCCCACGTCACTTGTGCTAATTGCACTAAATCAGGTCACAGCCTGACTCACCCCCACAGGCTTTTTGATTACCTTTGGTAAGTCACTATTTTTAATTACAAACCAAAAACCGGTCCTAAAATTTAGTTGTTAAGATTTTGAAAATGGTGTATTTGAACCTAAATGTTATTCAAATTCGCGACACTCAACTGCAAGCTTGATAGGTTTCAGCTG
>JACCDO010585932.1_pt1 | contig 10275 bp, 6 predicted proteins | sample 7446101 | NCBI WGS metagenome assembly JACCDO01 (sample SAMN15323440, study PRJNA562643) | freshwater metagenome | isolation source: river surface water | place: USA:Blue River Watershed | collected 2017-08-16
AAATTTTCGACCAAAATTTTGGGCAAAATTAATCCAGTTCCGCCCGGTTTCAATTCATACAAAAATAATCGACTTTATCATTATAATAATTATATTATTATTTCGTGATGAAAGAAAATTTAATTAATTTAATCAAAGATGACTTAGATGTTATTTTTTAAGAAGATTATTATGAAGAAAGTAATTTATTGAACTTTCTTTCCAGGTGGTTTATGTACATCAATATATTATTATTTCATTCGTAATAGAAAGAAAAAAGATGGTTCAGCAGAATCTAGATGGAATATATGGAAAGAACGACATATGTTTTTTTACTAATTTTTTACAAATATTACTTTTGTAGATTCTTTTTTATCGAGAGCAATTTTAATGGATCCGCGAGGCCCCATTTGTTCAACATAACTTCAATTCTACTTTCAAATGTGGAGTATAGAGTGGAAAATGTGTTGGTTTTACTTAAACTAGAAGTCGCTATTAGTACTAACAGCTTTAAGTAGTTGCAGAAATCCAATCCGTTGTTCGCAGACGAGTTACTATTTGATATAACTGAATCATCGTCATTTCCACTACCGAAAACGCTCTCATTTGAATTCCTTTGTGAGCACAACACTAGCATAAATGCACTCTTTGCATCCTTCACAGATATATAAGGGTGTATAACATTGTACGATTCTAACATTTTAATTGCGCCTAAACCACTTCCAGTATTTAGTTTAAGAACTTGTGCTGATACACCACTTATACTAGAAATTATTTCGCTAAAAAAATCAAAGGCAGTCTTCAATGGAGACAAATGATTAGTTATTAAAGTAATAACTTCAGCTGTCAATAAGGAATTGTGAGCAGACTCCCACATCATTTTTTCGTCAGCGCTTAATGTTGGAGGCTGTGGTCCAATCATTCCTTTTTTCAAGTTCAAGATAACAGATGGAACATCTATAGACAATTTTGGAGTTCCATTACCAGCACCATTGGACAAGATGGCCATTTTTGCAGCAGCGGCTCTAGATGCTAGCGATGTCAATCTACTGGCATTTGGAGTAAGTCCCGTTGCATTAGACATGCTAACTTCTAGTTGAGACAACTTGAGGTTTAAATCGCTTTGAGGGGTTCCAATAGCTTCCGAATTATACAGATTTGGTGGTTGAGGCGATGACAATACGCTTTTTATATTAATATTCCGAGATTGGTTATCGGTAAAATCATCTGGTGCTATGTTCGTTCCGTTACTTTGACCATTTTCTGTAATTTGTCGAGCTAATAACGCCCGCTGTCGCGCCCTTTCAAGACGCGATAATGGTGCAGCATTTGCATTACTAGTGTTTACAGGGCGATTATTGCTTTCGTCGAATTGGTTATTTTGTACCTGGTTAAAGACTTGAGGCGAATCACTTTTGGATTCTGGTGATATACTCATAATTTTGGATACTATGTCACTTGGACTTTGGTACGCATCGTTTTTAGTACTACTAGGAGTTTGATTTCTGTTATTTATATTTCCTGATGCACTCTTTGGCTCGTCCAATATTGTGGGTCTAAATGGAGAGCCTTGGATGTGCCTGCCATTTAATGTAACAAGTATAGCTAATGAAGCACCTGCAAAATAATTTACTTGTGAAGGATGTTGGGCATCAAAAAAACATGTGTAAGTTCCATCTTCATTGTCTAGTAGAGATTTTACTTGCCCTGGTCCCATAATTCCTACTTCAAATAAGTCGCCGCCTTTGATTTTATTATTTCCAAACTTATCTTTAGCAAATATTTTGAACATATTTAAGTTTGATGGCGAGACAACTGTTAATGTTCCTTCAGCAATTGTGTGTTCAGGGGATGTTTTAGCAGGTAATATTTCAAATGAAAATGGGCTACCAAATATTTCATGCTCATCATTGATTCGAATATGCAAGCTATACGAGCCAGGTCTGCTGAGGGCATATTGTGCTGCGTATGTACCATCATTATTATCATTGACACTTAAATAATACAAACAATCATCATTCCTAATAGTGATAGACAATGGCATTCCACCTTTGGTTATAGGATTTCCATGAAGATCACGTAACTGAACAAAAAAGTGTGACTTTAAACCAGCTTCTGAACCGTATAACCCAGGACCAAATGCTGTACTATTAGCAGCTACTTCAACTCCATTTTGATATACTTGTTCATCATCTTCATACATAGGGTCATAACCTTCAATAGCACCAGCCGAAGCTGTTGCTAATCTCCTTAAATATGCAATAACCATGTTTAATGTTTCTATCCATTCTTCTCTTTCTGTAGCATCATCACATGATAATTCTAACTTTGAACCATTTTGAAGCACAATTTGAAACTCATACTTTACACGTTTATGCTTACTTCTTGCAGCACAAAATATTTCAACTTCACTCAAGCCAATGGTTCCTTTATAATTTGTTTTCTTTTCACTATCGAAATACTGTAATTCATATCCAATACCATCTTTGTAAGGCACTTCAACTAACTCGAACCATCTTCTTCTCCAACTTTTAAAACCTCCACGTGCATTTACTGCACCACCTTTTTTATACATCCATCCTGTTGTTCTTACTAATAAATCAGGATTTAATAAACCCTCTTTAGTAGTCTCGACATGAACTGGAATAATAGATGTATTGATTTGCTGTAATGGGGAGTCAGTTATCTCTGAAGAATTATCCGAGTCAACATCCTCTTCTGGTTCCTCTAAGATCGAGTTTGGTATCATTCTTGATTGGAAAGATCAATTTTTCTCTCTTATCCAAAACTGCCGTGCAAACATATTGGGCCGGGTTTTCAAGAACTCAAAATAGTTCGGGAAAATCGATTTCGTCAATCAACCTCTTCTGCGGTAACACATTATCATCTTTAAATCGCTGAGCAAAGTAACAATACAAGGTATTAATTTTAGTTTGTTATTGCATATGGGATTCTCTGGAAAAAACCGGTCCATGATACCAAAAATCGATTCTCAAAATATTCCTTGAATCAATCATCAGCCGTTTACAACTCCTTGAGTTGTTGTTCCGCTACTGTATCACCTTGTAGGTATTGGGAAATAAGATGAATGTGATAGGTATCATTCTTCTTTCACTGCTTGGTTGCATTGTATATACACATGGCGCATTGCCTTACGCCACTTTCTGGGGAACAACTTCATGTGATAAATGGGTTAATTTTGATTTAATGAATTATAATCCAAATAGTGGTGATGACTACCTATCCAAATACGGTTTAAGTGATATCACTACGAGTACGGGTGCATATTATGATGTTACAATTGTCGGATTATATTTTGCAGATGATGATACATGTCAAAAAAATATAAAGCTACAAGAAAAATTAAGAATAGAATTAGCAAAAGAAAAAATTTATGTCAACAATGTTGCATTGAATTATTATGCACCTGAGTCCTGTGCTCAAGACACAACATGTGATAATTACTGGTATTATTACTACAATTGGTGGTGGTGGTATTATTTGCAATCGGATTGTTATGAGTATACAGCTGGATGTGCACCAGACGATGATCGTTTAAAATATGTTAATTGGCAATTTTTATTATCAAATGGTACGACTATGCCCATTTTTCAAGATACAGATTGGGAAGATGCATGGGAAAATTTTGGTGGTAATGCCAATGATTTATTTATTTATGATAATGTTGGAAGGTTGTATTCTTATGTTTGCACGAGTAGTGAATCAAGTGAATGTGAAGGTTACAGTGCTACTACAGTTATAGCAAATGGCTTAAGTGACTCTACTGGGTATTACAAAATTAAAGATTTGGTGAGAGAAGCAGCTAAGGACGATGGTGATGTGCGTTGTGCAGATTTTGAAGACGATTATCGTGATTTTTACTATTGGTATTACCATGACGACGACCAATATTATCGAAGTATTGATGATGATTATGATGATGACTTTGACGACAAGACATCAGCATCTTCAACTTCGGGTATTGAACGTACTTATCATAGACATAATCATCATACTGAAAATTTTAGCATGAAAATTCCCAATTGGGGATGGGCCATTGTTGTAATTGCCTCAGTTGGAATAATTGCTTATAGTGTTTTTTATTATAGAAAAATGAAACAGCAAAGGCAAACATTAAGGTACAGCGCGCTGGCGATAAATGATCCGGATACCTTAAATGAATTACAAGCTGAATTAGAAGGCTCTACTCTAACAAGATCCTCCTATGGTACAAGCCAAAGAAATAATGATGATAACATTCTTTAAGTATCGATATTGTGAGTTTTGTATTTAAATTTTGTCCTATCGAATTTTCCACACCAACATCCACACATCAAAAAAAAAAGAGAATTTTTAGAACTCCTTTGTGGTAATTTTTACGTCACAACTGATAAATCATTATAGCGTCATTGTCTTGACATACTGACTTCAATTTTGTGTCTTTTTATCTCGTAAAGTCAGTAAAATTCTGAATTGAATAGTAGTATCATTAATGGAGGAGACAGTACAACGCAATTCTGCGCTAAATCAAACGAAAGCACCTACTGTTGTTAAGAAAAAAAAGAATACAATTCCTGATGATATACTACTTAATGAAGAATTAAATAGAGCGATTCGTCAGCTACCGAGTAACTATAATTTTGAAATACATAAAACAATTTATCGCATAAAATCAGAAAATATAAAGAATGTAGCATTACAATTTCCTGAAGGTTTATTAATGTATGCGTGTTTACTATCAGATATATTTTCAACGTATGCAAATGCGGAAATATTAATTTTATCGGATGTTACATATGGCGCTTGTTGTATTGATGACTATACTGCATCAATACTTGGTGCCGAGTTATTAGTGCATTATGGTCATAGTTGTCTAGTACCAATAAATGTAACGAAGATAAAAGTTATGTATGTGTTTGTTGAAATATATTTTGATCACTCGCATTTGTCTGAGTTATTACGACAACATTTTAAACCTGAATCTAAATTATGTATTATGGGAACTATTCAATTTAATACTATAATTGCAAATATTCATAATGAAATTAAAGAACACTTCGCACAAGTATATATACCCCAGACAAAGCCATTATCTGCAGCCGAAACATTAGGATGTACATCTCCGATATTGCCAGAGAGTGATGCACTTATTTTTGTCGCCGATGGTCGATTCCATTTAGAAGCAGCTATGATAAGAAATCCAAATATACCAGCATTTAGATATGATCCATATTGTAAAATATTAAGTTCTGAAAGTTATGATATAGAAAAAATGAAAGAAGTAAGATTTCAAGCAATAGAACAAGCAAAAAGTGCATCCATATTTGGTGTTATTTTGGGAACTTTAGGTCATCAAGGTAATCCAAGTATATTCAATAGAATAAATAAGTTATTATTATCAAAAGGGAAACAAGTTATACCATTTTTAATGGCAGAAATTATGCCCGCAAAATTAAGTAAGTTAGAACATATTGAAGTTTTTGTACAAGTTGCGTGTCCTAGATTATCAATAGACTGGAGCAATGGATTTAATAAACCATTATTAACTCCATATGAGTTAGAGGTAGCACTTAATAAAACCTTATGGAAAGAAGTATATCCAATGGATTATTATAGCAGTGATGGAGGGTCTTGGAGCAATTATTATAAGGATCCATAATAGTAAATACTGTAAAATCTTTTATGTGACATAATTAAAACTAACACACTATTTATATTTTATTAACTATTCTCCTTCTTGATACTTCTGCGTCGTTCATATTCTTTATACATACATATTTCATAAGAATGCCTTTCATGTTCACATGCCCAAGGAAGAAAGGAATTTTCCCTTCTACATTCATTTAATGGTATCAATATGTGGGCACAATAATCTCGTGCATGGATAGGAACACGAGCATCAGCCATTTCTTGCTGGGTTACTTTCATCTTAGGGTCGCCGCCCATTGTTCGGCTCCTTCTTTTATTTTTGTTTTTCGTCTTTTTTTTTTTTACCGTAGCCTTTCCTTTTAAGAAACCGGTTCTTAAATAGAAATCAAGGCTTTTTGAGGGCCGGTTTTCTTAAAAGGAAAAAGTTTCATACAAGTGAAGGAATATGAATTAAATCATATAATTTACTTATTTATAACATACTTAAATACTTATATCGCTTCTATTTGTATTTATTACGATTTACCTCTTTGGTTTAGCAATTGTTGCGCATGTGGGGCATAACCAATTCTCATTTTTAATAGCACGTGTATGTTTTTTCAATCCCACACAAGATACATGATACCACCCTTTGGTAAGTTCAAACAATACACACTTGGCCCCGTTTGTACATTCGACCATAGTTTCTGCATTAGTCTCTTTATTGCAGTGACAATATTTTTGAGGTGCTTGTTTATTATTAGTAGATACCGCATTATTACAAGTGGTGGTAGTGTCATCCGCATCCGAAATTATTTTTCTTTTTCTAGTTCGACCAATACTGGTATTTATTGTAACATTGCTACTACCGATTGCTGTACCATCTGTATTCTCATCTACCATGGTGACTGTAAGATCAACAGGCACTACTACTTTTGTTGAGGGGGTACTACTTTTCGTGCGTTTATTGTTCTCAGAAATAGACCAATCTACTAGATGCTGCTTAAGAATGTCCAATTTTTTTACGTGGGTGAACTGATGATCAGTATAACCCCGTAATAATAACATATCCATTAGCTGTTTCTTGCTCTTAATTTCCTTTAAACTATCAACGTTTAGATATAGTTCCAGTAAAGGTTCATCAACATTACTCACGGCAATAGAGATATTACCATTTGCACTTTCGGGGTTCGTCACTTGCACTGGGTTCGTCACTTGCACTGGGTTCGTCGGTGTTACCTCACTTCGGATACCAAGCACTTCCCCATCGTTCACTTCAGTGTTATCATCACCTAACTCATTTTGGGTAAAATTTGCACCCAACGTGGTACAACTATTTCTAGAATATACATGAACAAGTTCCATAATTTCGTTACAACGAATTTGGTTTGTGGGAATAACATCCTCTGATCCTTGTACTACTTTATCAGGATTTCTAAATTCATTACATGGTGTCATTTTATTAAAAGTCCCCGCTGCTGTTGAGTAACATGCCAACCTACCTTCCTCGTCCCGCAAAATGCCAACCTTAATAAAACAATTTGCAACCGCTTTAACGAAGTTAGTATCTCCATTAAATTTATTGATAGTATTCAGCAACACCTCAATGCCTTCAGCTAAATTTAATGATGGGGGGTCATAAACCTCAGTTAATTCTACACTATTCTGCTCAGCTTCGAAAACTATCTCCCCATAATGCTGCACGTAATCAAGATATTTCAATGCTCTTTGTCGCCTTTGATCTGATTTGAGAGGACCATTGATAACGAGATCTATTACTTGCAGTATCATTGTCATATTAGGTGGTAAAGTAAAGGTCTTTATGCCAGCTTTTAAAAATTCATCTTGAACATATTGATTCACATGACACGATAAATTATCCCAGATAATTGCACTTTTTTTAAATGCGGTGCTACTATTATATGGTTTTATGACAGTATCTAACCACATTAAAACACCAATCATATCCATCCACGCGCGATTCTGTACGGTTATGACCGTATTAGTTTCTGTATCAAAAAGGTAAGGGCGAATAGCTACATATTTACCCGAAGTATTTGTGGTTTCGTTATAGTATGGTATTTCACGCCTCCAAACCTTTTCTTCAAATCTGCCTGGTTCATCTGGATATAACACTTGTAAATCATCTTTAACGGTTTTCAACACTGTAGATGAACTTAAATCATACTTTGATTTACAGGAACATTTGACAATTAAAAAAGGTGGCAACGTTTTGCCCACAGCATTAGCACCAATCATGGCTGAGAAACGTAGCTTATTATTTCCCGTATCAATAGGAACTTCACCAGGGCGCACATATTGATGACGAAGAGATGAGTTCCAATTAATACCGCACTCGTCAGCACTAATAACATTTTGTTTCGGAATTTTCATTTGTTCTATATAACTGTTTATGGAACTCATTATAAGCACTATATCGAAATCATCCGGTAATTTAGTTGGTTTCAATTCTGTTGTAATTGATCTATAGTGTAAACTGTATTCATTTAAAAAATTATTCACCCAAGAAGGACTAAATTTTAAATGATCCACTGATCGGACATCTTCGTCAGATTTTTCTATATTCGGATCTTGTAGGTAATCTCTTTTGCATTTCTCGGATAAACGCTGGACTACTTCATAATTGTAGCAACAATTAACTATTCTCTCCACTTTGCTTGGTAATGCCATATCAGTATTACGAAATTTTTTGTATTCTGTGTACACAGCTTTAAAGCGTAACCTATTATAGACAAAGTCGCGAAACTTGCGATCGACGTGATGGCCTCTACTTTTACCTAAAGTATCAGTTACAATTAATTTCCTAAAGTTATTAATGGAGTTTATTGATAAATGTGAATTCCCAAAAACATTTCTGCAATGCTCTAATGCGTTCATATAACCAAAACCTTTTCCACCTTCTGTTACAGGTTTAGTCATATTATCATATAATGTCACTATATCTACTTTAGATTTTGCGTCGTAGTTAGTTCTATTGACTACTTTATTACTAGATGACTTATTATCACTGATAAAGGTTACTTCCTTTTCATCTATTCCGTCCTCATCTATTACGTCAACAGGGTCCACCACTTGTTGCTGTTGCTGTGGTGATAGTAAAGGTGGTTTATTTAAATGTTTTGAACCATAGCAGTTAGGATTTGTGTTATAATCACTTATACGTTTCTGCGATTTTAATCCCAATGCACGAGACGATGGAGCAGCCACAGTACTACTATTTCCAAAGTTGCTATTATTAACTGTACCAAAATTTGCACAAGCACCTCTTTCAATAGTATATTGAATATTGGTAACTGGCTTTCTTTCGTGCACTAATTGCCATTGATGACTACGGCTACCATCCCTGTCTGAGCCAGACATTATACGTAAGTAAGGTTGATTTGGATCGTGAGATACCTTGCTTTTCATTCTTGAGGATTTTCTTATTTCCATTTTTTCAAATTTTACACCGGTACCACTAATTTTCTTAAAAGGAAAGGCTACGGTAATGCAGTCTACCCTACCTTATTTCTGTTATGAAAAATAAATATAATAGTGACAAATATTTAAGTGAATACTATACAAAGATATCTCTTTCTTTCTTTATTTTTATATTCTGTCTAATAAAAAATTGTTTTAGATTAATTTATCAAGTCATGAATAATATGTATACATATGTGCTTTTAGACATGCATAAATAATGTTCAATGCAATAACTAGGTTTATTTATTTAACAATATCTAATTTAATATTAATATTTTCAAGTCCATGACCGCCTAACTAAACCATTTCGGACACATCACTGTGCATGCATAGCATATACAGGAATTTCGAGAATAATGTTGGTAGAACTACTGCTTGTAGCCGTGCTTATGCTATGTGGCTCATTCACAGAGGCGTTTGTACCCCTGTCTGGCGGTTCGCGATTGATATCCAAGAATAGTCCAATAAGAAGCATTGAAACATATGCTGCGAAAAAATCAGTAGCACAAGAGAAAGGTTATTGGGAAGGTGAATGGATATGCGCAGATTGTGGATATATATATGATAGAGATATTGATGGTGGTGGTTTATACTTTGAAGAGTTGAAAAAAGGTTTCATTTGCCCGCAGTGTAGTGCCCCTAGAAAGAGATATGCAAAAAAGGTAGGTGATCAATGGGGTGTTACTCGTGATGGTGGTGATTTACCAATATATGCTTTTACATTTTTAGGACTGGCAATAACAACATGGTTTGCTCTAGTTTATGTCCCTTCATTATAATAATAATGAAAATATATTTAAAAAATGATACAGTGTAAATAATTCTTTACTTTAACATGTTTAGTTTTAATGCCTTCAAACCTCTTTTTTGGAACAATTTATTTGAATGATATGTTGACATGCTGCGTATCACCTCTGACATTCCGAATCTATCACAAACAAACAAATCTAGTTTACGGACACACTTAATTAATGTTCTCTTTTTGTTATGATTACTCATGACGTCACACAGGAATCTACTTTGTCTCCGACTTCTTCTGTTGAATAATAATAACTTAAACGCCACTTTAACTTGCCTTAAATAATGGAGTTGACGGCAGTATTCATACATTTTTCTGTATTTTGACCTCCGTAGTAATCTGGTATACAATTTTTTATAATTGTTACTAAATACACTGTTAGTGTA
>JACCDO011456783.1_pt1 | contig 10275 bp, 20 predicted proteins | sample 7446101 | NCBI WGS metagenome assembly JACCDO01 (sample SAMN15323440, study PRJNA562643) | freshwater metagenome | isolation source: river surface water | place: USA:Blue River Watershed | collected 2017-08-16
GCAGTGGTACACTATTAGGATGCCCTCGGGCTAAGCATCACCTACTAGAGCATTAGGAAAACTAATGGGAAACCCACTAAAAGCACCGAAGATTAGCCAGCCATGGGGCAGACCTAATCCTCGGTACGCTGCAAAGCGTCACACTGGCATTGATTTTGCCTGCCCTGTCGGAACACCAGTTCTGGCTATCATTGACGCCACCGTCAAGTCCGTCCTCCACGACAAAGCTTACGGAAAAGTTATTGTAATCACGTACAAGGTGGATGGTGTCACGTATGACACATGGTACTGCCACCTCTCAATCCAGTCGGTCAAGGTTGGTCAGAAAGTTTCTGAGGGAGAAGTCCTTGGAAAGTCTGGTAACACGGGTAATTCGACAGGCCCGCACCTTCACCTAGAAACACGCATTGCACCATTCCGTTATGGAAACGATGTTGCTTGTCCAGTGCTTCTAGACCCAAAGGTCATTGACCCGAACGCCCCGTCAAGCCGAAAGCCTAAGGGATTGGGCAAGGTTGTGGCGGCTTTCAAGCCAGCCACTCCCAAGGTAACGAAGGAAGTTCACCTCAAAAGTCTCGTTCTTGGAGCAACAAATGATGATGTCAAGGTAGTCCAGTCTGCCCTGATTGACTTGCTTCAAGCCAACGTCAAGGTCACTGGGAAGTTCGATAAGGCAACTTCAGACGCATACAAGCTGTGGCAGAACAAGCTTGGATTCCACGGAAAAGATGCTGACGGACTTCCAGGTAAATCATCGCTCTCGGCTATGGGTAAAGAATACGGCTTCAAGGTTGTATAATTAACCTCTAAATCAGAGCCTAGGGTTCAGGGTACAATTGGACTACTGGACATGAGGGGTCTACCGTCTAGGTAGGCCCCTTTCCTAGTTTGGAGGTGTCACATGAATAAGCCAACAAAGGTTCGTATCGGCGTACAGACATTTGACATCGTTTTTCGGACACGAGACAAAGACGGAATGTTGTCGGAGTCGACGCTAGGGTACACGCTCGACCAGCAAAGTTTGATTGTCATCGACGCCGCTATGGAACCTGGCAAACAAAAAGTTACGCTGCTTCACGAAATTATGCACGCAACTCGAATGGTGTTCGCGAGTCCTGTAAACCCTAAGCCGAAAGATGAGTTCGACGTGTGGGAGCATCACTTCATCTCTATCTGGGAGAACTCGTTGTTGATGGTTCTTCGTGACAATAAAAATGTAACTGACTGGCTTTTGTCGTAGGTATGTGTTAGCCTGTTCTCGGTGATATGACCGAGTGGCCGAAGGTGGCAGTCTTGAAAACTGTTGAGGTGAAAGCCTCCGTGGGTTCGAATCCTACTATCACCGCCACTTTTATCTAATGACGAAATACGAAACGAGACAGCATGGACGTCCCTAAGTTAATCACTGAAGTGAACCTGAACAAGTATGAAATGGTCATGGCTGCTCAGATTGGTCTAGAGCGGAAGTTGCTCGCAATCGAGAACGGTCATAAGGACAACCACGGGTTTGAGGGAACTGGTTGGAACGAAGACATCGAAGGCACTTGTGGTGAGATGGCTGTTGCTAAATACCTTGGGGTCTATTTTGGTGGAGGAATGGGGGATGAGTTCAAGTCGCCCGACGTTGGTGACAGGATTCAAGTCCGCACGACTCCTCGTCACGATGGTTCGTTGATTGTTCGCAAAGATGCGAAGGACGACCACATCTACGTACTTGTAACTGGCGAAGCTCCGAACTTCTTTCTTCGTGGATTTATTCTTGGTGGAGACGCAAAGCGTGACGAATTTGTGATGGCACCTAACGGTAGACCACCTGCTTGGTTCGTTCCTCAGTACGCACTTTTGGAAATGTCCGAATTGTCTGGTATGTTGTAGTACATCGGGACATAGCTCAGCTTGGTAGAGCACTCGCTTTGGGAGCGAGGGGTCGCAGGTTCGAATCCTGTTGTCCCGACGCTGGTAAAATTGAATAATGAAAGAACCACACATCCCGACTTCTCGCTCGGACATTGACATGGACTTCGAGACTCTCAAGACAAGCGTACTGAAACAACTTGAGCGTGTTCACGAAATCGGTGAAGACAGACAGCGGATTGAGTTCTTCGACGTCCTTAGGAAACTTATCATGGAGAAAGACTTAGCAGGCGACCAAGTAGCGGTGTCTGTGTTAGTGTGGGCGTATGACAGACTCGTCGAAGAAAGTTGATTGGGCCGCCGAAGCGCGGAAGATTAAACTTCAAAAAATAGAAGAAAAGAAGAAGGCGTTCTACGCACAGCGACGTAAAGAAAAAGCGGAGCAAGACAAAAACTAAATCAGCCCCCGATGGTGGAATTGGCAGACACGCCAGATTTAGGTTCTGGTGTCTTCGGACGTGAGAGTTCAAGTCTCTCTTGGGGGACGTAAAGTATAGACAAAAGGTATAGACATGGAAAAGAGACCTTGGGGCGGTTACCAGATAATCGCCGAGGACGCGCAAGCGGTGAAGATTCTGAGGGTGAACCCTATGACTCGCTTGTCGCTACAGACGCACGCGAAGCGCTCGGAGCGTTGGACTCCAATTACAGACGGGATGCTCGCCATTATTGGTGAGACCGCTGTGGTGTTGGAGCCTTTTAAAACTTATGTCATCGACGTCGGTCAGGTTCACCGCATTATGAACTACAGCGGAGAGGTTGGCCTCATCGTGGAAACTTTGCACGGAGAATATGACGAGGATGACATTGTTCGTCTAGAAGATGACTTTGGTCGCTAGTTGGTATAGACTGTGGGTATGAAACTAAACGATACATTCATTGGTCTCATCCGTACTTGGGTTCCGATTGCTGTCGGTGCTGCGATTTCGTGGCTCGCAACTAACGGACTTGAGCTGGATGAAGAGACCCGCACTGCGACTGTGGTCGCCGCTACTGGTGCCATTCAGGCCCTTTACTACACCGCTGTTCGTCTACTTGAGAACAAGTTCCCTGCAATCGGTTGGCTACTGGGAAGTGCTAAGACACCTACCTACAACCCAGCCGCTCCAGAAATCGTGTACGTGGAGGTTCCTGCAAAGAAAGCCACAGTCACAAAGAAGGCTGCTACTCCAAAGAAGAAGTAGTTTTCCCAAGCGAAGACCCTCAGAGTTTCTCTGGGGGTTTTCGTGTTTTAGTGGTAGAGTGGGTTCAATGACAAACTACAAAGAACTAATCGATAGGGAGTACGCGGTGATTTCACACCTAAGCACAAGCATTGTCGTCGAGTCGGAAGACCTCATTCCAGAGTTTTCTAGAGATGGTGACGCTGGGGCAGACCTCCGCTCAAAAGAAGATTATGTCATTGAAGTCGGTCAGCAGATTCTAGTAAAGACTGGAGTGAAGATTGAACTTCCTAAAGGCTTTGTGGCACTTGTGTGCTCTCGCAGTGGTCTTGCCCTTCGTAATGGTGTCTTTGTTCTTAATGCTCCTGGCATTGTTGATTCAGGTTACCGTGGAGAGATTGGTGTCATTCTTAAAAACGCGGGCGACCAACCGTTCGAAATAAAGCGTGGAGACCGAGTCGCGCAACTCGTAATGATGAAATACATAACCCCGCACTGGGACGTTGTAGATGAATTGCCAAACTCTGAGCGTGGAGACGCTGGGTTCGGCTCAACTGGTAAGGAATAAAGTGTCACTAACTTTTCGCTCGGACATGACCGTAAAGCTTCAACAATCGGTAGCGTCAGACGAGGCGGTCTTGATGGCTGCTCGTGTGTCAACAGGTGCTGGAAGTAGCACCCCTGAAAAAGATGCAGGTCTAATCAACTACCTGATGCGCGACCGCCACGGTTCACCGTTCGAGCACAACGCATTCACCTTTTACATCGAAGCACCTATCTTTGTGTTTCGTGAGTTTCAGCGTCACCGCATTGCTTCGTACAATGAAGAGAGTGGACGTTACAAAGAACTGAAGCCAGTCTTTTATGTTCCAGACTTGGAGCGCCCGTTGGTTCAGGTTGGAAAACCGGGAGCCTATGAGTTTGAAGAGGGGACGCACTTCCAGTATGCAACCGTCGTTGCTGGTGTTCAGGGAACCTGCTCGCAAGCGTGGGCTGATTATCAGTCGATGCTGAATGCAGAAGTTGCCCGTGAAGTAGCAAGAATCGTGCTTCCACTCAACATCTACTCTTCGATGTACGTGACCATGAACGCTCGTGCCCTGATGAACTTCCTATCGTTGCGTACTTCTCGTGAGGGCACACACTTTCCTAGTTTTCCTCAGCGGGAAATTGAAATGGTTGCTGAGCAGATGGAAACATTCTTTGCTGAGCAGATGCCTCTTACCTATGAAGCCTTTAACAAGAATGGTAGAGTAGCCCCTTAATGGACAACTACGGAGTAATCGAGATGGGTAACGCAATGATGTCCATTCCGGGAGCGGTGTTGTGGGTTATCTTTGCTTTCTTCTTTTTCGCTGTGGCGGATAAGGCTGAGACAAAAACTGGTTCAATTGTTGTGTTCACGGTTATGCTCGGTGCGTTTACTGTCTTCTTGATGAACATGGGGTGGTTCTTCGTTGTCGGAAATTAAAAAGATTTACATCGCTGGTCCCATGTCGGGACACGATGATTGGAACTTCCCTGCCTTCTTTGAGGCGGAACGGCAGCTAGTTGCTTTGGGATACTCCGTGGTAAACCCAGCACACAACGACGGTCCAACTGTCGAACTGGCTCTCGAAAGTGCAGGGAGACCTTCTGCCCCAAACCACACTTGGGCGTATTACATGAGACGCGACCTGCCACACGTTCTTGGCGTAGACGCATTGTGCGTCTTGCCGGGGTGGCAAAAGTCTAAGGGTGCTCTGTTGGAGGTACAGGTGGCGGAAGCCATCGGACTTCCTTTGATGATTCTTCGCGATGGTCAGTTGGTTCCTCGTGTCGAGGTCATTGGACTTTCTGGGTGGGCACGTTCTGGTAAGGACACTGTCGCTAGTTTTCTTATTGAGAATCACGGCTACACAAAGATGTCCTTTGCTGACCCGATTCGCGAGGCGCTCGTTCGACTAAACCCAAAGATTGATGTGTATGGTCTGGGCTACATAAGTTTGAACTGGGCTGTTGAAAAGATGGGCTGGGAGAAGTTGAAAGACGAAGCCCCTGAAGTTCGTGGATTGATGCAACGGATGGGAACTGAAGTTGGTCGTGAGATGTTTAGCCCTGACTTCTGGGTAGACGCCGCGATGAAGCGAGCGGTGGATGGCTCGAAGATTGTCTTCTCGGATTGTCGCTACCCTAACGAGGCAGACGCCGTTAAGAAGTTGGGCGGAAGAATGATTCGTATCGAACGTGAAGGTGTTGCACCTGCTAACGCGCATCCGTCTGAAACTGCTTTGGATGATTATGACTTCGACGTCGTTATTGACAACGGCAGTAGTTTGGATGTACTATTTGAAAACCTAGATAAAACTCTGGGGCTATAAAGATGATAAGGAGTATCAATGAAAAGACGAACCTTCAAACGTCCACCTAAATCTAAGAAGTGTGGAAAGAGCCAGTTCCGCGACGAAATCTCAGCGAAGATTGCGATGGCGAAGATTGCAGTAAAGAGCACGGAACTCAAGATTCCGACTCGTGCATATCGTTGCCCGATGTGTCACTACTGGCACCTAACAAGTCAGGAACTTAAGGAGCGTGACTCTAGTGGCTCAGATGGTTAAAGTAACTGTTCCTTGTCCATACAAAAACACAGAAAAGCCAGATGGTCACGAGTGTCGTGGGTTTCACGTCGAAGAAACTTTGGCGGCTGAATACTATGTTGAACTTATGAAAAGTTCATACTTCCGTGCGCCTGAGGCTGTCGGTGAGTTTTCAAGCAGAGCATTGACCGCTTTGTTGGAGCGCATCGTGGAACTCGAAGAAAAGGTAAGAGAGTTGGGTGGAGATGACTCTACATCGTTGCAAGACTCCAAGTGAGTTTTTCATGCGTGGCATTAAATCCGATAAGTGGACGTGCTATCGCTGTGGAAAAACGTGGGTCTGGGAGATTCGTGGATTCTCTAGCGTTGGCGCTTGGCGGTTGGAAGTTAAAAAGTAATGGAGTTCTGGACCGATGACTTTGGACTCGTTGTTCAGGTTCATTCGAATGGTGAGTGTATGTTCGAGTACTGTACGGTACACAACAACTCTATTCACCCTCTATGTTTAGCGCCCCAGCGGTGGAACATAACTGAGGGAATAATGCAACGCCAGTGTGTCCACGGTCAGTTTCATGTAGACCGTGATGAAATTAGAGCATGGGGACTTGTTGGAATGTGCAACAAGAACTCGTGCGACTTATGTTGTTTAGGAAAAGATGAGGAGTATCCAAATGAGTAAAAACTTTTTCGACATCTTCCGTGAGGCATTTGGTCCGCGAGAAGAAAAGAAAGAACCAGAAGAGTTTGTAGACGAAGAGGGCTACACGCATTTGACTTTGGAGATTGAAGATGAACATGTGGCACTAGTCACATACATCTTTAAGAATGATGGCGCTCTGCGTGAGCGTGACAGAATCAAGGAAGCCTTGCGAAAGGTAGATGCTCCTTGGGTGACATATGCCCTAGAGGAGATTGACAAGATTCCAAGGAATCTACCTAAAGAAGGAGAAGAAAGTGAAGAGTAGAAAAGTTGTTTCGTGGATTCTTCTGGCTCTAATAGTTGTGCTGTTGGGTGGTGTCGTATCTTCTGCTCCAGTGGAAGAGAAAGAGCCAGACTGCGCTGCTATCTGGGAGGCTAAAGGCGAAGAATTCGGAGCTGCCTGTTTTGATGAACAACACCTAAAAGAAAAACTAGAGAAAGAACTGGAAGAAACATGGTAAACACAAGCGACTACAAACTTTACAGAGTTGACTGGGAAGAAAAAGACGAGAATGGCGCATACATTCCCGCCTATGCCTACGCCGCATCGAAGGTAGAGATTCAAGTTGAGGAGTGGGGCGTCGAAGATGCTCGCAATATCGTCGTTAGACTCGCTACTGAGGTCGAAGAAGAGGCTTATCAGAACGGATTTGAGGACGGATTCGACGTTGCAACCGTTCAGCACCGCCTAAAGGACATGCAAAAGACCAGAATTAACCTCTCGGAGAAGCCAAAGTGCGGTGGCTGTGAGGGTGATTGCGCGTGTGGACAGTAAGTTCCTGCTAGGCTTACTGTATGAATCTTAAAAAGAAGCCCCTAGACACCCTACTTTGGAAGAACAAGGGGTTCGTCGTAACCGCTAAGGTCTACCCGAGTGGTGACGGATACCTCTCCGAGTGGTTGATTTCCAGTAACTTTGACTCGAACTTACAGGTTTTGGGTTTTTACCAGATTCCAATCTGGGGAAATTCCTTCGATGAAGCCTCTCGAAAGGCTAGTTCGATGGTGGATTCGGTCTCGGAGTTCGCCTACGTGACCTGTAGCGGGCTTGGTTCGGTTGATTTGACCCGTTTGTCGGCGGTGGATAGGGAGAATTACGCCCTTGTACATATGATGGGGCACTATGAAGACCTATCTGATTACGATTTGCTGTCTCGTACAGAGGCTTTGGTGGCGCTGGCGGCAGAGTTTTCGGTTAAAGATGTGGCTAAAGTCGTCGCTGAGCTTGAAGATGAGCCCGTGAGAACCATTCACGACAGGATTTATCGAGCCAAGAGGCGCTAAATGGTAAAAGAAACCCCCCTATCTAACCTGTAGATGGGGGGATTCTTTCTATTCGCGGTTCTTATTATGTACTCTTACGACGAATCATCCTTAGTGGTGAACTACGAGCGGTACTTTTATTGCGAATTAGTCTAGAGCAGCCCAAGTCTTTGGACCAACGATACCGTCGGCGGTCAGACCGTGCTTTGCTTGGAGTTTCTTAACGGCTGAGTGAGTTGCTGGTCCAAAGATGCCATCGACTGGTAGGCCGAGTTGCTTCTGGATGAACTTCACTGCTTCGCCCTTAGAGCCTTGCTTGATGTACTTTCCTGGGTAAGCAGGTGAGGCTACCTTTACTGCGGCGGCCTCTTCTGGCTTAACAACTGGTGCCTCATCTGGGGTCTCTACTGTTGGAATCTCTGGTACTGAGTGGCTAGGTGCAACGGTTACAGGAGCGTTCTCTGGAGTAGGCTTAACCGCTTCAGCGTTGGCCTTTTCGTAGTCCATCACTGCTTGGCAGAACTTCATTGGGTCGTAGTAACCCTTGCCGTTGTGGAAGCCAGCCATTGGCTGACCCTTGATGTGACCAGCCCAAATCTCCCAGTGTAGGTGCTTACCAGTTGCGAAACCAGTTGCGCCCATCTTGCCAACGATTGTGCCAGCCTCAATCTTCTGACCCTTCTTGACCTTGATTGAGCCCTTAACCATGTGGAAGTAGGTCCATGTTACCTTCTTGCCCATGACGGTGGACTGAACGATAACTGAGTGACCAGCTGAGTTTGGGTCGTCGTTTGGACGAACTGCGATAACCTTGCCATCGCACCATGCTTCTAGGTAGGTGGTTTCTCCACCCTGCCAGATGTCAACACCGTTGTGGTGCTTCTTTACTTTCTTGATTGGGTGCATACGCCAACCAAAAGGCGAAGTGACCTTCCAAGCCTTGCCCGGCTTGCCGTCAACAGGCCATTGTGATTTTGCCATAGTAGTTTCCTTTGTTAGGGTTGTTACAATTTTACCCCTTGATGGGAGGGGTGATTTTTAAACTAGACGACTCTGACGCTTCTGTTCCCGCTTATAGGCGATAACAAAATTGCGGACATAGACTGGGTATTCTGCTTGGTACTGGTGGGTCCAGTGAGGCAGGTTCTTTGACTTGAAATACTCTTTAGCGTGTGCGTGAGCGAGTTCTGTGATTGGGTCGCGTGGTTTCATCACTCGTCATCCTTATCACGGCGTAGTGGGTAAGTGATGACCCAAATGCCAAGTGTAATGAGAATTAGTGTACCCGTAAGTTCCTTAGCGGAGCCTTCGAGAACTAGCCATGCGACAGCCATACCAAGCAAGGTCCACGCCTGCTCAATAATGTCTTTAAAAAGTCCGACAATGAACTTCTTCATTAGTTACCTATCCTTCGTGTTGATGCGCTGCTCATGGAAGCGGCAGCAGCTGCGCTTTGAATTGCTGCTCCAGCGGCAACAACCGCTGTAACAACTACCTTCTTTGATTCCTCTCGGACCTTGGGGGACATGTCTGCACCCGCGTTTCCAAGGAAGTTAACAAGTTCAACCGCACCTGCCAACGCTGGACCGATGGCTGGCAGGGCGGCTAGTTCTTCGGGGACAACAATGTCGTCCGCTTCGGCTGCGAGGAACAGGGCGTCAAGAGCCTGCTCATACTCGGCGGAACCCTGCTCGGCTGTCTCGAAAGTCTCGAGAGCGGCTTCGATAAGTTGCTCAACCTGTTCGGTGGAAAGTTCCTGAGGGTTTACCTGCTCTAGGTCTACGCTAAGAAGATTCTCGGCGGAGAGTTCTGCTGGTAGGTCTGGTGAGCCTGTTGGTTCGGGTTCTGGTTCAGGTTCTGGAATCGGGTCTGGGCTAAGAGTTGAGATGCTGGTTTCGGCAGCGGCGGAAGTTTTAATGGCTTCATTGAAAGTGTCGGTATATTGCTTTTTCGAACTTTCTGTGCTGGCATAGTTTTCATCTTGGGCGGTAGCGGCAGAGTCTTCATCAAAAGTTGCAGCTTCGAGCGCTGCGGCTGAGCTCGTTAATTCTAGATTTGATGAGTTCTGGTTTTGTGTTTTGATGAGAAGTTCTGCTTCCGCTGCGTCATAAACCGCTTGTTGTTGTTGTTGTTCTTGCGCTGCTTGGTTAGCAACTATGACGGCGGCTTCTTTATCTGATGAGATGGCGTTCTTCGTTAAAAGTGCTGCGTCGTAATTAGCTTGTTTTTCTTCAAGCCAAGTTGCCGCCGCTACGACATTGAGGTCTGCTTCGTTAAAAGTTTGCGTGGCTTGGTTCAGGTTCAACTCTGCTTGCGTGAGTGCTGGAAGAAGTGATGGGTCTTTGATTAGTGGGGCGGATGCTCCATTTGAGTACCACTCTGCTGGAACTATGCCAGACGAAGTAGTTGACTGGTAGTGGAGGGTAGAACAAGCACCGCCTCCCCACTCGTAGAACCAAGCGTCAATGGCGTATGACTTACCTGCTTCTAGAGTTACAGGGTTCCAGTTTCCGCTACATCCTTTTAGTGTCCAGTTGTCGATGGCAGTTACTCCATCAATAGACATAAAGAAGCCGTCGTCTGCGATGTTTAGAAGAGATGTGATGTTCTCGGTTGGTGTGATGTATCCCGTGTAATGAATCATTACTTGGTCAGAACC
>JACCDO010338054.1_pt1 | contig 10272 bp, 10 predicted proteins | sample 7446101 | NCBI WGS metagenome assembly JACCDO01 (sample SAMN15323440, study PRJNA562643) | freshwater metagenome | isolation source: river surface water | place: USA:Blue River Watershed | collected 2017-08-16
ATGAACTATCTAACATATGCGCACATAAAGTACTGGTTGTAGATTTACCATGAGAACCAGTTATGCCAATACTAATTTTATTATTAGATAAATATTGTATTATATCGTATCTCGAAACTAAATTTAGTTTATTTTTAATACAATAATCCAATTCAACATTAGTATGGTCATTTATATCACTTGATACAATAATAGATGATTTATCAATATTACTAATATTATTAATATTATATTTGTAATAAACTTTAATAGTTTTTGGTAACATATCAGTATAGATAGTACTGTTTTTATCACTACCGGATACAATATAACCTAAATCATTAAATACATTAGCTATTGCACTCATACCAACACCCCCAATTCCAATGATATATATATATTTATTTTCATTTTCAATCATAATTGTAATTATAATTATTAATATAATAATTTATTTAATAAACTTTTATACCATTATTTTTTTACATTCTTTGATATAAATCAATCATTTCTATTTGGGTGTAATAATATTCAATTGCTAATGATATTAATATTTCTTTAATCTTATTTATATTATTATTAAATATATGTGAAACAATTATTTGAGTTGTAGTTAGTTTATTTGTAAATAAACTTTTTATCATATTTAATAAACCAAATCTTTTTGGAATAAAGCAACATGTTTTTAACTGACTAGTTTGTAGTTGGGATATTTTCATATGGGTATTTCCAATATTATAGATTTTCCAAAATATAAAATTAATAAATATTTTATGAAAACAAGGTTTAATATTTTCTCCACTTTTTTTTAATACAAAATTAAAATCAATATAATTGTTTTCCAAACTATTTAGTCGAGTTTTAAAATCATTATAATTTTGAGTTAATTTAATAAAACTTGATTTTAATTCAGAACTATTAGTTGCTATTGGACAACCTGATAATTTTTTAACATTAATAGCATTGATCATTTGATGATTATTTATAACAAAATCACATGGAACCAATATAAATGGTTTCTTAATAAATAATAATTCGCTGATTGTTGTAGCACCAGCTGTAGCTATTATAATATCAGCCAAATTATAATATTCTTTTACATTTTCTATGTTTTTAAAAACTTTAATATTGGGATTGGTAAAATTTGCAGTGTGTTTCCCCGTTTGGAATATAATATTATAATCATCAAATAATTCTATGTTATCAATAATTGCTTGAGTTAATTTTTTATAACCTAATGTCCCAGATAAAATTAATATAGTTTGTTTAGGTTTATTTGTTTTAGTCAAATCATCTAATAAATAATTATTAATATTTGAAAATGGTTGAATATCACCAATTAATATTGGATTAGTTATAAATCTTTGTGCTTGTTTATTTGGACAAATGACGCTATCATATATTGATGATCCAATAACTGTGCTTTTTCCTGGCAAATAGTTTTGTTCAATTATGATATTTGGTATATATATGTTAAAATATTTTAATAATGATGTAAAGAAACAAATGTAAAATGCGATGTTACCACCACATGAAATAATATAATCTGGTTTAAATTTATATATTAAATAAAATATTTTGATAAAATTAAAACAATTAATAATTAGTAAATTATATTTTTTTTTAATAATATTATTAACTATTGGATTTGCATTATTTATAAATAAAATATTATTTGTGGTTGGGTTTTGAAATTGGGTTTCTATAATTCGATCTAATGTATTATAATGCCCTAATGTTTTATTTGAAATAAATAATAAATTCATTAAAATTACATAATATATTATTTTTTAACATTTGTTAATATTAACATTATACCATTGGTATGAATTCATAATTAATAACATACTCTGATCATTAATATTAATATTAGTATTTGATGTATGTTGTATATCAGTTGATATTACAGTTGATATTACAGTTGATATTACAGTTGAAATATCTTGTACGGGTGTTATATTGTTAAGTTGTTTAGTTATTTGTTGTATTTGTTCTTGGTATTGTTGAATTAATTCGTTAGATTTAGTATCTGAACTGTCTGAATCTGACTCATAATCATTATCTTTATCATTATCAAGATTAGTAATAGTTTCCATTAATTCATTTGTAATATTAGATAATTGTGAAATTTCAGAGATTGTATTCATTAAATCTGCAATTTGTTTATTTGTTTTATCAGTGTTATTCATATTTAAGTTAATAAAGTAATATTTCTTTAATTATACATTTTTATTATAATTTGGTTGTGATTGATCTGTAGTATTATAATATGGTGGTGGATTTTGTTTGTTTAAATTATTAGGAATATATGTTTGTGAATAATTTGGATTATTAATTGGTGTATATTCTGCTTTACTATTATAATTTTTTTGTTTGGTATATTTAATATTAATAGAACAACATAAACAACATAAAATAGTAACAATCATAAATGATACAAATACAGTAGCTAATGAATATTGATGTTTAATATAATGTGGGTAAGGTTGAGGGTGTATATTATCATCATCGTCATTAATTATTTCAGTAGTCGGTGTGTAAAATTGGGTAGATGTCATAGGTGCTGTTGTTTGGGTTGATTGGGTTGTTGTAATTGGTGAAGTTGTTGGTATAGTTGTATTTAGATTAACTACAACATTATTTAATGATTCACCAAGTATTACCAAAAATCCGAGAAGAAAAAATAATAGATTAATATATTTGAGCATTAAATATTAAGGTTATTTTCACTTACTAATTCAAAAATCAATTTTTTATTTATAATGAAAAATTGATTTTATTGTTAATTATTTATAAATAATATTAATAATAATGGATAATAATTTTATGACAATAGACCAAATTAATAGACTAAACAAACTAAATGAACTAAATGAACATAGTCTAATTCTAAACCAATTAGCAATTACTTATCCACAAAATAATGATAATAACAACGATAACAATAATGATACTATTTCAGAAAATGATGTAATGATGGATAATTCTGATATGGTTGATCAATTAACGGAATTATTTGAAGCATTGCCATCTATTTCAAATACTAGTTTAATGGCAATAGATCAAGATATAAACTCAAATACGATTCACAATGAACAAAATGAACAAAGCGGTTCATCTAATACCGATACAAATAATTATTTTTATTATACGTTTAGCACATGTATTGGTTGTATAGAAAATCAACCAAATCAATTAGCTCATATGGGACCACATGGATGTTTAGAAATGTTATAAACTAACTAATTCATCACATAATTTATCTAATGTTTCTTTATTTGATTCCAGCCATCTATTAAATATAACATCCATCTTGTTAAATGCAGTATAATCATCCAGTGCTATTTTAATATCTAAATCTATGTTTAATCTATGATAGTGTTTAAGATTGTTGATATTTGATATTTTTTTTAATTTACTAATTTCTAATGAACCAGTACCATTGGTCATTATATTAAGTAATGAACTACTCCAAGACCATAATCCAGAAGGTGTTCCATATAAATTTGGATTTAAAAATCCACATCCAAGTGATAGTTGAAAAAACTCTTCATCTTTACCAAAATAACTTAATGCATTTGTAAAAACTAATTCGGTTAAATTATTTGTAACTAAACCACCGTCAATTAATAGATAAGAATCTAAATTAAATGGTGGAAAATATATTGGTGCAGATGTTGAACCTCTAATTATTTGCCATAATGGATAATGATTATCGTCTTTGTATGAATGAAAACATTTAGGTTTAAGATCGTATAAATCATATGTTAATATTGATAGTGGTTTTTTAACATCAGACAATTTATTATCTTTAAAAAATGCTTCAAATTCTGAATTTATATAATAATCTGGATATTTAGAATTATATATTCCAAAAAGAGATGTTAATGTGTATGTCCATGATTTATAAAATATTTTTTTAGAAATAATTTTAAATAAATCAAGAATTTCTTGAACAGAATAATCAATTAATAATGCAGACAATATTACCGAACTTGCCGATACACCTGAATAATAATCAAATAAATCTATAATTTTTTTATTAGTTCTTTTTTCAATATAATCTAATATAAGTAAAGAAAGATAAACTCTAACACCACCGCCGTCGATGTTTAAAAGTTTCTTCATCTAATAATAATAAGAAAATAAATTCAATATAAAAGTCGTTTAATTTATATTAATTAATTATAATTATATTTAATATAAACTATAAATATGAATAATAACATACAAAAGTTAGATTTTTTAAATCATCAAGATAAATTAATTTCATTAGTCACCGGAGGTGCTGGATTTATTGGGACAAATTTATGTAAAAAGTTATTAAGCATGGGACATATTGTAATTTGTTTAGATAATTTTAGTACAGGAAAATATAATAACATCAAACAATTTTTATCTAATGATAATTTTATTTTGAAGAATGATGATGTTATATATAAACAGTCTTTTCCAAAAATTGATTACATATGGCATTTAGCATGTCCAGCAAGTCCACCAAAATATCAAGTAGATGGATACAAAACATTACAAACTAGTTTATTTGGAACAATCAATATGTTAGAATTAGCACATACTCATAATTGTTTATTATTATTTACATCAACAAGTGAAGTATACGGTGATCCATTAATTGAAGAGCAAGATGAAACATATTGGGGTAATGTAAATCCTGTAGGTGAGAGAAGTTGTTATGATGAAGGAAAAAGATGTGCAGAAACAATAATATATGAGTTTAGAAAGAAATATCCTACACTTAAAAATAAATTAAAAATAGTTAGATTATTTAACACATATGGACCATATATGGATATTGATGACGGTAGAGTAATAACAAATTTTATTAAATCATCATTAGAAAATAAACCAATTACTATTTATGGCGATGGTAATCAAAATAGAAGTTTTTGTTTTATTGATGATCTAATTGATGGTTTAATTAAGATGATGAATTCAAATCAAGTTGGTCCAATAAATTTAGGTAATCCGACTGAAAAATTTACAATGAATGAACTTAAAAATATATTAGATTTAATTATGAATAAAAATCATCAAGTTGAAAACTTATCATTACCATCTGATGATCCCAAACAAAGAAAACCAAATATACAATTAGCGCGAGAAAAATTAAATTGGGAACCACAAATTAAAATACAAGAAGGTATTAAATTAACTGTTGAATATTTCACTAAATAATAATCATTCTAAAAAAATATCATATATAATAAATAATTATATAATGGTTGATAAAACTGTAATTAAAAAAAATTTAAATAATAGATTAAAAGAAATTGATGAATTAGTTGATAATTTAGTTCCATATGATTCAATAAATGATTTGATTAAAAAGTATAAAAATGATTTGACTGATTATTCATACATAGATTCAGTTGAATTATTTTCAACATTGAGATTAAGAGGTTCTATTAAATACATTAATAGATTTGACAAAAAATTAAGATCAGGAGGATTATTAATTAAAATATATCAGAAAAATGATAAATGGATTGGTGTAATTAAACAATTTAGTGGTAAAAAATATTACATTAATTTTCATTCAAATTATATTTTTTACTTGGAAAATAGTTCAGATATGGTTCACGATATTTCCAAATGTTTTATTTCTAATTTAGAAAGTGGTTTATATGAAATTGTATAATTATTAAAACGCAAATTTTTTTGAAAATTAAAAATTATTTATTTAAAAAAATAATATTATATATTTTAATAAATGAACGAACAAATTATACAATCTTTATATAAACTATTTTCTTCAGAAAATTTAAGCGGTTTAGATTCTATATATCAAATGGTATTTCATATTCTATTCATCAAATTTAATATTTTTAATATGAAAGCTTCAACTAATATAACTAGTAGTTTGTCACTAATTACATATGTTAATTATATTAAAACACAATTAGCTGATGTAAATGACACATATTATGACTTGTCAATTAAAAATATGTCTGATAATATAATTGAAACAATTAAACAATTTGAAGTATCTGAATTAAATCCACTATCATTAATTAATGATATATTTTATTATCATTATCAAATGGATAATTTGTCGGTAATTAAAGATTATATTAAATATTATAACAATAAACTATTATCAAGTTGGATTGTTGATTTAGCTAATCCAAAAATAGATTCTAAGAAAGGTAATATAACAGAAACAATATTTGATGGTAATCTTAAAATTAATTCATTTTTAGACATAATTATTGAAAAGGCAAATAAAAATAAAATAAATTGGGCAAATAATAAAGATAAGTTATTTGGTTTACAAACTAATCATTTGGTTAAAGATATGTGTATGGCAAATTTAACAATTGGTATGAAAGAAGTATTTGGTAAAAATGTTATCTCAAATGATATTTTGTTAAATGATATTGGTACAAACATTAATTCATTTGATTTAATTTTGTTTGATATGCCTAATGGTTTACATAATATTGTTCATGCATCATGTTGTAATAAAATTAAAAAACTAAAAATACGTGGTACGAAATCTGAGCCATTACTATTGCAACTAATAATGACATCATTAAATAAGAATGGTAGGGCTGTAGTAGTTGTTCCTGATTCATTACTTTTTAGTGATTCTATTCAACCTATTGAAACTAGAAAATATTTACTTGAAAATTTTAATGTTAAAAAGATTGTTCAAATAGATGAAGCTTTATATTTTGGACGTGGTATTAAAAATTCGATATTATATTTTGAAAATAATGGTAAAACATCATTAGTTGAATTTAGTAAAATATCATTAAATAATAACAATATAGTTGAAACAAAATTAGTTGACATGTCATTTGACAAAATTAAAAATAATATTCATTCTTTGTATTATAAAAATTACGAAAACACAATAACTTCTAATATTAATGATAAAATGGAATATGTATCAATAAATGATGTTTTTAATATTTATACAAATGAAGAAATTAAAAATAGTAATAATAAAGTATTAACATTAAACAAATATTATAAAAACGATAATTCAGTATGTGTGTATGATAATGTAAAATCTATAAAATTATCTGATAAAGATAATAAAGATAATACAATTGCATATTATTTTGTTGATAAAGCAAATAAGGAATACGTAGATGGGTTTATGATTAAATATTTGGAATCAGTATTAAGATCAAAACATGAACAATTTGTTAAAGGTAAAATGAATCAGTTTGATATTAATAAAATTAATGAAATTAAAATTCCTGTATTATCTAAAATTAAACAATTAGCAGTATGTAATTATATTAATATTTCAAACAAAATCGTTGCAAATAATAATGAAAAAATTAATATGTTTAAAGAATTAAAAAGATGTGTTATGGATTCTATACATTCAGAATCATTTGTTGAATTAAAAACTATTACTAAATTATATTTGGGTGAAAAACTATCAGATAATAAATTAATAGGAATTATTAGAAATGGTTTAACAGCAGGTTCAGTATATAGACCAGATGATATAAACCAAATATCAACAAATTCACATTATTTGGTAATGTCTGCGACTGGATCCAAATATAATTTAGATTTTGTATATCATTGGTTATTGCACAATGAAGATAAATTAAAAGAATTATCCAATTTAACATCACAATCAAATTTAAATCAAAATAATTTATTATCATTTAAAATTCCAGAAATAGACATTGAAAAACAAAATGAAGTGGTATCATATTGTAATGATTTTGAAAGTCAAATTATTAAATATGAATTAGATAATAAATCTAATATGGAAAAAGATATTTGGAGTACAGTATTAAAATTACACAATATATAAAATTTAATAATAACTAATATTTATTATTAAATTTATTCAAATCTTTCGATTATAATGGAAGCATTAATTGCTAATTGGTTTGTATTATAAACTGGAATAGTAATTTGATCGTTAGTTGTATTATTTAAATTTAATATCATACCATCATCTGGTGTTGTAATAATTGTTTGACCACAATTTGTATTATATACAGTTTCAGGTAAAATATTGTTATTTAATACGAGAGCAAATTGTCCTGGAGTTAAAGGTGCAGTAAAGTATGTAATTTTATATACACCTTTATTTACTAATGTAATATTACCATTTGAATATTGAATTCCTGTTGTTGATTTAAGAGGATTGCTAAATAAAATAGAACTATTAGGGGATAATGTTAATTGTTCAGTATTGTAAAAGTATGCGTAATCTAATAAACCACCTGTGTTACCTTTAACACCTTGGATACCTTGTGGGCCTTGATCGCCTTTGAGACCTTGAAGACCTTGAATACCTTGTGGTCCTTGTTCACCTTGATCGCCTTTATCACCTTTTTCAACTGCTGATCCAGGTAAACCTTGAGGGCCTTGTGGGCCTTGTGGACCTTCTGGACCTGATAAACCAGGTGGTCCTGGTGGCCCGGTATTACCAGTATGACCTCTTTTACCACGAGGTCCCATTAGACCCATTTTACCTCTTGGACCTTGTTCCCCTTTATCACCTTTTAATACACTGATATTAAATGGTTTAACATTTGATATTTTTTCTTGAATTTCACTAGAACCTTCAATAAAATATTTATTATTTGTATACATTGTTATAGAATCAGAATCAGAATCATTGTGGTGTTTATTATGATGTCTATCGTGTTTATCATGATGTCTATCATGGTGTCTATCGTGTTTGCCATGGTGTCTATCATGGTGTCTATCATGGTGTCTATCGTGATGTTTACCGTGTTCAGAAGAGTTACAATCGTCTTTGTTATCAGCCTTATTATCTTGTGGCATTAACTTGTATATATATATGATAGAAAATATTTAGAAAAAATGTTATAAATTTAAAAATTTTATAATATTTTTTTTAAAATTTATTAGTTTGAAAATTAAAATTTTTATATAATTTATTATAATGTCTATATTTAAATTAAATAATAAATCTAAAATAGATCAAGAAGAAATTATTAATTCAGTACAAGGAACATTTAAATCATCTAATTCACAAATAATTAATCCAAATGAATATATAATTTTTGAAAAAGGTGATAATGTGTCAAATATCAGTTTTGATAATAATACTTCATCTATTAAAATTTTACAATCAGGATTATATATGTTTAATATAAATTGTCATTTTAATGAATCATGTCAAGTTGTGTTATATATTAATAATAAACCAGAACTATCTACTTTAACAACAACCGAATCAAATTCTCAAATTATTATAATTAACCAACTAATAGAGTTATCAAATGGTGATACTTTATCTTTTGGAAATTACATGGGTTATACACCAATTACCACATTTGTTTCTAATATACAAATCGAAGAATCTAATAATATTCAGTTAAATATATGGAAAATTTTATAAATTAGTTTAAAATTTATTTATATTTATTTTAAAATAAATATAAATTATTTTGTAACATAATATATATAATGGATTGTAAGAAAAAATCCTGTAAAAAAAGTTACGATTCTGACAATTCATCCTCTGATTCAGATGATGAATATAAATACTCTAAAAAATCATCAAAGAGATCAAGTAGATACTACGAATCATCCTCTAGTAATTCAGACAGCGAATCACATAAAAAAACTAAATGTAATAAAAGAGATGATTGTAAGTGTTCCAAATGTAAAGTAAAAATATATTATGTTAAAGGTGATAAAGGTGATAAAGGCGACAAAGGGGACACTGGAGAACGTGGTGAAAAAGGTGATAGAGGATGCAAAGGCGATGCTGGATGTAAAGGAGATATGGGAAACAAAGGAGATAGAGGAGAAAAAGGTGATAAAGGAGAACAAGGAGAAAAGGGAGAAAAAGGTGATAGAGGTGATATTGGTTTAACTGGTGATCAAGGTGATAAAGGTGACAAGGGTGATAAAGGTGATAAGGGTGATAAGGGTGATTGTGGTGATAAAGGTGATAAAGGTGATCAAGGAATGAAAGGGGAAAAAGGAGAGAAAGGTGATAAAGGCGATAAAGGAGAAAAAGGGAGTAAGGGAGACAAGGGAGATAAAGGAGAACGTGGTGAAAAAGGCGATAAAGGTGAAAAAGGCGATAAAGGTGACGCCGGTCCAAGAGGAGATAAAGGTGAACCAGGTGCAACCGGTCCAAAAGGAGCACATGGAGATTGTGGACCAAAAGGAGACAAAGGAGATAAAGGAGATAAAGGTGAAAAAGGTTGTAAAGGAGATTGTGGGCCACCTGGTGATAAAGGAGATAAAGGATGTAAGGGAGATATGGGACCAAAGGGAGATAAAGGAGATAAAGGTGATAGAGGGTGTAAA
>JACCDO010786818.1_pt1 | contig 10271 bp, 7 predicted proteins | sample 7446101 | NCBI WGS metagenome assembly JACCDO01 (sample SAMN15323440, study PRJNA562643) | freshwater metagenome | isolation source: river surface water | place: USA:Blue River Watershed | collected 2017-08-16
AGCACCCTACAATTACATATATAATTCAACATTTGTCACCTACCCTGAGGATGCAGGCGCCACGCAGACTTTCTTGCTCTACTGTTTTGTCATATTCACTCCGCTGGCGGGCATGGGTGCATTTTTGCTGTTCCTGTACATGCAGAATGGTGCCAAGCAGGAGCTTTGTCGACTGCTGTGGTGCGACTGCCAGGTCCATTTGGTAGAGGCATCGAAGGACTCCCGCATCGCCTCGCGTAACATACGAGACGACATTCCGCAGTTGCACGGAAATGCACTGAATAACGCCAACGATTTCGATAACTGCGAGTCAGCGGATCAGTTTGGCGCCGATCCGTCGAAGGATCGTCGATTGCATAGCAAGAGCAGACAATCGCACTCTGTACTGGAGTATGCTTACGACGGCTCTCGCTCAACCACAATGCAAGATGATTGGAGCCGGTTGTCAGAGATGGACGAGGGTGAGCTCATGCGAGAGCACATTAGGAGCGCCGAGTCTAGCATTGTCAAGATCGATCTGCTACGCGGGGAGGTGGCCATGAAGGCGTCTTCATCGCGTCCCAGCCAGAATCCCATCCATAGTCCTTGAGAGAGGTTTATGTCAATATTGTGTATATTGGAAGATTTATACTAGTATATATAAATATATAATATGAACCGTGTGTATAGAGAAAGATTGCCGGACCAAATGTCGTTCGACAGTCGGACACTCCTAGGAAAGCAAATTTACCACAACATAATCCGACAATTTTCAATCTCTTTACAATTTGGAACCCAATGGAGGGAGCTAGCTACACACAGCCCGGACAGTTATGCAACGACTCGTGCACAAATTTGTCACATTCCATACAAAACACGTTAAAGCAACGGCCACACTTGAACAGGGCCCCTGGCTCAGAGTCTACAAGTTCGCTGCAACTAGCACAAATATGCATGGATGTTTGCTTAGCTCCGATTTTGCTAAGTTCAGCGGCTTCATTGGCAGGGTTAGGGTTCCGGTCGCCCGGAACCGTCGTGAGGACTTTCCCTTCGACGAGGCTCTCCGTCGGCTCATACAACTCACCACTTTCATTTTGAGCAACTTCCTCGTATTGCGGGACTGGGAAAATATGGTGGAATGATCGAGCTATATGACTGCTACTATTGAGCTGCAGAGTGCAGGTACTGCATTGAGTTGGTATCTCCGCCGCTCTTGTGTGACACCGCGGGCAGACATACGCCGTACAACTGAGGCTAGGAACCTTGCCATCAAACACGTAGCTTGGCGTGGCATCGACTACTCTGCGTGGAAATCCCATGTACACAAAATCCGTTTGCAGCGAACATTGCTCGCGCAGCTGTGGGGTCGGTATTGTCCATTCTCGCAGAATGTCACCCAGATGCTTGGAATCCACGGCCACAGCGAAAGAACCGCCGGTTTCTTTGGCGATGCGCGAACATACATAAATCTCTGCATTGAGACAAACTATAGATACACGTATTTTACTTTCGATGACGTCTTTTATGGTGTCCTCTATGCTGCCCGGATCGGTCGTACTCATGGATGCATACACTATCAGCAGTTCTCGATGACCATAACTAGGAACGTGTCTCAATGCTGAGATTGCGAGTTTCATGGCATTCTGCAAGGAGGAAACCCCTTTTGTTACTCGTACTTTGCGAAGCCTTTCTAAATGTACTTTCGGGTTTCCAGACATGTCAGTCAACTTGCGCGCTACCCCATCTTGAATTTGAGATAAACATAATTGTGAAATAGGATTTTGATCGAAAAAGTGCAAAATGAACCGCTCACTCGCAGATTTCATAGCCATGATACGATTGGGACGATAGTCTTTCTCTGCAGCTGAAGCACTGCAATCCAATACGAAGACCATATAGCGTATGAGACCACGACGGACGGATTCATTGATCTGGCGCCGATGAACTTGGCCTCGCGCTAATGATTGAAGTTTTACATTTACGATGCGTCCACTCTCATCCTCTTGGATATCATTATCCCAATTGTTGGACACTGCCTCTTCCCATTTATAAGTGCTCATATGTTCATCATCCAACATTTCATAAAGTGTAATGCGCAGTATATATATAACGAAAAACTCTAGATGATGGTGACTAGAAAAGAGGAACCACCCCTCCTCTCATACTGTGGACGAGCTCAAAATTCGCCATGAGAATCCCCTCCGTCGATTAAACGAGATTGCATGAAGGACTACAATTACAGGTATGTATGAATGAATTTCACACGCATGTTGATTATGCTACGTACAAACGATACACTTGTATAAATACACTGCTATTTGATCGCCTCAAGTGCCTCCGACCCCATCACCTCTAAGCGCCAGATACTGGAGCCGAAGCGCGTCGACGGCTTGGCGATATATAGCCTAACTTTGTCGAAGTATGGAGCGGAGCAATCCTCTGGTTGACCAGTGCCATAGTGGTTGTCGCGAATTCGCACGGTCTGCACGACATGTTTGGGCTTGCCCCCGGGCTTCTGCACTGCGTCCTTCGACCTTGCCAGCAACGTCCAATCCTCGGCATTGGAGCACTTCCCATCTGTGCGCTGGCCTTTGATCTGCCAATGAGCACTATAAGCCTCTTCCCAATCTATCAAGATGCTGTCTAAAAAGCACAGCCGCTGCAGATCAACCTCTATCCAGTGCGCTCCTGGTATGGGTGTTCCACCCATGTCAGAAGCGGCTTGCCATCGGTCTGTAAGCCAGTTCTCTGTCGCGCTTTTGGCTGCAGTAATGACGCTTGCTGGTCCTAGATTGCCTCGCACATCGGACGCAGCTGGTCGGCCAGTAGAAAGGACTGTAATGCTCCTGGATCCGACGTCACTGCGCTTTACGCTTGCATCGAGAGATGTCTGACGAGGCGAAGATGAGCTGGCACCCACAGCACCATCACTGGCTTGAATGTTGCCGCTCTCGCTAAGAGGCACCGCGGGGGCTGGGAACTCCTTGTCTGCTGGCCGCCTGAGCCTTTCCCGCACCACCTCCCGACTTCTCAGGTGCTGGACAACAGCCGGTGGGGAATCCAACGAAATCACACTTTTGGTGCCTATTTTTGATACCTTGCCTATTGCGGCAGTAGCAGTCTCGGCAACAGTACTTATTGGCTCTTCAGGAAGCGCTGCGTTGCGAGCAGCTGAAGAGACGCCTGCTCGATGTGTATGAGTTAACAAAGCATTTTGGGTGAAATTTGTCAATTGTGCAATTTTCAGAGTTCCCGACATCGCAGTTGCAGGGGCTATCCATGTACCATCTGCATTTTTAGGGTAGTTGTGTTTGGTTTTGAGTTTTTCGATCGCTTCAAATAACAATTCGTCATCGATTTCTACATTATATTTCTTCGACATTTCATTTACTTGAATTATTAATCGACGCAAGTCTGTATCGTATTTTATCTGAGATTGAAATTTGGTATATGAATCTTTGTCTTCGTTCTTTATGCTCGTTTCGTTTTTTAAGAATTTCCAAGGTATGCCACTTGATGCCTTACCTGACTCTGGCGTCTTGGTCAGGGAATCAGCATATCCAGTAGGCCATCTATGTGATTGGAACTCCGGAGTGTTCCATTTTTCGATGAGAAGAGATGCTTTTGCATTGCTTCCCATATCTTTTATTGAAGAAAAACCCATGTATATCAAAATGGTGACGAAGAGCATCCAGGCTGCAGCTAGAGTATAAAATCCTCCGCGTAATGACTGCATCTAAGCCTGTACTCAGCCAAAGAATTTCCCGGTAAAGTTAGATCTTGTGCGTGCTTCAAATGAATCAACTTGCAGACTAAAGCTCGGCTTTGCATCAACGGTAACTAACGTGAAGCCACCTCTTTTTTCTGACATTTAGACAGCTAAAAGTCACATTTGGACTTTCCTTTGCGCAACACTCAAAAAACAACGTCTGACACATTGATTACGATATAACTGCAAGACTGTATTGATGATATGAAACTTAATGATCAAAGCTCTCCTCGCTTTGTAGTAAGAAATGTATTAAAGTTTCTCTTGCTTTTTAAAACCAAGGGTCTATTATGCAAGCCATTGTACTCACTTTTGAAAGACTCCGTACTCTCCGGTGCGAAGGATATCTTGAATGTATTCGAACGTTATGATCTGACTGCACTTTCTGAGGAATCTAATTTAATGCATTTAGAACGTTTATTTGATGTGCTTCATGAAAAAGCCCTGAGCATGGCTCGTGAACAATTAGATGTGCTTTATAGTGAAGCCAATCTTATGGAAAGTCACAAAATATCGAATGCAATGACGCTTACAAAACCCTTAGATCCTGCACATGAGGGAAAAAACGATCAAATCAAGGGTCAAGAGTCACGCAGCTTCATTTACGGAGAGATTGAATTCAAGAGTTTCCAGAAGATTTTAGAAATAGCGATGACAGGTCTTAATAAGAAAACTGGAAAATTTACTGATTTAGGGTCTGGTAGTGGCAAAGCATGTCTATGGGCAGCTCTGACCGCTCCATTCGGGCATATCCTTGGCATCGAAATCATTGAAGGCTTGCATAATCAAGCACTCAACTTTTTGTCAGCATTTAGAAAAATAAACTATCAGTACGGCCAAACTGACAGCATGGTCGGAGTAAGTAGTTCGGAAGGTAGCGATCATACTAAAATAGAGCTAGTTCATGGATCGTTTTTATCAGATGTGCATGACTGGTCGGACAGCGCTGTGGCATTCGCGAACAGCACGTGTTTTCCTGAAGACTTGATGATGAAGATTGCCGTAAAGAGCCAGTTGATGCAACCAGGTTCTCGATTCATCACATTTACCACGTCGCTGAACTCGCCCTACTGGCGCGTCATCTGTAAGGAGCGTATGCACATGTCCTGGGGTATGGCGACAGTTTACGTTCACGAAAGGCTACAGGACTCAGAAGCTATTGAACGTATGATGGAGCAACCTCCAATTGAAGAGTCAGCAAGCAAAGATGATGACGGAATATGGATTCTTGATATTAACTAATTCAAGAGGAGTGAAAAGCAAACCAATGCGGCAGCAGCGTTGAATTCCAGTCGTCTGCGAAGCGCGCTGGGTTACTTTTGAAGCGAGAGCAAACTCAGTAAAAATACAGCAAAAGAGGATGTGCAATAATGTTTATATTGTAAAAAAAACAATTTCTCATACTACATGGCACGGTCTATGCCTCATGCTTCAGCGGGCGGAGGCGCTGAGCTGAGGAACTCGCGCTTCCACGTCATCAGCACATCCAGACTAGACGGTTCATCTGCCCCCTGTTGCACAATAGGAAACTTCACAGGCAGTGGTTGAGCTGAGCGCGGAACGGACTTCATGGCTGGGTCCTGCTCACGCTCGGTCCACCCATCCCTCTTCGTGCGGCGGGCAAACAAACCATCACTCATCTCGTCAAATGACTGTGGCTCCACACGCATTACACGCTCGGCACGCTTACGCAGGTCCTTGCGTGTATTCTTATGCACTTCTGATGCATCTTCTTTATCCCCTGCTGAGGAGACACGTGCCAGCTTCGCCTGCTCCTGCTGTAAGCGCCCACCGGCATCTCTTAAAACGGCTAGGTTTCGTCGAATGCGCTCCTCAAGCTCACCCCATAGTCCGAATAACTCTTCCATTGGCTTATGCCACCACACATGCATATCTCGATGTGTTGCACCTTGAATATAAAACTGCCGAATCCATTCGAATTCCAGCTCCGCCTGAAGCAATAATTCCATACGAATCTGCTTCGCAGTGGCTCCACCCCGTCCCCCTTGCATTGCAGATTGCACGCGCTGCTTGATACTAGCAAAAGTATGCCCTTCTACACGACACACTCGATGAGTCGATGCATATCGATCGGTGTTTCCGGCCAGCACACTGTGCTGATTGTTATGATTAAAATCATCCAGGAGAAAATACGCGTGACGATTGGGGAGGGGTATCGCCACGGCCGGAGGGGCGGTGGCAGGGTCCACCTCGCGGGAACCTTTCCCAGCAGCCGGTCCCTCGGTGTTGGGGGCTTGCCGTAGGGCGATGCGCCAGGACGAGTCCACTCCGGCCTCTCCGTCGTGGTCGCTCTGCGCCTTTTCGCTACTCGTTTGTGGCTTCTGCACGGTCTCGCGTCTACCTTTCTTACTTTGTCTCTCGGATTTATCCTCATCATGAGTGATACTTGCACTTCCTTTTGTGCCAGTCTCTTCTTTGGTGCAATGGTATACTGCGATGGTGCTGTAGTGCTGCAAGGTTGAGTCTGCATGCCATGAAACGGTACACTTTTCTCGCTTGAAAAGAGGCTCGTCTTTTAGTTGCACTACATCGCCGTCAGGAAAACATCGGTTAATCAGAGTAAGATTGTAATCACAGCTTCCATACTGCTCCCTTCCTGATTCCCTCAAAAGCTTTCTCGTGTGCTTGATGAGATCTTGATTTAATTTACCGATGGCCACCATATTCTCCGAGGCAAACTGTCCTTGCCATGGAAAACTAAACATGCGCAAGCCCAAGTATTTATAAGTGCATCCTGGCTCGCCAACCAAACATCTGGACACAAAGGTTTTAGCTACTTTGGTTCCCAAACCCAGTGGCTGCGTGAGGTCAAATTGATAACAACCTTCAGTTTCCAAGCCTTCCATGGCTTTCCTGAAGTTGTCGTGAAATCGATCAGAAAATGACGATGGAGGTTGTGTCACAAAGCCTCTATAACATACATCAATGACCTCTTTAAAGTTCTCGTCAGTAGGCACCATAAATCGCGTTCTATCTTTGGGTAAGAGATGTTTTGGACAAGGCGGCGGAAGCTCTGGACGGCGCTTAGCTTGAGCTACCGATTTTGTTTGTATACCAGAGCCGTTATCAAGTGATGATGTATCTTTAGATGACATATTTTGACACTTGATAAGATCCACTTCGACTGCACTATCTTGTTTTTCCGACTCCTTTCTCTTTTGAAGATCTTTTAAACTTAGATTAATTCCAAGTTCATGAGCTTCTGCCTGCTCAGCTAATCGCTTGGCTAGTTTATTTCTATCTCGGCGCTGCTGTTTAGTTAATTTTTCGGGCACTGTTTGCAAACAGTTTGCAGCGAGCTTGGGTTTAATCGCCTCGCGCGAAGATTTCGACGGAGCATTGGAAGATTCTGCAAAACCAATAACTCTCATACCACCTACTCTTTTGCCTTTACCTTTATTCTTTCCCATTTTTTCAATTTTTTCCGAGAAATCTTTAAGAACTGTAATTTTAGGCGCCCAAAGTGTTTTCACCGGAAACAGGGAGGATTTAGGGTGAAGGTCAAGGAAACAGAAAACAAAAGCTTAATGAGGATGATGTGGACTCGATTTCTGCTGGCGTTTGTCGGCATTGTTCTAGTTGTGGCAAAATCTCCTGATTTTTCTATTTGCGAATCCCCGGATGCATCGATAGTAGGCGGCTATTCAGCAGATGGAGACACTAAGATGGACGGGGCTCCCGTATATTCAAAGGGTGACATTGCCATTTTCCGCAACAAAGGCTTTTGGTATATTGGAAATTTAGGCCCATGGCCACCGGAAACCTATTACCGCTGTGTGGATGCAGAGGCATGCAACATGGGTGAGGACACTCCTCCACTTGGAAAGAGTACTTGGGCTGCGTCTAAGAAATTCGGTAAAGAACCTGTTCCTGAGATAGTAAAAGGAGCTTGTCAGGTTGATGAACTTTAGATTAAACCAGAATGTGAATATATTGTACTTAAAATAACAAAAATTGTTGGCTTCAGCAATACCTCGCAGCTCAGTATATGAAGTCGGAAAACGCCAAAGGCATATCCCTTAAATTATTTATCTACTACTGACAAAGAAATATTAGTCGAGAAACGCATTCTATAAACTTTATAACTTGTTCCAAACATCTATGGGGTCTCAGGTCGGGAGAATCCTCGGAAAATGTTGTTTCATTTATACATATGGACAGCGTCATTTAAAAGGCGCGTGAGTACGGTCGGACTTCTAGCTCCTTTGAGAGCTAGGGATTCTGACCTCGACCTTAATAGTAGTCCGTCGGGACATTGTGCTTGTTCAAGAGGCGCAGATACCATTCTGGCTCCGTCCCAAAGCATCCGTAATCAGATAACAGCTCCTCGCCCTCTGCGATATCGCGAAGCGCATATGAGCTATTTGTATCATACTTATCAGATTCTTCGTCGCTATCGCGGTCATGTTTATGTTCATCATCAGTGGACATATCAGTGGAAAATTCAGTATCCGTACCGGTCGTAGATGAATTCGCGGAAACTGACCGCTCTTTGTGAATTCGCGCGTATTGTCGACCCTCGCATGTGTTAGGCTCAGAACAATGGTTAAAATACCGTCCGTCGTCACTCGTTATATCAACCATATGTCCGGAATGGTTAAAGTAAGAGTATTGGAAAATGTCGTGCATGTTATGAAATTCCCCCCTAGCATCAATAGCCGCACACATTATTTCAGCCTCATCAAGGGGAATCAGCTGTACTTTGGCTTTTGATATATCCCAAATGAGAGTCCCTTTAGGTATCGGAGCAGTGGCAAACAATCCTTTTGACCCTGGTCCACCACGGGCAGGCGTTGGAGCTATCCTATACGGTACTTGCATAAATATACTGAATTTATTGTCTTGATATTGGTCAATAAATCTCTCTATAGATACAACGGTGAGCCCAGACCCAAGAAAAATGCAGGGAATATAGAATTTAGACTGTTCGTTGAGAGCCAGGAGAGTGTGGATTTTTTATCAGACCAGTTTTTCGAAAAAAATCTTCTTCTTCCTCATCTTTCTGTAGATTGAATAAAAGTCTAAAGACGATTTCTTTTTAAATTTTAATTTCCTTTCTTTTCCTATTTTCAGATATCTTTATTGTGAATTTTGTGTGTAAATAGAGCTCTAGAAGTCATGTCAGTAAATGATGAATCATTTCGTAGAATTATTAAGCACTTATCGAATGATCTTAAACAAATCACGCTCCAAGATGTTCAAGATATGAAATGGATTGTTAGAAAGAAAATAATTCTCGCTATATTTTCTGCTTCCCCAGTACTAAATGCTCAAATGCAAGATATGGATGAGCTTATAGAATCTCGGCAAAAAGCATTAGTTTCTGAAAAGCGTGCTGCTGCCAATGGAACTTTAAATGCTAATGAGCGCAAGGAATCTGAAATAATTCACCGCACCGCTCTGCTGCGGTTGTGTATATCAGGCTTAACGCAGTTGCGCTGGCCACCAGCACTTGCTGCTTTTGCTGACCCATTGCAGGATCTCTTGCATGATAAAGCTCTTTTTATGGATGCCATGCTTTATGTTTACAAAGTGGCTATTTCGCCTGCTGCCAGCTCGGACTCCTATATTGAGCATCACTCTCGAGACCATCTTGGGCCGGACAAAAGCGCCATGACCTCGGTCGTGAGTGCTCAAAAGACGAATGTAGACAGCAGTTTTAGTAGCAGCGATTCCCCGCCAAAAGCTGTGAAGAACAAGTCTTCCCACCAAAGCATGAGTGGCTTCTCGGATGCTGGATCGGAAACAGACCTCAGGAATGCGGTGCACGCCTTAGATGTGGACCAACTGGATCATTCTCATCCCACCAGTGCGAGATCATGTGTTTCTGGTAGCTCTACAGCGCGTAGCGGTGCATTCAATTCTATTCGCGGTGTTCAGACTGCTTCCAGTGATGCTATTCGTCCTGACCAGGCAGCGCTGTTGGCCACACTAAAAGTGTTGCAGCAACAAAATCAACTCCTCGGTCGGCAACTACACACCGTACATTCGGCCAATCGACGAAGAGATGAAGCCGAAGGCAGGGTTGATGCTACTTTGCTCGATCTGTTGCAAGCTGTGGAAGAGGCTGCTGCTTTGAGCAAGGATAGTAGTAAATCCGGCGAGTTGGATGCGATCTCGACCGCCGTGCAAAGCAACCCCTACATTCCTGATACGTCCTTCGTCTCCGAGGAGGAAGAGCGCGCGTTCCAACGTGAAGTTCAGCGTGAGAAGCAAGCAAAAGTCGCTTCCGCTGCAGTTAATCTTAGTGCGCGCAAAGGTATCAGCATAGGCCGTGCGACGGCGCGCACTGCTGCAGACGTCAGTGGGAGCACCACCTCAGGTGGTTCGAGTCGCCGAGTCACTTCGACTTTGATTTGGAGTCAGGTACATAGCCGTCTACAAAGCTTATATAAGCAGTGGACAGAAAGTCGCAGTGATGCCCGAAACAACTACTCCCGCTTTTGCGAGGAACAGCGCCGGTTGAGTAAACGGGACAAGGGTGGGGAGGGCGACGGCCGCA
>JACCDO011176937.1_pt1 | contig 10271 bp, 12 predicted proteins | sample 7446101 | NCBI WGS metagenome assembly JACCDO01 (sample SAMN15323440, study PRJNA562643) | freshwater metagenome | isolation source: river surface water | place: USA:Blue River Watershed | collected 2017-08-16
AACTTCAAGCCGCCCGCGAACAGGTGGTGTTGCCCGGACTGGACGGATTGATTCAGCGCCTTCGCAGCATGGCCCACCAATGGGCCGAAGTGGCCATGCTCAGCCGCACGCATGGCCAAACTGCGACGCCCACCACTGTGGGCAAAGAATTTGCCAATGTGGTCGTTCGCTTGCAAGCCGCGCGTGATCGTGTGGCCCAAGTGGCCATCCGCGCCAAGATGAACGGCGCCGTGGGCAATTACAACGCCCACATGGCGGCTGTCCCCGAAGTTGACTGGGAAGCCTTCAGCCAGAAAGTGATTGAACGCCCCTCAACGCCTCAGTCGGGCCAGCCTGTGGGTTTGGGCTTGGTGTTCCAGCCCTATTCGACCCAGATCGAATCGCACGACTACATGGCCGAGCTCTTTGATGCGCTGGCCCGCAGTAACACCATCCTCATCGACCTCTCGCGTGACATTTGGGGCTATGTGTCGCTGGGTTACTTCAAACAAAAGCTCAAGGACGGGGAAATCGGCTCGTCCACCATGCCGCACAAGGTCAATCCCATCGACTTTGAAAATGCGGAAGGCAACCTGGGCTTGTCGAATGCCTTGTTGCGTCACCTGGCCGACAAATTGCCCATCAGCCGTTGGCAACGCGATCTGTCTGACAGCACCGTGCTTCGCAACATGGGCGTGGCCTTGGGCCATGCCGTGCTCGCTCATCAATCGTTGATGACGGGGTTGAACAAACTTGAACTCAGCCCTGAGGCGATTGCGGCTGACCTCGACGCCGCCTGGGAAGTGTTGGCCGAACCCATACAAACCGTCATGCGCCGCCATGGCGTTCAAGGGGCTTATGAGCAGCTCAAGGCAGTGACCCGAGGCAAGACCGTCACAGCCGAGGATTTGCGCGGCCTCATCGCCCAGTTGGATATTCCAGAGGCCGACAAAAAACGTTTGCTTGCGCTCAGCCCGGCGACTTATTTGGGGCTGGCCTCTACATTGGCCAAGCGGGTCTGATCCAGTTCTTCGACTTTGGCGCGTTCGGCATAACGGTTAAAGCGCCAAGCCGTTCCTTCAAACTGAATGCGATGCCAGGTTTCGCGCTTTTCAGCGGGAGACATTTCGGTCCATCGCTGAACTTCGTCAAAAGTTCGGCCACAGCCTTTGCAAAGCTCGTCACCTTGACTGGTTGAGCAAATGGCAATGCACGGGGTATCGGCAGTGGTTTCGTACCAAGCCAGCCAAGCCGCATAGGCCTTGGGCGGGAAACCCGATTCGCTGGCTTGGTCGTGATGACCAATGGCCATGAGCGCATACACCTCGGCCAAGGCCCTGACTTCGGCGCACAAAGTCACCCCGTCAGGCGACGGTTTGATGTGGCGCCAATGGTTGATGGCGGCCTCAATGTCAGTGATGTGGATAGCTGCCATGGTGGGGCAGCGAGTTTAAGCGAGGACTCAAATGCGGGCCTTCATCAAGGCCATCAAGCTTTCGTTGATGCTGTGCCAACGGGAACGGATGATTTCCAAATCTTGCCAATCGGCAGGACTGAGCCGTCCCTGACTGCGCATGCGGTCGCCAATGTCTTGGGCCGATTGCAATCGATCCAGTGCACCTTTGTCGTCGTAGCGCACATGCAGGCTTTCGGCCTGGGCACGCAAAGCGCGCAATACAAAACCCTGGTCTTGCCAAGCCTTGGCCACCAAATCCCAAGCCATGGCATCTTTGGGATTCAATGCACACATCAACTCCAAGTCTTCAATCGCTGCGCGACGCTGTGCCTCTATGCCAGTGCTGATCAATGCCTTGTTGCGGAGCAAACGGTCAGCGCGCTGAAGTGCCCCATTGCCCAAAGCCTCCAAAGCCTGGCCTGGCTTGTTTTGCGCCAAAGCCATCTCGGCTTTGAGCGATTGAACCCAGCTGCGTGACGCATCAGGCAAGGGGATGAGGCGATCCAACTCTTGCCACACCGTCATGGCTTTGTCCAAATGATTGAGTCGCATTTCAGCCATGACCCTCACGTACAGAGATGTCGCCTCTTGCGTTCGTGTGGTGATATTGCGCTGTTGTGAATGAATCTGGATCAGTCGCTCCAGTTCAAGGTCTGAGGCCAATAGCACTTGGGCCCTGGCTTTGGCCATGGCAAATTGAAAACTGGTCACTGGCTCTTTTTCAGCATTCAACTGCTGCACGCGCGCAAGCGCATCGGCCTCACGCTCCGTGGTGAGCGGATGAGAACGCAAATAAGGATAGGACTGCGTGTCGTAAAGGCGTGAGGCTTTGCCCAGCTGCCTGAACATGCCCACAAAACCTTGCGGCTCATAACCCGAAGCGGTGAAGACCTGCAAGCCCATGCGATCGGCTTCACGCTCCATATCGCGCGAGAACCCAAGCTGCGAAGCCATGCCAACTGCTTGCCCTCCAGTGATCAAGGCTTGTGCGCCTGCGATGGACTGCCCTGCAACGAGTAAGCCCAGAATCATGGCACCAAGAATCAAAGGTGTTTCACGCTCGCTTTTGGAAATCATGCGCGCAATGTGACGCTGCGACACATGACTGAGTTCGTGCGCGAGAACAGCAGCCAGCTCTGCCTCGTTGTCCACCGTGGCCAGCAGACCCAGGTGCAAACCCATATAGCCACCTGGCAAAGCAAACGCATTGAGGTCGGGCTCGCGAAGCAGATTCACCTCCCAACTGAACTGCTGCTCTTGGTCTTTAGACAGCAAGCCCTGACGAAGGGCCCCCTCGCGAAGTCGGATCCAGATTCGGGTCACATAGTCATTCAAATGGGGATCTTGCTCAAGCCGGGGTGAGCGCAACAATTGAATCATCACGCTTTGTCCAATGAGCCGCTCTTGCGCAAGGCTCATGTCTGCACCATCGCCAAAGCGCGGCAAAGGCTTGCTGGAGACTTGCGCCGACAAGAGCAAAGGGTTGAGGCCCAAACACAGGCTCAACAAAGTGGTCACAACTGTTTTAAGGGGACTTGGCATGCAAATGGCGTTCTTCAAAAGGACGATGACATCTCGAACGTATGATGCACCCAGATTGTTGACCCCACAGAGTGCCTCATGTCTTTGACACATTTTGACTCACAGGGCCAGGCCCACATGGTTGATGTGGGCGACAAAGCCCATACCCACCGCATTGCTCGCGTTCAAGGGTGCATCCTCATGCAAGACAAGACCCTGGCGCTGATCCGCAGCGGTAGCGCCAAAAAGGGGGATGTGCTGGGCGTGGCGAGGATTGCGGGCATTCAAGCCGCTAAAAAAACCAGTGACCTCATTCCTTTGTGTCATCCATTGGCCATCACCCGTGTCACGGTTGATTTCAAATTGGAAGATGGCCCTTCACGCGTGGTGTGCGAGGCACGGGTCGAAACCCATGGGCAAACCGGCGTTGAGATGGAGGCGCTCACCGCCTGCACCGTGGCCTTGCTCACGATCTACGACATGTGCAAGGCCGTGGACCGCGGCATGACGCTGAGCGATGTGCACTTGCTTGAAAAAGACGGCGGTCAAAGCGGGCGTTACATCGCCGACTAATTTCTTCAATTGACAAGCATTTGAGCCCTGGGTCTAATCGGCGCTTCCAGGTAAAGGGTCTTTATGCGTTCCTTGTTGTTACGGCATTCATTGGCGTTGGCGCTTTTGGTCACCTCGTGCGCTCATGCGCAATCGGATAGGGGTTCATCCACCGTTCAGGGTGCTTTGCCGATCTGTAACAACCATGTGTTGGCCATCGGTGCCGATGATGTGGATGTGCAAAATATTCCAGCGGAATTTGGCGGCATTGATGCCCATCGGTTTCAGGCCATGCTCAGGCAGCAGTTGAATGCCTCTGCACTGAACACAGTTTTCCCCAATGCACGGTTTTTTTCACGCTCGTTTGAGCACCGCGCTGTGGCTTACCTTTACGATCGTGTGGTCTTGCAAGCTGATGTGTCTGCCTTGTCTTTTTTGATTCGCTTGTCGGAAAGCACGCAAACGCAGATTCGCACCGATTCGCTATCCGCCTTGGCCTTCATTCATTTTCAAATGGCCAGCAATGCCGACAAGCAGCGCGGTCTGGAACTCATCCAAACTGCCATCAAAGGCTTGAACAGCTATCCCGCAGTCGTTTTTTGGGGGCGTGCGCATGTGTGGGGCGACTCTTACGCCGAAAAAAATCTGAACACGGCCATGAATTTCTTGGCTGCTGCTGGCAGGATTCCCGGTGAGCGCAAGCAACAAAACAATCGCATGGACCCGCTGAACACCGAAGAGGTTCACACTCAGACCTTGAAGCACTTGATCGAAAACGTGCCCGAGATGCCCTTCCGAAGCAGCTACGAACCCGTTTATGCGCAAGGCATGGCCATCATGCGCCTGCAAGAGGACTTCAAACTTCAATACCCCAAAACCAGCGACTTCAATCCAGTCGCGCAAGCCCTTCAAGAACTCGAGGCCTTGCTTCACGCCCCGGCACTGGCTGAAGCGTTTGATGTGCCGCATTCCAAGTCCTCCGCTGAGGGTTGGGAGCAACTCAACCGTGCGCTGAGCCACCAAGAGCAACTGGCACAGCGTGTTCATGGCGCCACTGCATTGAATGCTGCACAAAAAGAGCTTCTGAACAAACTTGAGCCACTCAATCAGAAATTGCAAACTGCTTTGATGCAATCACAGCGTGTGCTGATTTCGCAGCTGATGGGGTCAAAGGAGGAGTTTCCTCGCAACATCAAGGCCTTGAAATCGCTCACGGCTGTCGATCACGGTTTGTCTCGCAGCTGCTCTTTGTCGGCAACTTGGCAATTGCACACGAGGTGAAAACCCGGATCAGCGATAGCGATGGACAGAATTTGTGAATAGGCCCTGAAGCAAGCTGATTCTCAAGCCAGCTTGACCAACATTTGGGTGATCTTGTCGATGGGCAGGTGTTCGTCCTCGACCATGCATCCCACCATGGAAAAAAAAGTTTTATCGAGCGCCTTGCGCGCAGCCGCCATTTGCTGAGCGATCTTTTCGCAATCGGCGTCCTCATCCATGAGTTTGCGAATGCCCCTGAGTTGACCCTCAACCCTGGCCAGTCTTGCTGATAGGTCTTTTTTCCGGGTTGGATTTTTGAGCGTGGTCATGAGCGTTCTCCGTGCTGGCGCATCACTGAGTGCGATGGATGGGCGATTCTAGGGATCGGTCTGGTCAATCCCGATCTCATTTTTTTCATTTTCCCGAATTGACAACTATACCCCCCGGGGTATAGTTGGCGGCTTTGATCAACCCTGGAGGACGCGTCATGCAAACCTACGAACCGCGCCCGTTCTGGCATCCGCTTTTTGCGGGCATCGTGCTGGGTCTGGTGCTATTTCTGACTTTTCTGCTCACCGGCCACGGTTTGGGCGCAACGGGCTTCACCACGCGACTGGTGGTTTGGCTGGGCCTTGGTGTTGCCCCCGACGCAACGATGGGCAACGAGTACCTCGGTGGCATGGCCGAATCCGGCAATCCTTTGTCTTCCTGGATCACCTGGCAAGTGATCGGGGTGGTGATCGGCGCCTTTTTGTCAGCCCGTTTGGCTGGGCGCTTTCGCATCCAGATTGACGGGCAACGCACGGTAGGAACACCCAAACGCCTGTTCTGGGCTGCGGTCGGCGGCCTCATCGCTGGCTTTGGCGCACGTGTGTCTGCGGGTTGCACCAGTGGACTGGGGCTTTCTGGCGCGGCCACGCTGTCGCTTGCGGGCTTTGTGTTCCTCGGCACTTTTTTTGTCGCTGGCCTCATCGCCACTCGACTCATCAAGGGAGTGAAATGACATGGAAATCATCACAGGCTTGATCTGCGGTTTGTTGTTTGGATGGGTTCTTGAGCGTTCTGGTTTTGGCAGCCCCGGCAAACTCACCGCCCAATTTCGTCTGACCGATTGGTCGGTGCTCAAGGTGATGTTCACCGCCATCGTCGTGGCCGCCATCGGCATGACTCTGGCCGAATCCCTGGGCTGGATCGCCGCTGACGCTTTGTTTGTTCCGCCCGCTGTTTTGGGGGCGGCCGCTTTGGGCGGGGTGCTGGTTGGGGCCGGTTTTGCAATTGGGGGCTACTGCCCCGGCACCTCCATGGTGGGCGCAGTTTCTGGCCGCATTGACGCTTGGGTGTTTTTGCTGGGCTTGCTGGTGGGCACGGTGACCTTTGCAGTTGGCTTTGACTGGGTTGCAGGTCTCACCGAAGCTGGCGACTTTGCGGGCGGGGACACCTTGGCTCAGGTTCTGGGCGTCAGCCCATGGATCATCAACGCCGTGCTCGTTGCTGCGGTGGTGGCGGTCTTCAAAGTCGGCACGATGTTCGAGTCCAAAGGTCACGGTGCCGTGACGGCCGCTCAGGCCGTCGAGGGCACCAGCCCCGACATGTCTTGATGCCTTCGTTGACCCATTTTTGAAAGGAAAACTTCCATGACTTCTCGTTCTACACCTCGCGCTACGCGCACGACCCGCGCGACCCGCGCCTTGGCCATCATGGCCGCCGTGGGTGCACTCGCCGCAGCACCTTTGGCTCAGGCCTCTGAAAAGCCCGCCGCCGAAGGTGCCAAAGCTTCTCAGGCCAAAAAATCAGATAACCCTTGCGGCCCTTCCAATCCCTGCGGCCCCAAGCGCCGCAAAAAACAACAAGACTGATGCAGCCATGGAAAGTGGCGATGGTTTGCTCACGGTCTATGACCATTACGCCCGTCAGGGCGTGAGTCTGGCGACCGCTGCGCTGGCAGGTGCGGACGAGTTCCGCGCTTGGCAGCACCATCCCGAGCACGACGCCATCGATCGCTTGAATGGCACACGGTTTTATTACCACGCACACGCGGGCGAGCAGCCCGCCTTCAAGGGCGAGCATGGACACTTCCATGTGTTTGCCCAAGCGGGGCAGGAGCGAACTGCGCACGCCAATTTTGTGCATCTGGTTGCCATTTCCATAGACCCGCAGGGCACGCCCCTGGGTCTTTTCACCACCAACTGTTGGGTCACGGGTGAGCGCCACTTGGGCCTCAAACCCTTGCTGGCCTTGCTCAAGGCATTCAGGTTGCAAGTGCGGGGCAGATTGGCACCCGTCGCACGGTGGATTGAAGCCCTCATCCACTGGCAACAGCCTGCCATTGCCCAATTGATCCGCGAGCGCGAAGCTCTGTTGCTCACTCATCCACAAGGCTTGAAGAAGGCCTGGGACGACACGGCATGCCATGTCACCAGCCAACACGCCTTGCCGCATTTCTGGTCCTCACTCATCAAGGAGTCATCATGAGGTTTTCTGTCCGTCATGCTTGCGTTGCCCTTCTGGGCGTGTTCATGGGATTCGGTGCCATGGCGCTGACGTTGCCTGGACCTGTGGTCGAGGCCGATTGGCTGATCGCCAATAAAAATCAGGTGCAAATCCTGGAAGTTCGCGCCGATGTGAAAAGCTTCACTGGCACAGCTGAGCTGGCCACCGACAAAGCCAGCGGGCTCAAGCAAGTGGTCGAAGTGGGAGGACGCATCCCCGGTGCTTTGGCCATCGACTTTGGCAAGATCCGCGTCACTCGCAAGATGGGCGAGTTGAACGTGCCTGCAATGATTCCTGAACAAGCCGCATTTCAATCTCTGGTTCAGGCTGCCGGCGTTCAAGCTGGCAAGCCCATTGTGATCGTCCCCATGGGCCTTGAAACCGACGATGTGGACCAAGCCTTGCGCCTGTACTGGCAATTCAAGGTCTATGGCGAAGATCAGGTCGCGGTGCTCAACGGCGGCACTGCGGCATGGTTGTTGGCCGGTCAATCCACCGCACCCGAAGCCTTGAGCACCAAAACGGGCAACTGGGTTTCCACTGCGGTGCGCATGCAATGGGTTGCAGACTCCGAGGATGCGGCCAAAGCCATTGACAACAAGCAGCAACTCATTGATGCACGCGCGGCGACGCAATATCACGGCTTGGTTTTGCGCAAAGGCGTGTTGACCCCCGGTCACATCGCTGGTGCGAAATCTGTGACGCCTGACTTGCTCACCTACAACAAGCAAGGCGCCGCATTTTTGTACTCGCCCAAGGTCTACAGCGGTTTGTTTCAGCAAATGGGCGTCTCTAGCCAACAAGCCACGATTGCTTACTGCAACACCGGCCACCTGGCTTCGGGTGCATGGTTCGTGATGAGCGAAGTGGTGGGCAACCCCAACACGCGCTTGTACGACGGCTCCATGACCCAGTGGACGATGGAAAAGCGCCCCACCGTCACGGTTCAAAAATGATTCTTAGGGCCCTCAGCGACAGTCGGACGGCGCCCACTTGGCGGGCAATGTCGCGGCTGCGCTGAGGTTAACGCCAGAAGGTGGGCTAGCACCTTCAGCCACGCATCGCCACGCCACATTGGCCCCCGAAGGCGGAACAAAATTGGCCGTGGCATCGGGCAAACCAGTGGCTGCATCCACGCTGCCTGTGTAAGGGATGAGCTTCAAGCTGCCATTGCCCGCCTGCGCGGTGGTGGTGATGGTGATGACCCCAGTGCTTGCCTCCACTGCAATTGAAGCCATGTTTTTAGTGGGTGACGGCGGGAAATAGCCAGCGGCATACCCCGAAGGATGACTGGCTCCACTGCCCATGACATCCAGTACTTGCGCTTTGGCACCACTTGCAAGCGCCAGGCCTTCGCTCACGCGAGCGCGCACCATGTAGTCTTGGTAGGCTGGCAGGGCAAACGAGGCCAGCACGCCGATGATGGCAACCACCACCATCAACTCAATGAGCGAAAAGCCCGCTTGAAGCGGGCTGGTGGAAGTGAGATGGGACCGATTCATGAAACCTCCTGATATGAACAGGGGTTCATGCTCGCGCGGCGGCACGAGTCAGGGGTTCAGTTTCACTCGGTCATATTGTGCGAATCAGACTGGCTCAGGCTCTGATGCGTGGCGCTTTTGCAAAAAGCGACCCAGCAACAGCACAAATGCCGCGCCAATGCCGGCAGCTGCAAAGTGCATCCAAGGCCATTGAACCAAGGTCTCTTTGAACACCGAGTCTGCGGAAATGGTTTCGCCAGCCACCCAGCCTATGAGGCCAGCACCCAAAGTAACCACAACGGGATAGCGCTCCATGAGGCGAATCATGAGGGTGGAGCCAAAAATCACCAGAGGGATACTGACCGCAAGGCCGATCACGAGCAAGAGCAAGGAACCCTTGGCCGCCGCCGCCACTGCAATCACGTTGTCCAGGCTCATCACCAAGTCGGCCACAAGTATGGTTCGAACCGCTTGCAACAAAGTGGTTTGCCCCGTCCCGCCTTCCTCTGCCTCTTTCTCACCTTGCAACAATTGCACACCTATCCACAACAGCAGCAAGCCGCCCACCACTTGTAGGTAGGGGATGGACATGAGCCAAACCGCCACCAGGGTGAGGAGAACGCGCAACACCACCGCAGCACCTGAACCCAACAGAATGGCAAAACGTTGTTGTTTGGGTGGCAGGGCACGAGCAGCAAGCGCGATCACCACTGCGTTGTCACCGGAAAGAATGATGTTGATCCAAATGATCTTGAGCAATCCGATCCAAAACTCGGAATTGGCAATTTCCATATCATGATCTCCAAAAAGCTCAAAGCCCGAATGCATCGGGCTTTAGATGAGCTGATGACTTGACTGTATCAGAGCAAGGTCTTGAGCAGACGACCCATTTCTGAGGGGTTGCGGGTGACCTTGAAGCCACACTCTTCCATGATGGCGAGTTTGGCATCGGCGGTGTCGGCGCCGCCAGAGATAAGGGCGCCAGCGTGGCCCATGCGCTTGCCCGGAGGGGCTGTCACACCGGCGATAAAGCCAACGATGGGTTTTTTCATATTGGCTTTGCACCACATCGCTGCTTCGGCTTCGTCAGGGCCACCAATTTCGCCAATCATGATGACAGCGTCGGTGTCGGGATCGTCGTTGAACGCCTTCATCACATCGATGTGCTTCAAACCGTTGATGGGGTCACCACCAATGCCCACTGCGCTGGACTGACCCAAGCCAATTTCGGTCAATTGGGCAACGGCTTCATAGGTCAGGGTGCCCGAACGGGACACCACACCGATGCGGCCTTTTCTGTGGATGTGACCCGGCATGATGCCGATCTTGATTTCATCGGGCGTGATGAGGCCGGGGCAGTTGGGGCCAAGCAACAAGGTCTTCTTGCCACCGGCGTCATCACCGCCTGCAAGGCCGTCAACCTGAGCGTGCCGCTGGTGGTGCGCATGAAGGGCACCAACGAAGAGCTGGGCAAGAAAATTCTCGCCGAATCCGGTCTGCCGATCATCGCCGCCGATTCCATGGCCGAAGCG
>JACCDO011373186.1_pt1 | contig 10271 bp, 6 predicted proteins | sample 7446101 | NCBI WGS metagenome assembly JACCDO01 (sample SAMN15323440, study PRJNA562643) | freshwater metagenome | isolation source: river surface water | place: USA:Blue River Watershed | collected 2017-08-16
AAACCGCCGATACGGCTTGACATTGTAGCCATTCTTTTCTAGCATATTCAAAAGGGTTATGCGAGAACGATAAAGAATATCGATAAGCCCATATGTTGCCATTCTGATTTAGGGATTTCTTCCTTTTCACCGTATCAAATTTTAAGGTGCCCCCTGCTTGATTATTGTCACCTTGACATTTCCACTGGGTGCGGGTCTTGGATCTTGTGATAATGATGAAGGAGGGCGACGAGAAGGAGAGCGTGGTCTTGATGCCGGAGCTGAATTTTGTAAACCATCCATCGCCATCGCGGTTTCGCTTGTATCCACAACAAAGGTCGCAGGGGCTTGAGGAATACCTGTTGTATAGAGCAACGCTCCGCCAAAGGCACCACCTTGCTGAAGAATGAGGGGACCTGTTGCTTGGACTCCTGTGGGCAGTCCTGGTAAGCCTGATGGCGTAACAAGCACCGGAGCCGCAGGAGGAGGAGTATTCGCAGAAGATGTAACGGGACGAGCTGTTGCAGCTGAAGGTGGTCCACTTGGAGGTGGTCCACTCGCAGGAGCCGATTCAGATGATTCAGCGTCTGAAGGCGCTGTATTAGGAGCACTACTTGCTACTACAGGAACAGCAACCGGCACTGACACTGGCACATTTGCTACCGCTGTTCCCACAACAACAGGTTGTGCTTGAGCCTGTGCTGTAGCTTGCTGTCCTGCTAAGGTCTCTTCAACTCCTGCTGCTGCTGCCCCAAGATCTGCCGTTTGAAGCGCAGAGACATTTCTAAAGACTGTTGCTGCGCCCCTCGTTTGAACTTCGGCTCCAGGAGGAACTACAACAACATTGGCTCCCTTTGGAATAGACACAACCGCACCTGGTGCTGCTTCTTCCTCTTCCTCTTCTTGTGATTCTCCTGCTATACCAAGAGCTGTCAAGACCTCTTTGTCCAAGGGTTTTGCGGGCTCTTCAGGTTCCTCAAGGCCTGGAACACCCACATCCTCAAACTCGCGAACAGGAATAGGTTCAGCCATTCTACGCAAAGCCTCCTCATCATTGATTTCAATGCCTTCAGGCAATACGAATTTTGTTCCGTATTTGGAGGTAATATAACGCATCCCCATATTTGCATACGTTTGTAGTTCATCATTGAGCAGTTGTAAGACATATGGGATCTCAATCCGACTAAACGTATTATAGCTCCGTTTATTGACAGGTAACAAAGTAAGTGTCTTTTCACGCTCAGAACCTCCAAACTGAACAGGTCCATCACACAAAGGACAGATGTAGAGTTTCTGCCGCTCATTGTATATGGGCACTGTTCCGCAACCATTGCAGACAATCATCTCTGTTCCGTCCGAGCGTTTCATATACGACTCACGTATAAATCCAGAGATACCATGCGCAATCATTGCATCGCGCTCCAACTCACCAATACGAAGGCCTCCCTGATTTCCACGACCACCTGTAGGCTGGTGGGTTCTCCGTTCACGACGTCCCAAGCCACGCGCATTCCATTTATCCGCCACCATATGCTTGAGTCGCATTGTATAGCACGGACCCATAAAGATCTCTGTAGGCATCATTGTACCCGTTTGTCCATTGTATAAAATGTCATTCCCCTGTCGTTCAAATCCATACTCTGTGAGTTGTTGCCCAATCGCAAGCGAAGGGTCTCCATCATTCATAAACATTGTGCCATTTCCAATAGCACCTGCTGTTCCAGATAATTTTCCTAAGAGTGTCTCTAAAAGTTGCGCAACAGTCATACGACTGGGAATTGCGTGAGGGTTCATGATCATATCAGGCACTAAGCCATCTTTGGTTCGGGGCATATCGTGAGCACGAATCATCATACCAATGGTCCCCTTTTGACCGTGTCTGTTTGAGAACTTGTCTCCTAATTCAGGCATACGATCGTGAGTAATCCGAACTTTGACTGTCCTGAGCCCCTTGTTGTTCTTTGTGACCACAACAGACTCTACTCGCCCACCTGTCCACACTTGCGGGGTCACAGACGCATCATTGACTTCACCATCGCGTGTTTCAACATATCGCGATACAATGACAGTATTTTCATCTACAATTTGACCAATGCGAACAATACCATTTTCATCCAGCTTGGAATAGTCCAATCCTGGCTTCAAATTGAACCACGTAGGCTTATCCTTGGGGTGAGAAATGCGGGTCGTTGTACGTGTAGTTTCATCATCTTCTTCAATCCCTTCATAGGATCTGTAATTAATACTACGAAAGAGTCCTCGCTGAAAGGAATCCGCATTGAACAGGATACCGTCATCTCGGTTATAGCCTGTATAGCATCCGATGGCCAATATAATGTTATTTCCATAGGGCATATTTCCATCCGCAATGTAATCATAGTAAATGGTTCTTACTAAGGGCGCTTGACCATAGCATAAAATATTTGCTGTGTTGTCGTAGCGATTTTGGAAGTTTGTCGCATACAGTGACACGGCCTGTTTACTCTGAGAGCAACTCAACTGATTACGAGGTGACTGATTGTGATTTGCAAAAGGAATCTGTCCTGTCATAATACTGACAATTGTGCTGGGATGAATTTCCAAATGCGAAAATGTTGTGCCCTCCTTGACATAATCAGGAAATGTTGCAATGTAGGCTTCATTCTGTTCGTAGGGATCCACGTATTCAATGATACCAGGTTGAACAGTTGTTGTCAAAAAGGTTTTGTAACGGTCAAGGCTTGGTGAGACTTCCGCGGCAAGGGGATCAAAGAATCCAGGTTCACTAATATCCTTCTTGATATTGCTTGTGCCTTGAATAAACGTATTCCATTTGGCCTCAGGATTTCGCAGGAGGGATTCAAGTTCCGCAGTAGGGATTTTATAATTTGTAAGATGAATGAGTGGTCTCATAGGGCGACCATCATCCAGATAGATAAAAATACGACGCTCACGATAACTGAATCCAACACTTGTATACGCAGGCAAGCAGCCAGTCCATTTGAATAACTTCAGAACCTCTGTTAATTCATCAGGTGTTTCTGTATATCCAACTATGCCTCCATTCATATAGACGGGCACCAAAGCAGCAATGCTGTCCAACGATACTTCATTGCACTTATACACACCCCCTCGTGTAAACAACCACTCTTCAAACGGCTCAGGATTTGTTGCTGTGCTGATGGCTGTTAAGAGTGAAAGATTTTTTGTGACACCAATACTTGCGCCTCCAGGTGTTTCACTCGTACAGAAATATCCAAACTGACTTCCATGAAGACGACGAGGAGGCTGTAGCTTCATTGTGGTATCAAAATTCAATACAACACGGCGACAGTGACTCAAAAAATCAAAGTAACTCAACCGTGATAACGCTTGAAGTGCGCCATCTTTCTCCTCCCCATAGCTACCACCCCATTTGCCCTTGAAACCCCTTCGTATCATCTCTGTCATCTGGGAACCACGGAAGAAGTCTGCATAATTTGTTGGTAAGAAGAGCTGCTGAAATTCTTTGCCTTTGTATAACGTATCCTTGTGAGGATTGTATTTGTATTCAATGGCGCGGATGACAGAGTTCTTCCAACTCTTATAAATGCCCTGAAACAGTTGTTGAATCATAAATCCCGCGGGCAAAGCGCGTTGATTGCGTGTGTCGTCGCGATCTGTATCACGATCAATCCCCACTACATTTCGTAAGATCTGACGCACACATTCCGCAAGGTAATGCGCGCGCGCCAGTGGGCGATTAGATACGTGAATGAAGGTCTGATTATCAAGAATATCAATAATGTGTTCCATACTGTAGCCCTTTGTGAAGGTTTTCATATAGGCAATTGCAGAATACGTATCCAAGAAGGGATAGGCTTCAACTAAACTGGGAATCAAAAGGGGCTCAAGGAGTTTCGTGTCCTCTGCATTTTCATCAGGGAAGATAGAACGTACAATTTCACGATCACTTGTTAAACCGAGGGCACGGAATAAGATAAACAAGGGCACAGGCAAACGCAAAAATGGAAGACCCACACGAATCGTTTTTTCCTTTCGCAAATACTGGAAACTTACGCGCTTGACTTCACGAGTCTTTGCTGACAAGCACAAGATGGATGCATACGTGTGAACTTTCGGCGATGTTGTTGCATTCTGTTCGCGTTTGACATACAACGTATTGAACGCCTGTTCCTGAACTGTTATCAAGACCTTCTCAGATCCATCCACAATAAAATAACCCCCTTGATCATTTGGGCACTCACCTGCTTGACGAAGAAACTCAGCGGGTTTCCCATGAAGGATACAATACCGACTGTGAAGTAAGATTGGAATGGAAAACAAGGGAAAATCTGTTATATACTGATCAACTACACGGGATTCATCCTCACCAAATCCCTCCACATGAGGGCCATAGGTTACACGAATGAGGATATCTGCTGTTATAGAGGCTTGATATGTCAGATTCCGTAACCGAGCTTCATTCGGCAACAATGCACGAATCTCACTACCGCCTTGAAGAATGAGAGTTGGCACTCCAATTTTAATCTTATCTCCCGTCTCTCCACCAATAAATACTTTGACTTCATAATTGTAAGTATTGTCTTCCTGTTTGTCCTTCACCAAGAGAAAAGGATTTAAACTCCGTATAATACTAATCATATCCGTCTTCAAGAATTGGTCAAAGGAATCAATATTGTGACGAGTCAAGAAGTTCTCTGTTGTTTTGAAATACCGATTCAAAATAGCCCTTGATATGGCTCGTCCTGTATCACCTTCAAGGCTTGGTAAAAAAGCAGGTGGTGTTTCACTGGTCATACTAGAAACCTATTTCTCAAACAGGTTTCTTGAATGGCTTACAAACACGAGAAGATTAAATCACGTTCTGTCGCACTGAAAAAGGGATGTTTGCACTTATAACTGTAGGAGATGTTGACAATGCTGCCGGGTCATAGGGCATCACCTTTGCTACGACATTCTGCGGACTCGGCACACCTGCAGAAACACCCTTTAGATCCATTTGCGCTACATAGCCTGTTGTAGGGGGTGATGACGCAGGGAAAGGACGATTCACCATCACATCTGCGACTTTTGCCGCATTGACCATGAATTCAGGCGCACCTCCGCGTTGTTTGCGCGTCTTACTATGAGCTTTGCGATATCTTCTTGATTTGCCGCCCTTTTGAACAGCATTAGATCCCATGGATGCCGGAATATTGGGTGTAATATTCTCTTTTCCGCAGTTGGCTGTGAGTGAATCCTGCCAGATGGAATCATAGAAGTTGAGTCCAGAAGAAACATACGCAGGAAAATGACCATACACACCATAGACACCCTGGCGTGTTGTATAATCCAGAGGAGCTCCTGCTAAGGGAGCTGCACCACCTCGCTGGCTCCGTTTCTTTGTCATACGCGGCTTGGATTTTGACTTCAATGACAGATATGCTTCAGCGGCCTTAGCATCCACCTCACGATGGAAGGTCTTCTCCCACTCTTCTTGGAATGCCGGGACTAAAGTCTTCACAGGCTTCTTGGACACGTGTGACTCCACCCAAGAATCAATGTGATCAAAGGACTTTCGCAGTTGAGGAATGGTCAATGTTGACCGCTCGTGTTTTTTGCTGTGCTTTCTGGATTTTCTATGAACCATTTGCTACTTAGATCTGGGAAAATCGGAGGTTTTTGTATCCAGGAACTTGTCCTTGGTTGGGAGGACGCGCTGCTAGATTGTTTGTCCCAACTGGACCAGTGTTCGTAGGCCCACCCAGACCCACCGCCTTCAACGCATTGTTCGCCGCCGCAGGCAACTGATTCGCAACACGATTGACCGCCTCATTCATCTTCTGAAGAGGTGCTGTGGCCGAAGCTTGGCCCGTGCCGATGAAATTGATTATGAAAAATATTAAGAAGATGACTAGACCACCAATCATCAAATACGGACCATAATTGATCAAGGGTAACTGCCACGTGCTCAATTGGTACTCAGAACCAAAGAAAGTGTAGTGCTGATAAGCTGCTATAAGCAGGAAAACAAGGGCCAGCACACCTAAGATGACAGGAGATAGGCGAGGAAGCAAAAACATAACAATGCCCGCTGCAATGAGAATTGCTAAAAGGGAAGGAATGAACAACTCCATCTGTAAACTCTTCTCCATCCTCAGATTTTGTCAATCAGATCTCGGTGCGTGAGAAAGTGAATTCTACAACACAGTTTTTCAATTCCAAGACTTGTAAGAATCTCTCCTTCCGGAGTCTTGATCAATTCTGTCCCATCCATAAACTGTTGTGATTCCTTATTTTGAATTCTGGCTCTCTCCAATTCTCTCTGATACTGCCTCCACTTGTCTGCAATGAGTTTACCACATCCCATACAACGAATAGGAATGATCATTCTATTAGTCTTATGTGTTTGTTCAATTTAAACTCAATTTTACAAACCCCCCGCGGCAAAAATGGACCCAAACCTTTCAATCACGACTTCAGAAAACTATGGGCTCCGTTGTCAATGGAAGTGGCTTGAACTATTTTGGAAGCAATCCCCTTGGAAACAAAGTTCGCGCCCTTGAAACTCAAGTGACCGATCTTCGCAGACTCATCAATGAACTCTCCTCTCGTGTTGTAACGGCTTCTGCTGGACCTCCGGGACCTCCGGGTCCTGTTGGTCCTCAGGGTCCTCCTGGCCCTGCTGGTCCCGCTGGTGCTACTGGCCCTGTCGGTCCCGCTGGTCCTAAGGGCGAACCTGGCCCTATGACCTATATTGCACTGCCTCAAGGCGCTGCTGTCCCTACACCTACTGTTGCTACGCCTCAGTAGACTCTCCCTTCTTCCGATAGATCCGCAGGGTCGCTTCAGTAATCTGAATTCCATGATTGACTTCCAAATCATACACGATCCGTTTCAAAGGCACATTCGGTAGCCTTCGCAATGTATCACATATGATCTGCTTTCTCTCTTCAGTTGGACTCTTGCTCCTTTGTTCAGACTTGACTGGAGCTATGGGTTCTATCTTTGTTTCCTCAACCTGCATGAGCCCCTTTGATGTTTGCTGTAAGGGTTTAATCTCTTGTTTGCCTGCGTGATGAAGATCATGACACTTTGCGCAAACTACCATTAGATTCGCAAGTGAATCCCTTGCAGAACCATCTTTAAAGTGGAGACCGTTTGCTTCTACGCGTGGACGAATATGATGAACCTCAAGATCTCGGACAATATCATGACCACACATCTGACACGTTTTCCGAATGACGTGTGAATTCCACGCGGAACCCTGTGATTCTTCCTCAACCTTCTTTCCAAGAATTTGCCTACGAATCTTTACAGCAGATTCCAGAAAATCGTGCGGCAGATGAAGAGCCCTTGCGACTTCAATCCCATACAAACTGGACCCCGCACCCTTATGGAGAGTCCTGTCATAGATTAAAATATCTTTCGCAGCATCATATTTGACTTTGAGGTGATAGATGCCCAAGAGACTATGATTCTCAATCTCAGGCAGATTCATTAGACCATGGAGGTGTGTTGCAAAGATAAATCGCGCTTGTTTCCTCAGTAAATGCTCAATCCCTGATGCTACTAACGCTGTTGCACTCACCGATTCCGTCCCACTACAGAGCTCATCTCCAAGCACTAAACTGTAAGGATCCGCCCTCATTAAAATATCGCGCAACTCTGACATTTCTACCGCAAAACTGGAAAGGCCTGCCCAGAGATTGTCTTGATTCAAAATACGTGTTAGTACAGCACGAAAGGGACGAATTTCAAACTTTGTCGCAGGAACAAAACATCCTGCTTGCGCAAGTAACACAGCTACACCAATAGACTTCATCAGTGATGATTTTCCAGATGCATTCATTCCATACACAAGCCATCCCATTTGATCTTGTCCAAGATGAACGGAGTGTTGTACATATTGAACCCGAGTCTGAGTAGCCTCAATCAAAGGATGGCGAAGTCCCTCCACATCCAAACTCGCATACGAATCTTCAATAAATACGGGGCGTGTATACCCCCTGGCCTCTGAGACTTTTGCAATACAATATCCAACATCAATGTCCGTTATCCAGGCTTCCAAATACTCCCAAAGACTGTTTGTATTCGTTTTTGTAAACATATCACACGCAATGGCTAATTCTCCACGAAAAGCCTCTTGAAGCCTATTTCGCAGCCCTGTAACTTTGGCTTGGATAGAATCCAAATAGGGTGTTTCTACAGTGCCTCCCGCTGTTTTCTTAATAACTACTTCTACACTGGGCAATGGACAATCATCCACCTTAGTTGGAAAGGTATGCTTAGTCCTTGCAGCAACTGCTATCACTTTTTCATCTGGCCGCTCTTGAGCTTCCTTCCTTGCAACTACCGCCTTAATTACCGTCAGATCCTTCTTGTTTCCTACAATGGTATAGACTTGGGACTCTTTTCCTGTCTCTATACTTAATCTGTCCTCGGGCAGTCCTGCCCATTTGCACAAAGCCTTGAGTTTCTCTTCAAGTTCAGATCTACAGACGCGAATTTCTTCCTCAAGAGCTGCCGTTTTGGGAAATTTCCTTGAATCCAGAAAACACAGATCTTCATTACTCTGCTTGGCCTTGTCAACTGAAAACAAAGATGTAAACTGCTTGATAAGTGCTACAAATTCCTCAAACCGAGCAATGGGCTGTTCTACACACGAATTGCTTAAGAGAATTGCAATATCCCGAAGTCGCATGTATGTCTGATCCAACTGTAAAATGTCCTCTGCTGTCACACTGTAGGTAAGAATTCTTCGGTGAATTCGTGGAAAATCATAGAGCTGACGAAGATACTTTTCCAGTTTTTGAAGAGTTGCTGGTTGGCCCTTCATAAAAAATTCCACTTTTGTGAGTCTTGAATTAAGTTCTTGAACATCCGAGATGGGTGTTAAAATACGATTGCGCATTCCTCGCTTTCCAAATGCAGTCAGTGTTTTCTGAAATAGACCCAGCACAGAATCCTCTACTTTTGTGGCTGTCATGTTCAATTGTGTTAATGCATTGTTTCCTAAATGAACTCTTCCCTTGGGTGTCCAAGGTTGAAAGGCTTGAAGGTGTTCTAGACAAGAGGGTAAATGATCCTCCATAAACCGAAGAAGACCAATCAGGGCTCGCTCTAAAATAGGACTTGTGTCCAAATGAAGATAGACACGAATTGGAAGCATTGTCTCAGGAGAATAGTGGCGCTGGAGAAAATCCGTGCGAACAAGTTCCTTTTCAAAGGCTCCCTGTTCTACTGAACCCGCAATCCGAATATGGAACAGGGCTTGCGAATTCCCAAGACGTGTCCGTAGAAAACTCTCTGTAGGTTTTGACATTGCATCTCCCCTCCAAAATACTAGAATCTCTCGTGGATTGTGAATCTGAATGGCTTGCACAAGTGTATCTGCAGACCACACCTCTGAATTTCCAGTTGTTTTTCCTTGGAATCCTGTGGTTATTCCTGTGGTCAAATCAAACAGCGCGAGTCCAAAGGAAGGAGGATCTCCCTCTTGCCAAGTTCCCTCCTCCAACCATAGTGCTGCTACATAGGGTGCCTCAGCAGTAGCTGTTTCATAGTGTGTGCCTGGCGATAAAATACGCACTGTATCACGTTTCGTGACCTTTCCTAAGGAATCTTTGACTTGATCACAGACAATAACTGTCCAATTATTTCGGGTCAGCACAGCTGCAAACTTATGAAGGGTATAATCAGGAACACCCGCAAAAAAAGATTTCCCACCTTCTGCAGTCTCTTTCTTTTCCGTTACTTGAATGTTTAAGAGTTCAGCAGCCCGCAGCATAGATGTATGAGGCTCGGCTGTTTCAAGATTTATACAGTCGTACATTTCATAGAACTTTCCTACCATCAGAAAGATACAGGTATTTTGCCCGTATATTTCTGAATAATGTTTGTAGAGACCTATATAGGTTTTCTCCATCTACTTGATTCTTATTTCTGTAACTTAAGGCCTCTTGACCTTCTTGTCTTTTTTTTATGTCTGTGTTGTCGTTTGCTCCTTGTTTTTCTGCGTCGTCCTCCTTCAGTTCCACGAAGTTCAGCAAGAAGGTGTGCTTGACAACAATGGGGCGGATTTCCCCATAATTCTGGAGATGGAAAACTCAATCCATAGGCATCAACGATTGTCTCAAGTGTGTCAAAGTCTGGAATGCCCTGTGTTCCATATCGTTCATTTCCATAAAATTCAATTGTCTCTAAAAATATTTTGTAATTCTCTAAATTAAATGCGGCAAGGACAGCCGGTTCCTCTCCTGCAGTTCCTTTTGCACAATTATCAATGTCTCCACAAAGGGCCTTTTTGAAGGCGCTCATAGATAATCCAA
>JACCDO010867316.1_pt1 | contig 10270 bp, 4 predicted proteins | sample 7446101 | NCBI WGS metagenome assembly JACCDO01 (sample SAMN15323440, study PRJNA562643) | freshwater metagenome | isolation source: river surface water | place: USA:Blue River Watershed | collected 2017-08-16
CAAAATATCGTTGTAAAGCAGAATCTTCGTCAACTGAATTATCGTTACTGATGTCAAGGCTTGTCAAATTAGAACAGTATAACAAGGATTCGAAGATCGGACCAAGACTGACTTGTGTCAATAAATTGCTTGAAATGTCTAAACACTGCAAGTATGGCATGACTTCCAGTGCAACCGCCAGCTTCACGGCCAAGTCGTCGCCCATATCTTGCTCCCTTAAGGACAGCATTGAATTGATGTCCTTGCGCATCAACAGACCTGGTCTGGGTCCGACACCGTGCTCTACACATGATGCTATGAAACGAGATCGAGCTGAAGCTTGTCTGAAGTGCCCGGGGCCTATCTCTTTACGCCCGACTTCACCTGTGTAATAGGGTAGTGCGAAGTGGGCGGCATCAATTTTACTGGTTGCTGATTCGACAGCGAACCTTGAGTCTTGGTCCGAAAGAAGGCCGCCTTTAGCAATATTTTTTGCGGCACTTGCTGATGCAATAGCTTCTGCGGCAAGAGTCTCCTCGTATCTTGAGGGTTTATCAACTCTGCCTGTGGAAAGCAAAGAGGTCGTGGAGCCGAGTGCAGCTGTATTTTTTCGCATTGACATCTGATGATAAAAATCGAAGAAAGCTACACGTGCTTGGCTACCAAAGTAAACATCTGCATCTTCCTGAGATAAAGGCGGAAGTGTCAAATACGCTGTTTTTTTGTGTTGATCAACTGACTCCTTTGCGCTATCTTCAACTTCTGATGTTACGCGTATTACTTTCTGCGGTTCAACGTCGTTTTGCACACCATCCAGCACGAATCTACCTGCAATTTCTGGTTCTTTATCTCCTCGTTTAATGTTGTCTTGTGCTTGCAAACGCTCCGCGCGTCGTTGGGAATATGGTTTAACCAGCGCATACTCCAGTGGCCTTTTCGGTTGATTTAAGTCTTGCATATGTTTTTTGTAACCATTAAAACAAGGCGAAATGTCACCATTAAGAACTTTGCTTTCTTCACCGTAACGAAAACTGGATGTGTGCTCATCGCTGTTTAGCCACCTGTCAAGAAAGCCTCCGTCACCTTCACCAAATCTAGATCGCGGACCTAACGACGTCGAAAACTCTGGTCGATCCTGCAGCCTAATAATTCCTTTTTTATCAGGAGATGTGCTGTAGTCATAAAATCCTTTTTCGCGGGAAAGCTTTTTGCTCGTAACATTCAAATCTTTGCAGCGTGTTTCCGCTGCAAGCTGTTTCTGAAGCTCAGCCCCTTGTAATGGAGGAAACTCCACTTGATTCGGCTTTCTAATGAAATCGTCAACGCGACCCATATTTACTTCAACAAAGCGGTTGCCTGAGAGGTTGCCCTCACGCTTGAGGTCATCAGCGAACCTTTTTAATGCATCTACAGGAACGGGTACTGGGGCACGCTGTGCCAAACGGTTGGCGTCATTATCCATTATACTTCAACAAAGTTAAATATTACTATTACTAAAATATATTAGTTTAGTATTATCGTAACATTAAATGGAAAAGTCCTTGTCTACAAAGACCAATCCTCTCGTTTCCTTCGTTGGATTGACCAAAATTCCCAAAAATCCCTCGATCACTTCTCGAAAAAGCACTCCTGTAAATATATATTATTTATTTCCCCTTCAGCAATGTCCGAACGTGAATTGACTGGCGGAACTGGCGCGTTCGCGCCTCAATATATTACTTCAGCGGTGCGTGATGGCGAGCTAACAGAAGGTAAGATCTTCGTTGGTGGCTTGCAGTGGTCTACAACAGAAGATGGTTTGAAGTTTTACTTTGAAAAATATGGTAAAGTTGAAGATTGCGCTCTAATGCGTGATAAAATTGGAACACCAAGAGGTTTTGCATTTATCAAAATGGTGGATCCAGCAGCGGCTGACATTATATGCGCAAATACTCATACCATTGACGGCCGAGTTGTTGACGTGAAAAAGGCAGTTTCGCGCAGCTCTGCGCCAGGACCTGCGGCAAAAGAGACTCGCAAAATTTTCTGTGGAGGCCTGCCAATTGAACTTAAAGAGGCAGAATTTCAAGAATATTTTTCCCGATACGGCAAAGTTAAAGACTGCATCATTATGTATGACCGTAATACAGGACGCTCCAGAGGGTTCGGATTTATTACTTTCGAAGAAGCAGAAGCTGTTGAGGAAGTGGTGAAAGCAAATGTAAGTATTCTTGGCAAAGCTGTCGAAATTCGACGCGCGCAACCTCGTGATGAAGGGGCACAAGGCCCTGGCGCTGTTACTACTTTCGGCGGTGTTGGCGGCGGGCGCGGAGGATTTGATAACGCAGGTCGAGGTGGGCGCGGAGGCTCTGGCTATGGTGGCAGAGGTGGTGGCGGTGCAGGGCGAGGCTTCAATGCAGGATTTAATGCTGGTTTTGGATTCGGAGGAGCAACCCTTCCACTGCCCACTGGAGGGGGATTTGGTGGTTTTGGGGCTGCTTTTAACCCCGCTCTCTTTGCTGCGGCATATGGTGCGATGAATGCGCAAATGGCTGCTGGTGCATCCAACTTGACTGAAGGTGTCTCGACCTCTGCAATCAATTATGGAGCAACTCCCGCTGCTGATTATGCTGGCTACGGCAGATCTGCCGCGGGATATGGCGGTGCAACCGCTTATGGAGGGGCAGTTGTGCTCGATGCTCGAGGTAATCAAAGCACCTCACCGGATGCGGTTGCCGGAGGTGGAGTGGGAAATGTAGCGGGAGGCAGTGCTGGCGTCAATGTGGGATATGGGCAGGGAGACCTTTCTGGGCGTAATGATGAAAGTGGCAGTCATAACAGAAATCGTAGCAGAAGTCGAAGTCGTGATCGGGGAGGAGACCGGGGCGGCAGCAGAAAGGACGCTAGGGACAGAGATCGAGACCATTACAGTGACAGGGATAGGGATCGCAATAGAGACAGAGATCGAAATAGAGACATGGACAGAGATCGAGACAGAGACAGGGATAGAGACAGGGATAGAGACAGAAATAGGGATCGAAATAGAGAGAGGGGTAGAGGTCGTTGACACTGAACTTTACAAGTTTGTACATTCTATAAATCATCAACCGATAATTCATTTCAATAGATACATGCATAAACAAAGAGACTAACTAATTTAGCATCAAGACGGTGATGGTAAAATTCTATGGAGACTTTGAATACTATCTAAGAAATAGCATTCTGGTGTTAGGAAAGCTATTCCTGCATTAATAGCAAATTTGTAGTCGGAGGCTGAGAAATCCTTCCGGCGTGTTCCGCATTTTGGCCTTCCGGCGGCATCTCCTACATACATGCACTCTGACAAATCAGCTTTAGAGCATCGATATTTACGTAGAAACTCCCACATTCCGAGGTTGGGCTTGCGATATACTTCGCTCTCTGAAGTACAGCAGATGAAATCGCAGGGAACTTGTAGTTTCGTACGAATGGAATTCACATACTGCTTGAAGTCATCGCGAGTCATCGCGCATTTGCCATTACCAAGTCCCGCTTGGTTGCTGATTATGCAAATATATGTGCCGACATTGTGTGCTTGGGCGACCTTGCTGGGAACCACTTCATGCCAGTATTTCCAATCTTCCTTGTGCGCCGCATGGGTTTTGCCGGATCGGGTCGTAATTAGAGTCCCATCCATATCAAAAGCTAAAACATTACGCGATACAGATGCTAAAGGCATACGAGAGTCCAAGAAATATAGGAGATCGGCTGTTTCGCACCAAAGCCCCACCTTAGGCATGTCGTCAGGACTTCTACTACTCAAACTACCATGGGCTTCAAGACTTATCTCTGATGCTGATACAGAATCAATCTGTTCTTGAAATGAGGTATCAGAGCGTGCTCGTTTGGCTGGAGGTAAGGAAGGATTACATTCTTCGCTCGCAATGGAGAATGTTTTAAGTGATACGTGATCTGATGGTTTGTGAATTTTCACTAGAAAATCTACCTCTGAAACTTTAGTCTTCTTCGCTATGCAAGCATGCAGCCAATTTGTACTAACAATATTCACTCCTGTTGGGGGCAATTCGACATTTGGCGCGACCATTAACAATCCTCTTAACATGTCTTCTGTGAGAAATGTACCCGTTTCTGTAGTGTTTAACTTTGTAGACTCTACAATTATATGTGTAACACTTGCATCAAGAGGCGTCCGCAAAAATAGTAATGAGCGCGGATTGATCATTATTGCCCCATATCTGAGGGCGTTTTCTTTCATAATATTGCGTTGCGCAGTGCTGCATCCAACAAGTTGAATGACATAGCCATTAAAGAACATTTCTTCGATTTTTTCCGTCATTTTAATTAATTAGTCAAATCATAGAGTTTTGGTTTACTTGCTCGCTTTATGTATTGTTTTATGGACTTGAAGCAGGTGACGTAGGCTCGCTTTGTTCGATGCTCGTGTGGGAACTCTGCTTTACTCAAACATCAAAAACTAGAGGGACGCTTCTGGGAGTAAATTGCAAAATTGGCTGGATTAAGGCGAACAATTCTACTGTTTTTTGAAATATTTTCTGTAAATCCCGTCGCATTTTTGTATTATTATCATTTATTGTCAAGAAAATTTGATAAGTCGTTATTGAGCTTGGGTTCACACCGCCTCGCGCTATAAAGCGTAAATATAAATAGTTGTTTATTTTATAGCCTGCTCTATTTAGTTATCAGCGATCATGGAGCACCATCAGAAGGGTATGGACCGCAAATGGGAGCGCCATTATATGGAGTTTCGATCTACAGTGGGTTGGGCGTTCATAGTCTTTGGCACTTTCTTTGCTGCGTCATTAGCATATTTATGGCCTCAAATGTATACTCCAGGAGTTTTTAATTCACGTATGAGTTATCATCTGGTGCTGGATATAGAGGACTTCTGGACTTGTAACAAAGATTTTAAAAATTTTGTTATAGATGAACCACCTTTAGATGAAGCAATATTTCAGGTGTTTATCTTCAATATCACCAATGCCGCTTCTGTAATTCAGGAAGGGTATAAGCCTAATGTTAATGAAGTTGGTCCTTATGCGTATCAAAAGAAAATATATAAATACGACATTTATTTTGCGGAGGAAGATCAAACGAGGGTACAATTCAAGGAATATTCTATGCTGATCGCAGTACCACCAGAAATGTCAGATGTGTGTGAACGCATGTACCATGTCATGGGCCGCTCGTATGCCTCCGCTCTAGATCCTTGTGTAAACAGCGCTTGTTTATGTCGAAATCATGATGATTTCGTCACAGTAGTGAATCCTCTGTTTTTAAAGATGATCTGGGAAGAGTCAGCTCATAGCGTTCTCGCGTACTTTGCAGTAGATGTGTTCTCTCAAGTGAAGACGCTCATTGAAAATGATTTTGTACAAGCAGCAAAAGCGCATTTGGTACCTTATGCGATTGGAGAAATTTACCAGTTTCGATGGCAGTTACAGGCCCAGACCATTTTACAGGCAATGGTCAACAATCTAAAACAGAATTACACCATAGCCGAAATTGCGCAATTCCATTCAAATCACACACGAGATCCTGCAGACCCCACAGGTAAAACGTTTATAAATCTGATCACTCCAGCACCTACGTCGTGCAATTTGAAGTACACACAGCCCGGCATGGCGGGGCTGTACGCCCCGTACCAGGTCTGCCCAATCGATGCCTTTAACTTTGATCATTTGCTTGTTGAAAACATTTTAGACAACGATCCTGAGGTGAGAAGTTATAACATGACTACAGCGGATATTCCCAGCTCCTTCTACGTGTTCAAGCACCCGAATAGCGAGATTTCCTTTCTGGATCCCGTTCATGGTGCACCAGGATATATCGCTCTTGCCTGGCATTTTAATATTTTAGAGTTCAATTCTGAAGCCGGACATACAATGTTTAACTCTACGGAAGCAGAGGAAATGATGCAGCGCCGCACCGATATCTACGCGACTATGGCGTATGGTTCTGGATACACTCGCAAGCAGTTCCTCGGCGCAAGAATTCGTATAATGGCGTCCATGAAATACCTAGCGGAAACATATACAATGAACAAACTGATTTGCAAAGGATTAGTATATAATGAGTTTGCTACGTCTTTTCAACCTGTGTCTTGCAATGCTTTCGGCGTACAATGCGTCTGGCAGTGGGGCTACATGAAAAAGTACCACGGCACTGACTTCACTTTGAGTGAACCATTGATTCTGAGTCTGATCGACATCGATTCCAAATTGAATACCAACCCCATTAATATCCAATATTTAGGTAATTCAGGTGGTTTCTATAATTCTCATATATATTGTACGAAAGTATATGCGCAGGGAATGACTGATCCTTGCTATGACCTGGAGTTCACGGCACGCGCCGCCTTGGTGCGGCAACCAGGAGGACTCTTTGCCGTGGCTACTGGAATAGATCTTGTCAACGCAACCAAGCTCGCCATCAGTTATAGTCTTTTATCGAAGCCATTGAAAGATTATTATTTCAATCAAGCGTGCAATATGAGCTCGCTGCTGCATGAAGTGTACCCGACATTTTCAACATTTCATGATAAGTATGTCATTAGGTATCTCAACAAATATCGCGATGTTGGATTCACTCATACCTTCACAGAAGGTAATTGGAAAGAAATTGGTTGGGCGCAGTTTGGCGGAGGGTTTATCACTGACACGCTGACCTATGTGCGAAGTACGTATCAAGTCGTGCGAGATGGTATGTGGCACTTCGGACCCATCGATCTGTGGAACGGACTTATTGAGTACGGGGCGTGGGCCATCAAATCTGGATACCCACAGGCTTGGATATACAACCCCTACGATGCAGGAGCTCTTCTTGCTGCGATGGCGGACAAATCAGCGCCGGGAGTGGCATTCCGAAGACACGTCGCGTACACGGGTACAACCTTCGTAGGGGATGGGATCCCGTCCAACTACGTCAACGGCGTGGGGGATGTAGGTGAATTGGCATTCACGGCAGAAGCGAATAGAGGAGATTTCTCATGCACGGGCATCTATCAGCACGCCTGCAGCGTGTTGAATACGTTTTTCAACTCGTCTGCTGCAGCCGCTGATCAAGTCGATGCGTTATTTCAAATATGCAAAAAACAAGTTTTCGCGGCAAATCCTTGGGTTGTCAATTGCGCGACTTTTGAGACGTCCATGACCTCCCCCCAGCAGGGCATTCAGGTATCGCACACAGACGTCTACGGGCACCTGCATCCGCATCTCAAGTCCCGCGGCAATGTTATCTATCAAATGATGTTCTCTCTCACAACAGATCTGAAAATCAAGCAAGGTTTATGGTGCTTGACTTTTGCTGGATGTACTTACACGTGGGGAGGCATGTTCAGCTCGAGCTCTGTACGCAATATCCTCTTCAACGGTTACACGGAACCTTCACTCTTACAATTTTTAAACATGAAACATGAACAGGATGGTATTGAATTCCAATGCAAGAATGTCATACAAGGTTCATGTGGTAAAACTTATTTAAAATGCGATGATTCAGGTGTGGTGATGTTGCTGCCGGGCGGCGGAGAAAGGCACATGTCCTACAGCACCTCGCTAAAAGACGAGTTCTTCGCCCCTTATCTGGAGCTGGTAGCAGGTACTGACGAGCTTATTTGGGAGCATTCCATGAATGCTACTAAAAGAGCCCGTGCACATTATGTTAAGCATGTAAACCCTATGAATATTGTCCGAGTAAGAAACCCCTATTGGGCCGCGTACCCTGCCTGGGACACCGACGACGTCGCATTTCATAAATACTTTCAATGTCAGAAACGCACCCTCGGGGGATTGCCGAATCAATTCAACTCATGTTTTGACATGCTCAATACGGGTAAGCAGAATGTTAATGACAGCCGCAATCAGATAGAATTCTACGGTAATGACACCATTTATTTTTTTCAGGAAGGATTGAATGTCAACGGTAGTACGTACATGCAGAATCCTATGAGCCTGTGGGACGGATTCATGACATACAACTACACTTATCAGGGTAGGACAACTGGAAGCAAATATTTCGAAATGATTTCTCCGCGCGTTTTCTATAAACTGCATTCGCTGTCTTTTCAATTAAACCAAAATATGTTTATTTACGACTGGCAAAAGAATGTCCCAGTTCCCATCCCTATTCCGGACACATATACTGGTAATAGATTTGATCGTAGTTTAATTGTCAATGTACGGCGTTTTGTTTAATGGGAAGAGACGTGGAAGCCACTCGCTGCACTCGGCTCTCCGAAGGACTCGTTTGGCATGCGCTACATCATCCCGACGGACATGGCGTCGTTGGAGCGTCTGGCAGGCTTTCCTATTTTCGCAGGAACTCCACATGCCTATGGGAACAAGCTGTGGGGCGGCACTGAATTCGGTCATGTACAAGGCTACAAAATGGATTCAACGACGCAACGCACTTATATAGACTACGAACCTGTCACCGGACGCGCTATCCGACAGGCCATTCGACAGCAGGTCAATCTGCGCATCGAAAAAGGTCCCCTGTATCCGAATGTGTTCAGCTCCCAGCAGCGATGTATTGCTCCTACAAAAGCATTTTCAGCGAACACAGGTTTTGGATGCTTTGCGTACGTACCGTTGATGTGGTTTGAAGACTCACGCGTCATCTCTAATGCAGAATTCTATAGAATGCATGACCACTTCTTCAGGCGGCCAGAGCGCGGGGCTATGCTGCAACTCATTGGGGCTGTTGTTGGCAGCGTTGTCACCTTTGCAGGCTTGTGTCTCGTGCTCAACGAAGCGTTTCATCGCAGGAATTTCAAACGCAGAGTGTACGTCGATTAGAATGATGACACGATTCTGATTATTATATCATTGATTATAATGAAAATGTTATATATACTAAATGAAATTGAAGTTATATGCATATCTATATATATATATAGGATGGACGGATGCTAGTCGTCCGTTTCTGACCAGGCGTTGGGGATCGCCCTGCCGTAGTCAGCAGGGTCCGCCATCCAGCGGTGGCACGTCAGCTGTATAGCTGGGTCGCATTTCTCGATACCCATACACATACCAAAATGCGCATCGCCTGCTGACGAATGTAGAGTGGTACCCGCTTCGCAGTTGATGTCCAGGACTGTGGCGTAAACACCGTGCACCAGGCATCGCGACATCGCATGGTCGCTGGCGTAACAGGTGTGCTCCTCGCTCATCAGATTCATACATGCATCTACCAATCGCGCACCACCTGTCAAGTCGACGTAAACGTCTGGGCCGAATTTCTCCCAGCTCAATTTCGACGTACGGTCGTCTTCTGCGATGCAAGATTTGCATGATTCGCGTGAGGCCTCAAGCGCCTGCATCATAATCTGTAATCGGGATGTTTGTACAGGGTCTCTTGCCGCATCCCCATTATCTGGAGGACCTGAGATACGGCTTTCAAGCAGTCGATCGATCGCACCACGACCCATGAGATAGCCCGACCCGCCGTAAAAGAAACCTTTTTTCGTTATCTTCTTACCGTGGGTCAACTGACCCAACACTTTCGGACTCACTTTATCGTGCATACTTTCTTTGATAAATGTGTCCAAAGGGCCACCAAGATCCAGCTTGGCGATATTAACCCACGTATCATCATCCACAACGAAGAGGAATTCTGGCTCAAACAGATGCAACACATGTGCGATTGAACGCATTGTTCGCCTTTGTGCACAATTGTAACCAGCTGGTAAAATATTTAATTTACTGGTTGGCATATAGTTGTAATAGGCTAAAGAAGGAGATAATGTTGTGCAAGTGGTTGATCCGATTGTGCACGGATACACCTCTTCAGTTGCCAGCCAACCCACAATGCGATCTTTACGGGACACCACTGATTGCGACTTCAAGATTTCAATCTGAGCTCGCGCCAGGCTAAAACGGCTCAAACTGCTCACCCAAACCAATAATCCGCGCACTTTAGCTTTGGGGGGGTCAGCAAGATAATGACTTTGAGTGGATACGGTGTCGTCCCGTAACCTGTTGCGAGGGGCAGGAATCCAAAAATCTTTTTCTTGGCACTCTTCTAACTTGCGTCGAGCTACTGCATGCAAAATCATTGCCAAGCGAGCGTGAGCTGCATCTTTGGTATTGGGCTCTTCTACTGCATGGCGATGACGGCTCGTTTGGGTATCTCCTGCACCAGCACTGGGATCGGCACCAAACACATCAGTGAGTGTAAGAGAGCATGTCAAGTCCATGTCCGGGGATTTGGGAGATGGCATTAACAGATCAACAGGAACTAGCGCCCTAGGGTGTGGCTGACATATTCCAGGACAAGCATGTGCCGCAAAATCGAA
>JACCDO011245849.1_pt1 | contig 10269 bp, 11 predicted proteins | sample 7446101 | NCBI WGS metagenome assembly JACCDO01 (sample SAMN15323440, study PRJNA562643) | freshwater metagenome | isolation source: river surface water | place: USA:Blue River Watershed | collected 2017-08-16
CCGACGTTAGAACTTTCGTAATCGACACTTCGGTGTTGATATCCGACCCAAAGGCCATGTTCAAATTTGCTGAGCACGAGGTGGTACTTCCAATCGTTGTGATCAACGAGTTGGAGAAAAAGCGCAACGACCCAGAAATTGGCTACTTCGCGAGAAAAGCACTTCGTTTTCTAGATGACCTTCGCAAAAAGCACGAGCGATTGGATTTCCCTGTCGAGGTGGGCGATGGCGGAACGCTGCGGGTTGAACTAAACCACATCGATCAGTCGATCCTGCCAACCGGCTTCCAGCTAGGGGACAACGACTCCAGAATCCTCGCCGTGGCAGCCAACCTAAAGAGCGAGGGCTTTGACGTCACGGTGGTCTCTAAGGACCTCCCAATGCGCGTCAAGGCCTCTGCCATCGGCATGAAGGCAGAGGAATACCTCCACGAGCTTGCCACCGATGAGTGGAACGGCGTTGCCGACCTCAACCTCTCCGGCGATGAGATGGCGGATCTCTACGACACCGAAGAGCTGAAGCACAAAGACGCTAAAGATTTGCCGGTAAACACCGGGCTAATCATCCACTCTGAACGCGGAAGTGCTTTGGGTCGGGTAACCGAGTCCAAGACCGTCCGCTTGGTTCGCGGTGACCGCGATGTCTTTGGCCTCCACGGTCGCTCTGCTGAGCAACGCCTAGCTATCGATGCCCTGCTGGACCCAGAGATCGGCATTGTCTCACTCGGCGGTCGCGCAGGAACCGGAAAGAGCGCGCTAGCGCTTTGTGCAGGTTTGGAGTCGGTGCTGGAGCGCCGCCAGCACAAGAAGATCATGGTTTTCCGTCCGCTTTACGCCGTAGGTGGTCAGGAGCTTGGTTACCTACCTGGAACCGAAGCCGAGAAGATGAACCCTTGGGCGCAGGCCGTCTTTGACACCTTGGGTGCTTTGGTTTCTAAAGAGGTAATCGACGAGGTAATGAATCGTGGCATTCTCGAAGTGCTGCCACTTACCCACATCAGAGGTAGGTCGCTGCATGACACATTTGTGATTGTCGACGAGGCTCAGTCGCTAGAGCGAAATGTGCTGTTGACCATGCTCTCTCGCATCGGACAGAAGTCCCGAGTTGTGCTAACTCACGATGTTGCCCAGCGCGACAACCTAAGGGTCGGTCGTCACGATGGCATCGCATCGGTTGTGGAAACGCTCAAGGGTCAGGCGCTGTTCTCACACATCACTCTCACCCGGTCTGAGCGAAGTGAGATTGCTGCTTTGGTAACTGACCTGCTGGACTAGCCTGTGGATTGCGGCAAGCAAGCCTGCTGCCATCTCGCTAACTTCGGTGCGTGATTGAGTTAGTTCTGTTCATCCCGCTACTGTTTCTCGCCAGCGTCACTTGGCAGCTCGTCGTATATGACTTTCGGGAACACCGGCTCCCCAACAAATTCACGGTTCCCCTGATCTTCGTCAACGCAGGAACCCTGCTTGGTTTAGGACTGGCAACAGGTCAATACCCGCGGCTTACTCAGGCCAGCTTCGCGATGGGAATTACCTTCGGCATCGGTTGGCTATTGGCCAAGTATGCCGAGCTTGGTATGGGGGATGTGAAATTGCTGGTTGCGCTAAATGGCTGGCTAGCCTGGCATGACCCATGGCTAATCCCAGTGTCTCTTCTTTTCGGACTTATAGCGGCAAATCTCTTCGCGTTGAAAATCTGGATCCAAAGAAAAGACCCCAGAGAACACATCGCTCTGGGGCCGTTTCTGCTGCTGGGCTTTTACCTGGTGGCAATCGTTCCCAGCTGGCAGATATTTACTGCGGTGGGCGAGTCATTGGCATGACGTCTAGCGCCTTGTCCAATTGCTCCATGGTCAACTTCTCACCATCCACGTAACCAAGTTCAATTGTTGCCTCTCGAACCGTGAGGCCCTTCGCGACCGAGTGCTTTGCGATCTTGGCAGCAGCCTCATAGCCGATGAACTTGTTCAATGGGGTAACAATCGATGGGCTCGACTCGGCAAGGGCCTTGGAGCGCTCGACGTTTACCTCTAGACCGGCAACAGTCTTGTCGGCTAGCACGCGCATCGAGTTGGCCAAGAGTCGGATTGACTCCAGTAGGGCATTGCCCATCACAGGAATTGCAACGTTGAGCTCGAAGTTTCCAGATGCTCCAGCCCAGGTGACGGTGGCATCGTTTCCGATGACGCGCGCGCAAACCATTAGGACAGCCTCTGGAATAACCGGGTTTACCTTGCCAGGCATGATGGAGCTGCCAGGCTGCAGGTCTGGGATGTTTAGCTCGGCAAGTCCGGTGTTAGGGCCAGAACCCATCCAGCGCAGGTCGTTGTTGATCTTGGTGAGGCTAACGGCAATAACCTTCAAAGCGCCAGATGCCTCGACCAGCGAGTCTCGTGCACCCTGGGCTTCGAAGTGATCCCTGGCTTCGGTGATTGGTAGGCCGGTGTCCTTGGCCAATAGGCTAATAACCTCCTGAGGGAAACCCTTTGGGGTGTTGATACCTGTGCCGGTAGCGGTTCCGCCCTGTGGAACTTCTGCCACTCGAGGCAGGGCTGCGTTGATGCGCTCAATGCCATAGCGAATCTGCGCTGCATAACCGGCGAACTCCTGGCCAAATGTCACTGGGGTGGCATCCATTAGGTGAGTACGACCTGGCTTTACGTAGCCATCCCAGGCCTTGGCTTTGGCCTCCAAGAATCCAGCTAGGTAGTCAAGGGCTGGAAGTAGGTCGTTTACCAAAGCATTGGTAACCGCAACGTGCACCGATGTAGGGAAGACGTCATTGGAGGACTGAGAGGCATTGACGTGGTCGTTTGGGTGAACTTCCTTGCCCAACTTCTTTGTGGCAAGTGTTGCCAAGACCTCGTTCATGTTCATATTGGAGCTAGTGCCGGAACCGGTCTGGAAAACATCGACCGGGAAGTGCTCTAGGTGGTTACCAGCGATAACTTCTTCGGCGCTCGCGACAATTGCAGCGGTGATGTCATCAGCAAGAATGCCGAGCTTGTTGTTTGCCTGAGCCGCAGCCTTCTTGATGCGAGCCAAGGCAATCACATGCTCTTTCTCAAGGCCGGTTCCGCTGATCGGGAAGTTCTCAACAGCGCGCTGCGTCTGCGCGCGATAAAGGGCATTGACCGGGACTTTTACCTCACCCATGGTGTCGTGTTCAATGCGGTATTCCATGCTCTGCTCTTTCCTAGTTTCTCTTTTAGAGGTCACCGTGCGAGACCACCATGTGGATATCGCCAAGTTCAAGTTTGTAGTTCGCACCTACCACAGCAAGTTTGCCAGCTTTCACGGCCTCAGAAATCACTTTTGAGCGCTGCAGAAGTTCTTCGATGGTGTCTGAGACATGTCTGGTGGTTATTGCATCGAGGGACGTCTCACCAAGTTCGGCACTTCTTTCCAGGGTGGGGCGCATTCGATCAACCAGGTTGTGAATGAACTCACCTTCAAGTTCCAACTTGCCGGAGGCCGCCGCTATCGCAGCCTTTACCGCTCCGCACTCATCGTGACCCAGCACCAAAATCAGTGGCACTTCGAGCACTTCGACAGCAAATTCCAGTGAGCCCAGAATCGTCTCGGCCATAACCTGCCCGGCGTTTCGGACCACGAACAAATCACCCAAACCGACATCAAAAATCATCTCGGCAGCCAATCTGGAGTCCGAGCAACCAAAGAGCGCAGCAAAAGGAAGCTGCTGGTTCGCCGTCGCCCTTCGGACATCTGCGTCTTGTCTGGGGTGAGCCGGTTTGCCAGAAACAAAGTTCTGGTTACCATCAACCAGAACTCGCCATGCCTCTTTGGCCGTTTGAGGTCTGCCCACTATTTGCCTGCGTTTAGCTCGAGGCTGATCGAGGTGGCGAGTTTGTTGAAGTCTTCCTCGCTGGCGGTGCCATAGATGACAACGGCCTGGCCGTCAAAGGTGTGCACCATGGCATACTCCTTGGTTCCCTTGGGAATCGATGGCAATAGCGTTGGCCAAACCTCCCAGGTTCGACCTTCAATCTCCACGGTGACATCCAGCCAGTTGCCCTGGAGTTTGTTGGCCAACCAAGAGGTATTTGATTCAAAGGCCTGGGTAAGTCCTATGTATTGGTCGTCTGGAGTGATAAAGCCGACATACCAGGTCTCGATTCCAAGGTCCTTCTCAACCCGGGCAGCGTTTACCCACCAGTCAGTCTCCAACTTCGGTGCAATCAAGGGTTTCTCAACGCTGGCCTGAACGGTTTGGGTGATTCCAACGTAGTCAACCGGTTGGATTCGGTTGCTGTCGTCGCGAGGCACTAAAAGCACAATCACCGCGGTCAGCGCCAGGGTTACCAGCAGTGAGTAAATCAGGTTGCGGACTGTTTGCTTAGCTCTCCGCTCGGCAGCACTACTCACTTGGTGTCTTTATCCTGCATCGCAGCATCCAGTTTCTTGCGAGCTCCAGTCAGCCAGCTCTCGCAGTGCTTTGCAAGGGCCTCGCCGCGCTCCCAGAGCGCCATGGAGGCCTCCAGGGAGACGTTCTGCTGCTCTAACTCGGCAACAACTTTCTGGAGCTCGTCCCGGGCCTGTTCGTAGCTAAGTGCTGAAATGTCTTTGCTCATTTGATATCCCTAACTTCATCTGCCGTGGCAGAAATTTCCTGCTTGCTGGTTCTAATTACAAGTTTCTTGGATTTGGTGATCTTGGTGATTGGTTTGCCCTGTTCATCGGTGATAACCGAATAGCCACGATCCAGGGTCAACTGTGGAGATAGCGAGCGAGCCTGGGCATGCAGCTGCTTCACCTCAGCCTCACCGCGTTGCAGTCTGAAATCCAAGATCTCGCGAATTCTTCGCGTTCCAGTTGCAATAACCTCGGCCTGGGAATCTACGAATCCGTATGGAGAGGCAATAACCGGTCTAGAGATCAATTGACTCAGAAGCTGAGTTTGAGTGTCTAGGTAGCTGGTGACTCGAAGCCGAATTCGCTGCAATGAGATGGCCAAGCCCCGGCGCTCCTCAACAACATCTGGCACCACACGCTTGGCGGCATCGGTTGGGGTGGAGGCTCGAAGGTCGGCCACCAAATCCAGCAGTGGCTGATCATTCTCATGCCCGATGGCAGATACAAAGGGTTTGCTCAGTTGTGCTGCTGCCCTTACCAATCGTTCATCGCTGAATGGCAACAGGTCTTGGAAGCTGCCGCCACCGCGGGCAACGATGATGACATCGACATCTGGGTCGGCATCTAATGTTCTAAGCGCTAGCAAAATCTCATTTACAGCCTTATCGCCCTGAACATGGGTGTGCTCCACCTGAAACTGAACCTCTGGCCAACGTAGTTTGGCGTTTTGCAGAATGTCCTTCTCGGCGTCTGAGTTGGCTCCGGTGATCAGGCCAATCTTGTTTGGCAAAAACGGCAGTGGCTTCTTTCTCGCAGGGTCGGCGAGTCCCTCTGAGATCAGTTGAACCTTGAGCCGCTCCAAGCGCTCCAGCAATTCGCCTAGACCAACCTTGTGCATTTGAAGCACGCGCATGGTGAGTTTGCCGTTTTTGGGCCAGAAGGTTGGTTGCAGCAGTGCGACTACTCGATCGCCCTGGGTCAAGCCAGGAGCTATCTCGGCTCCAGAATTAGCGAAGGCGTGAATTTCAACCGACATTTCTACGTCTAGGTCGCGGATTGAGGCAAAGACCCCGGCTGGTTTTTCGGAATAGGCCTGAAGTTCACCCTCGACCCAAACTCGACCGAGCTTGTCGATCCAATCTTTGAGGCTCTTGGAAAGCTGAGAGACCTGCCATGGGGAATTCTCGGTGCTGACTCGTGATTGACTATCGGTGACCGAATTAGTTTCCAATCCGGCCTCCTTGGTCGCTTTCGTAGAATTGTGTGGTGACTATCATCAAGGATACCGACCAGGCCGACAGTTTCGGCACCAACAAGGTGCTGTTGGCAGCTCCTCGCGGATACTGCGCGGGTGTTGACCGCGCAGTCATCGCTGTCGAAAAAGCGCTCGATCACTATGGCGCTCCGATTTATGTGCGCAAGCAAATCGTCCACAATAAGCACGTTGTGGCATCGCTCGAACGTCGCGGCGCAATTTTCGTTGATGAGGTCGACGAGGCCCCCGAGGGCTGCATCATGGTTTTCTCTGCCCACGGCGTATCTCCGGCCGTCATTGAGGCCGCCCAGGCCCGCAACCAGCAAACCATTGACGCCACCTGCCCACTGGTGACCAAGGTGCACCGAGAGGTCCAGCGTTTTGACAAAGAGGGTTACGACATCCTGCTGGTAGGGCACGAGGGCCACGAAGAGGTTGAGGGCACCGCTGGCGAAGCGCCTCATGCGGTGCAGTTGGTAGATGGCCCAGACGGCATTGCAAAAGCAACCGTTCGGGACCCCAAGAAGGTTATCTGGCTCAGCCAAACCACCCTGTCGGTGGACGAAACCATGGAGACCGTAGTAAAACTCCGCGAGAAGTTCCCAACCTTGCAGAATCCACCTAGCGATGACATTTGCTATGCAACTCAGAACCGCCAGGTTGCAATCAAGAAGGTCGGAGCAGACAGCGACTTGGTAATCGTGGTCGGCTCGGCAAACTCCTCAAACACCGTCAGGCTGGTCGAGGTTGCGCTCGACGCCGGAGCCAAGGCCGCTTACCGCGTGGATGACGCAACTGAGATTGAAGACTCTTGGTTTGAGGGCGTGAAGACCGTTGGCGTTTCCTCCGGTGCCAGCGTCCCTGAAGATCTAGTTGATGGCGTGTTGGCATACCTTACTGAGCGCGGTTACGGAGACGTCAGAACCGTCACCACCGCAGAGGAAGACGTCCAGTTCTCGCTACCAAAGGAATTACGTAAGGACCTTAAGGCTGCTGGCGAAGACGTCAGCAACAAGACTCAGCGGAACTAACCCAGTTTCTTCTCAGTCACCAGGTTTCCGTCTCGGTCATAGGTTCGCCACATCCCGATCTGGGCACCTCTGTTGAACTCGCCGCTGCGCATCAGCGAGCCGTCTTTGCGATAGAACTCCCACAGGCCGTGCATTTCGCCATCTAGGTAGTCACCCTTAAAGCGAGGAAGCCCGTTTTCATAAAACGGGCTTCGCTCTGTGTGGTTTTCTACCACTTAGACTTTCCGGCCGAACCCAGCTGGGTGGCAGCTTCCACTACGCGGGCGGACATGCCAGCCTCGGCAGCCTTGCCCCAGCCGCGTGGGTCGTAAAGCTTCTTATTTCCAACTTCACCGTCGATGCGCAGCACGCCGTCGTAGTTCTTCAGCATGTGGTCAACAACTGGACGGGTGTAGGCATACTGCAGGTCGGTGTCGATGTTCATCTTGATAACGCCGTACTTCACAGCATCCGAGATCTCCTGCTCGGTTGAGCCGGAGCCACCGTGGAACACGAGGTCAAACGGCATCTGCTTGCCGTACTTAGCACCAACCTCTTCCTGAATTTGCTTGAGAAGCTCTGGGCGAAGCTTGACATTTCCTGGCTTGTAGACGCCGTGCACGTTACCGAAAGTAAGAGCAGCCATGTAGCGACCGTTCTCACCTAGACCAAGCGCTTCTGCGGTAGCCATGCCGTCGGCAACGGTGGTGTAGAGGTGCTCATCAATAGCACCTTCAATACCGTCTTCTTCGCCACCAACAGCGCCAACCTCAATCTCCAAGATGGCACCGATGTTCTTGGTTCTGGCCAAGAACTCCTTTGCGATCTCTAGGTTCTGGGCTAGCGGAACCTCAGAGCCATCCCACATGTGAGAGTTGAAGATTGCCTCACCGCCGGCCTTCACGCGCTCTTCAGAAAGCGCGATCAGTGGCTTTACGAAGCTGTCCAGCTGCTCAAAGTTGCAGTGGTCGGTGTGCAGCGCAACCTTGATGTCGTAGTTCTTGGCAACCTCGCGAGCAAACGCAGCAAATCCAAGAGCACCAGAAACTCGGTTCTTGACCGTTGGCCCCGACCAGTAGTCAGCACCGCCGGTGGTAACCTGCAAAATTCCGTCGGATCCGGCGGCCTGAAGGCCAGCAAGCGCGGCGTTCAAAGTCTGTGAGCTGGAAACGTTAATCGCTGGATAGGCAAAGCCACCGGCCTTGGCGCGGTTAAGCATCTCTACATACTGTTCGCTGTTTACTACACCCATGTGAGCCTCCTTAGGCCTTGGCTGGCTCGCCTAGTAGGCGGCCACGATCTGGAATTAGTTCTACGGTTGGCTCGACTAGGTTGTCGATGGACTGCAAGCCGCTGGTTGGCTGCTGAACCTTGGCGGCACCCCACTGCACTGCAGCGGCAATACCCTCGGCAACGTCGAAGCCAACGCCAAAGTCCTCAGGTCCGGCTGGGTGGCTCGTAACAGCCGCCAGGAAACCAGCGATGGTTGAGTCACCGGCACCTACGGTGTTGATTACCTTCACCGGAGGGGTGTAGGCATGGATGGCGTGAGTCTTGGTGATGGCGACGATGCCGTCTACACCAAGCGACGCCATAACGCAGTCCACGCCCCAATCGTTTAGCTCGCGCGCTGCATCAATTACGTCACCCACAGTGTTGAGGTCGCGACCGACACACTCGGCAAGTTCGTGGGCGTTTGGCTTCATGATGGTGGCCTTGCCCTGCTGTGCCCAGTAGCGCAGCGCTGGTCCGGATGTGTCCAAGATAACCTTCACGCCCAGAGCCTTCATGCGGTCAAAGAGCGGGTGCAGGTCGATTACCTCGCCGGTTTCGGCAATGTCAGGGTGAGCACCGGCTACAACCAGCCACTGCGCATCGTTTTCGAGCACGGTCTTCTCGGTCAGCGCAACCACTGCATCCCAATCAATTTGCTTCAGAGGTCTTGGGCTCTCGTTGATCTTGGTGGTAGGTCCGTCGTACTCAACCACAGTGGTGGAAACACGTAAGGTGCCTTCAATCCAAAGGGGAGTCAAAAATCCAGAACCAGTGCGCTCGAGCACGCCTGGGTCGGCGTTTCCGATTGGAACAACACCGGGGGCCGGGATGTTTGCCAGCTGCAGGCCACGAGATACGTTGATGCCCTTGCCGGCGAGCTCTTCACCGACGCGCTCAGCGCGGTTTACGCCACCTTCGACCAGATTCTTTACGAAATAGGTACGGTCCAGCGTTGGAGAGGGTGTGAGAGTAACGATTGGCGATTTGATGCCAGCCATTAGGGCTCCTAGATGTGAGAAAAGTAGATTTAGCACTCACATCGTTGTAGGTACCGCAAACACTATAACCAATAAATCGACAACAAACGTTAGCCCGCAATTGGCTTTATCTTTACCGAGATTGCCAGCCCCGAAAATGCAGCCTACTGATTGAGCGATTTCAGGGTCTGCTTGGTTGCCAAAAGTAGATCTTCTAGTGATTCTGCATCGTGACGATTGGCCATGTGAATCACGATTCTGGCGCAGGCATCGGCGTCTGCAAGCGCATCGTGATGCTGAAACTCCTCGTGACCTGCGGCATATGCCACGGCATTTAGCCGATAGCTCTCCAGGTTGTAGCTCTTGCGCGCCATTAGGAGACTGCAGGCATAGCTCAAATCCGGTAAATCAAAGTTCACCTCTTGAGCCGCTGCCCGAAGCACTCCCATATCAAAGCTGGCGTTATGGGCAATGAACGGCAACCCTTCGGTGAATAGCAATAGGTCCGGCAGCACATCTTCCCAATTTGGAGCATCAGCAACGTCTTCTTGGCGAATGCCATGTACTCGGACATTGCCCTCGTGAAACCAGTTGTGCGGATACGGCGGTTGAAAAAGCATCGAGAGCGACTCTTGTATTTGGCCGTTTCTTACTCGAACCAACCCCACCGCACACGGCGATTGGGCAGCTCCATTCGCGGTTTCGAAGTCGATTGCCACAAAGTCCAAGGCCATCAGGCAATTATGAAGCAATAAACTTTCGCGGTGGCCTTAACTATCGGAATCGTGGGACTGCCAAATGTTGGCAAGTCGACCCTCTTCAATGCACTCACCAAGAACAACGTTCTGGCGGCGAACTATCCCTTCGCAACCATCGAGCCAAACATCGGTGTGGTGAACCTTCCAGATGCCAGGCTTACTCGCCTCGCGCAGATCTTTAACTCTGAGCGCATCCTCCCGGCACCAGTCTCATTCGTGGACATTGCGGGCATTGTCCGCGGCGCGAGCGAGGGTGAGGGACTTGGCAACCAGTTTTTGGCGAATATTCGAGAGGCAGACGCTATCGCCCAGGTCGTGCGAGGCTTCTCAGACTCAGATGTGGTTCACGTTGACGGCAAGGTGGATGCGAAGAGCGATATCGAAACCATCAACACCGAGCTGATC